>RCNH01000517.1_pt1 | contig 15552 bp, 12 predicted proteins | sample 2041161 | NCBI WGS metagenome assembly RCNH01 (sample SAMN09708215, study PRJNA481090) | Feces metagenome, whole genome shotgun sequencing project. | biome: feces | host: Leptonychotes weddellii | place: Antarctica: Sion Island | collected 2010-03-01 | reverse complement strand
AGATGCCACTTGGTTTTTCGATTGATCGTGCGAAAGTACTCCGAGCAAAAGAACTCGTTCAGAAAAACTTTTGGAATATAGTGCGTACGGTTCTTCATAAAGCTGGGAAGCCGTTTTTGACTGCACCAGTTGTTGACTGTGGTTTTGGCATATCCGGTAAGGTGGACTACCTGCTGGACCGTCATAACGTCGGGATAGTCGGTTAGCAGAGTGCCGTAGTAGTCATGCATTTTATGTAATGTTTCGGCAGATGGCTTTTCGGGGTGAAGCTGCTTTTTGCGCTTGCTGTACCATCCAGCAGGCGCAGCGTAATCTTCCGGCGAAGCTCCCCTGCTGCAAAGATATGTTTGCACATCCTCTTTTTTGATTTTGTAGCAGCGGGTTTTCTTTCCGCTACATTGGCACGGGACCTTGCCGCTTTTCAGCAAATAGCGGGCCGTCTGCTTGCTGATATGACAGATTTGATAAAACTGCTCTTTATTAATTGTTTCCGGGATTTGTTCCCAGTCTGTCCATTGGTTCATCTTAACACCTCAAAGAAAGTATTTCGGCGGAAACTCTGTTCTTTAGGTGCCTATAAAAGATATGTAATAGGTAATGCCGTTCTCTCGGAGTTCTCTCCTGAAAAGGGCGAGTTCTCTCCTAAAATCCGGAAATTGAGAAAAAGGCGGAAATTCGAAAATGCGCAGGATTTCTTGATATTCTCCGAAAAAGTCTGTCAGAATGCGGGTTTGCGGGTAAACAAGGTGACCAGAAAAAGCCTTGCGAAAGAACAAGACTGCCAAGGAACCTTAAAACTCGAAATGCTTTAGGTCGCGAGAGCGGCGCGTGGGTTCGACTCCCACCATCTCCGCCATGAAAAGCCGGAATCTGTTAACAGGTTCCGGCTTTTCTGTTTTGCAAACAGCCGCATTTTTATAGACCTTTTACAGGCGATTGCGTATAATGTTCATAAGAATACCTAAGGATTATGTCAAATAAGGGCTGCTGTATCACTTTTAGAGAAAAATGCGGTGGCAAGTCAGATGAGAAATATAAAATACGTAAATCGGTGCCGCTTGGTTGTGTTGCAGCGATTTGCCAAAAAGGAGCGAAACATATTATATGGAGCTGATAAGCCAGAAAATGCGTGCCATGTCGCCGGAGATGGATCCACTGCGTATCGGGACAGGATGGCATGTGGAGGATCTTGCAAAACCGCAAATTATGGTGGAAAGTACGTTTGGTGACAGCCACCCCGGCAGCGGACATTTAGATAGTCTTGTGGAACAGGCATGCAGGGGTATTGCACAGGCAGGTGGCCATGGAGCCCGCTACTTTTGTACCGATATTTGTGATGGCGAAAGTCAGGGCACAGACGGCATTAACTTTAGTTTGGCCAGCCGTGAAATGATTGCTGATATGATTGAAATTCATGCAAGTGCTACCCCTTTTGACGGTGCTGTTTATGTGGCTAGCTGTGACAAGGGTATGCCTGCAAACCTGATGGCGCTGGCACGTATAGATACCCCTGCGGTTGTAATTGCCGGCGGCACAATGGCAGCTGGGCCGGAGCTGCTTACGCTGGAGCAGCTGGGAATGTACAGCGCACAGTACGAGCGTGGAGAAATTACGCAGGAGAAATTCGATTGGGCAAAGCAAAATGCCTGCCCCAGCTGTGGCGCTTGCAGCTTTATCGGCACTGCCTCAACGATGCAGATTATGGCGGAGGCACTGGGTCTGACTCTGCCCGGAAGTGCACTGCTGCCGGCAACCAGTGCAGACCTTCTGGAATATGCATACCGTGCAGGGCAGCAGAGCGTGCGCCTTGCCTTACAGGGTATCCGCCCCAGTCACATTGTAACAAAGCAAAGCTTTGAAAATGCAATTCTGGTCCATGCAGCAATTTCCGGTTCCACCAACTGCCTGCTGCACTTGCCAGCGATTGCCCATGAGTTTGGCATCGAAATAGATGGCGATACCTTTGACCGACTCCATCACAATGCAAAATATTTGTTGGATGTTCGCCCGGCGGGACGCTGGCCGGCGGAGTTCTTCTATTATGCCGGCGGTGTGCCTGCAATTATGGAAGAAATCCGTGATGTACTGCATCTGGATGTGATGACGGTTACCGGCAGGACTTTGGGTGAAAACTTGGATGAACTGAAAAGCAATGGCTTTTATGATCGGTGCCAGGCACAGTTGGAAAAAGCAAACGAAAAATATGGGCTGCATCTGTGCCGTGAGGATATTATCCGGAGCAGCCGACATCCCATTGGTACACAGGGCAGCATTGCAGTTCTGCACGGAAATCTTGCCCCTGAAGGTGCAGTGATTAAGCATACCGCCTGCCCAAAAGAAATGTTTCATGCGGTATTGCGTGCACGACCTTTTGATAGTGAAGAAGCCTGTTTGGACGCCGTGCTGCATCACCAAGTAGAAAAAGGTGATGCTGTGTTTGTCCGCTACGAGGGACCAAAGGGCAGCGGTATGCCGGAAATGTTTTATACTAGTGAGGCAATCAGCTCGGACCCGGAGTTGGGGCGTTCCATTGCACTGATTACGGACGGACGCTTTTCAGGTGCGTCAACAGGCCCTGTAATTGGGCATTGCAGTCCGGAAGCCCAAAGCGGCGGCCCGATTGCGTTGGTAGAAGAGGGCGATTTGATTGAAATTGATATAGAAAAGCGAGTGTTGGCCATTGTGGGTGTGGCAGGCGAGCGCAAAACGCCGGAGGAAATAGATGCCGTGCTGGCACAGCGCCGCAGCAAGTGGAATCCTCGTCCGCTGAAGTATCGGTCTGGCGTACTGCGGCTGTTTGCAGAGCACGCAGCAAGCCCCATGAAGGGTGCTTATATGGATTTTGAAAACTAAGGATAGATATTGCCAAAAATAATTTTAGCGTTGGACGATGTACGGTGAGCTATCGGCCGGCAGCAAAATGCTCACATTGACAAGTCTGTCTAATCCTGATAAAATTCAACCATTCTAAATAAGGAGAATTACTTATGAAAAAGTTTTTAGCAATTATGATGTGTGCAATGCTGGCACTGGGTTTGGCAGCTTGCGGTGCAGCAAGCGAGAGTTCTTCTGCTAACGGCGAAAAGCTGGACGCAGTTACCACTCCTTCCGTCAGCACCAATATGTATACCAATCTGGATCAGGCTGCATTGCTGGAAGAAATCGGCAAGTACTCCGGCGTGACGGTCGTTTCTACCGTTAATGCAGACGGCACCCCCAACATTGCAATCCTGACCCCGGGTGTTGCTGACGAAAACCACATTGTGTTCAATCTGGCACCCACCAACGCAACCATGACCAACCTGAAGCGTGATAAGATTGCAAAGATTGTTTTCGACAAGCCTAACACTGCTGCACAAACCAAGGAAGAGCGCCATCAGGGTGCAGTTGTTCGTTTGGAGCTGGAGGAAGATACCGCAGTGCTGGACGAGCTGAAGGCAAGCAACGAGTACATCACCGATAGCTCTCTGGTGTGCAAGATTGTTGAAGTTTTGCCTGTTGGCTAAGCTGTAACCCACGAATAAAAGTAAAAAACAGCCCGCTGTTTAGCGGGCTGTTTTTATTTTGGCTGCACACGTACTTGCAGCTCAATCATTTGTTCTTCCGGGTCGGCGGAAATGTGAATATCAATCCACAGCAGCTCTAGGATATCGCCGGTTAAGGTAAGGTTGTGCTCTTTTGCATAAGCAAATAAGGCAGGGATGTAGTATGCGTTTCGTTTGCAGTTTCCCCGATAGCTGATGCAGAGGTAATCCCCTGCCTCCATTTCGCAATCGCCATTGGTATCTAAAATAAAGGTAGAGTTATAGGTTTTATAGCTGCCTTTTTGTGCTTGCGCAAGCGGAATGGTAGACCCGATTTGGTTGTTGCCGATAATGTAAAAGCGGCTTTTGTCGTAATTCAGCAGCCGCTTGATGAGGATATCCATTTCCTCATCATTGGTATATTCTTCCCGAATGGAAAAGCAGCGCCGTGTGGGGTACTGCTTGATTTCAAAAACATCTACGGGCTGCTGCTCGGCTGCACGGATGGTTTGCATACGCTGTTCTACATTGTTGTGCAGCTTTTCCAGTGCCTGCATTTTTTGCAAAATAGCATTGCTTTCCTGCTCTAACAGCGTAAGGGTGGAGGCAACAGTATGTCCGGCCAAATAATCGTGGATTTGTTCCATGCTGAAATCCAACCCACGCAAATCTCGAATTACATTTAAGCACCATAGGTCGTGCATACTGTACAGGCGGTAGCCGCTTTCGGAGCGCACGGGGTGAATCAGTCCCAGCTTTTCGTAATAACGCAGGGAGTCTACGCCGATGCCGTATAATTGAGAAATTTCGCCAATCTTAAAGTATTGTTCCATAAAGAAAACCTCCTTTTAGGGGTTGACTCTAGTATTATACCAGAGTTTATACTATCTAAACAAGAACAACAAGATGGAATATCTCGGCAGATATACAGGAAAGGGCTAGAAAATGTCACGTAATCAACAGCAATACTCTATATGGAAAACAATCAAAACTACAGTGCAGCAAATGCGGTGGTCTTACTGCGCATTAGCTTTATTTGGCAGCGCATTGCTTGCATTTGGACTTTATAATGTACACTCTTTGTCCGGCGTAACCGAGGGCGGCATACTGGGCCTTACTTTATTATTAGAGTACTGGTTTCATATTTCGCCCGCAGTGTCCGGCTTTATTATGAATACCCTGTGCTACATACTGGGCTGGAAAATGCTTGGAAACCTGTTTATCGCATACTCAGTGATTGCGTCTACAGGGTTCTCCGTTGCATACAAAATTTGCGAGCAGTTTGACCCGTTGTGGCCTTGGCTTGCAGAAACCCCGCTTTTAGCTGCCGTGATTGGCGCAATTTTCGTAGGTGTAAGCGTGGGTATCTGCGTGCGCATTGGCGGTGCGCCCGGCGGAGACGATGCGGTAGCCATGAGCATTTCAAAAATTGCACATATGGATATTCAGTGGGCTTATTTGGCGTGCGACCTGATTGTACTGGTGATGGCATTGTCCTATATCCCGCTGAGCCGAATCGCCTATTCGCTATTGACAGTGCTGCTGTCGGGAAAAATTATTGGTGTAATGCAAAAAATGCCCTTGCCAAGGTTTGCAAGAGCAGAATAATAAAAAGCGGCTGTGCCAAAGGGCACAGCCGCTTTTTTTGCCGAAAAAATAGAACAAAACGTAAAGTTTGCCGCTTCTGAAAAAACGTCAAAAACAGCAAAATAAGTTTGATACAACGTAAAGTACAGAGAAAAACCTCTGCGAAAAAATACAAATGTGCAGGAATTTTTAGGCAAATCGGAGAGAATGCCCAAATTACAGACACAAAAGCTTTTCTTGCATATGGGAAAAAACGTCGCAGGTAGATACAATGAGGCTACAACAAAGACAAGGAGGTTTTCATCGTGGATTCGAACAAACAGCTGCGCATGGCAAAATACGGCTATATCATTCTTTCGAGCCTGCTGTGTGCTTTAGGGTGTGTATTGATTGCAAAGCCCGGCTTTTCGATTTCCCTGCTGTGCCGCATTGGCGGCGTGCTGCTGATTCTGTTTGGCATTGTAAAAATCATTGGATATATCTCAAAAGATTTGTATCGGCTCGCCTTCCAGTTTGATTTAGCATTTGGCATCTTTTTGATTGCACTGGGTGTAATTTTGCTGATTCGTACAAATGAGCTGGTGCGCTTTACCAGTGTGCTGCTGGGCATTTGCATTTTGGTAGATGCACTGCTGAAAATCCAGATTGCAATTGATTCCAGACAATTTGGGATTCGGCACTGGTGGCTGATATTAGGCGCTGCGATTGTTACCGGTGTGGTTGGTTTTTTACTGATTTTCCGCCCGTACGAAAGTGCACAGGCCGCAATGATTCTGCTGGGCATCTCACTGCTGGCCGAAGGTATCCTGAATATCATCACCATTTTGCTTGCTGTAAAAGTGTATCGAAAGTAAATCTATGTAGTGTTTAACGATGAAAACCTGCTGCGATAGCTTTTGTACACCTTAAATTTATTTCTGCCAAGAAAGGTATGTGAAGTCTGATGCATTTTTCCAAGGCGGTAGTAAAGTGCCGCATTCCTATTTTGATTCTGGCTTTTGTGTTAATCATTCCTTCCTGTTTTGGAATGCTGGGCACCAGAATCAATTACGATATGCTTGATTATCTGCCGGAAGACATGGATACGGTCATTGGTCAGCACGAACTGATGGACGATTTCGGCAAGGGCGCATTCTCCTTTATTATTGTAGAGGATATGCCCCACAAAGACGTGGCAAAGCTGAAAGATAAAATCGAACAGGTTGACCACGTGGAAACAGTAGTCTGGTATGACTCGCTGGTGGATGTTTCGGTTCCGATGGAGCTGTTCCCCGACAGCGTTTTGAAAGAGTTTAATACGGAGCACTCCACAATGATGGCTGTATTCTTTGACACGGCCACATCTGAGGACGCCACCATGGATTCTATCCGAGAAATTCGTTCCGTGTGCGGCAAGCAGTGCTACGTTTCCGGTATGTCGGCTCTGGTTACCGACCTGAAAGACCTGTGCGAACAGGAAGAACCCATTTACGTTGGTCTGGCAGTTCTGCTGGCTTGTGCCGCAATGCTGCTGCTGTTGGACAGCTGGCTGGTTCCGTTTGTGTTCCTGGCGTCTATTGGTATGATGATTCTGCTGAATCTGGGTACCAACTACTTTATGGGTGAAATCTCCTACATTACAAAAGCGCTTTCCGCTGTGTTGCAGCTGGCTGTTACCATGGACTACTCCATCTTCTTGTGGCACAGCTACAGCGAGCAGCGTGAAAAAGTTGCCGACAACAACGAGGCAATGGCAATTGCAATTGACCAGACCCTGACAAGCGTTATCGGCAGTTCCATTACTACCGTGGCGGGCTTTATCTCCCTGTGCTTTATGACCTTTACCATGGGCCGCGACTTGGGCATCGTAATGGCAAAGGGCGTTTTGCTGGGCGTTTTGGGCTGCGTTACCGTGCTGCCGGCAATGATTTTACTGCTGGATAAACCGCTGCAAAAAACCAAGCACCGTGCATTGATTCCGGATATGCATGGCTTTGCACGTGCCGTAGTAAAGGCCGCACCCATCTTCCTGATTATCTTTGCAATCGGTGCGGTGCCTGCTTACCGTGGTTATACCCAAACCAATCAAGAGGTTTACTACGATATGGGCCAGTGCCTGCCGGAAGATATGGAATACGTGATTGCAAACAATAAGCTGACGGAAGAATTTGATATTGCTACTACCCACATGGTTTTGGTGAACCGCAGCGTTCCCAATCGCCAAATCCATAAGATGATGGAAGAAATGGAGCAGGTAGACGGCATTAAGTACGTACTGGGTATGGAGTCCATCGTGGGCAGCCGTATCCCGGACGAGATTTTGCCCGAATCCATTTTGAGCATCATGAAGAGCGACAACTGGGAGCTGATGCTGATTAACTCCGAATACAAAGTCGCCAGCAACGAGGTCAACGCACAAATCGACCAGTTGAACGCTATTTTGAAAAAGTACGATGAGGGCGGCCTGCTGATTGGCGAAGCCCCCTGCATGAAGGATATGATTGAAACCACCGCACACGACTTCCGTGTGGTAAATGCGGTATCCATTTTGGCAATCTTTGTGATTATCGCACTGGTGGAAAAGAGCTTCTCGCTGCCTTTTATTTTGATTGCAGTTATCGAAACCGCAATCTTCATCAACTTGGGTCTGCCCCACTATCTGGGCCAAAGCCTGCCGTTTATTGCACCTATCTGCATCAGTACCATTCAGTTGGGCGCAACGGTTGACTACGCAATCTTAATGACCACCCGTTACAAGATGGAGCGTATGCAGGGCCAAAGCAAAAAGGATTCCGTGCGCATTGCACTGGCAACTTCTATCCCCTCGGTTATTGTTTCCGGCATGGGGTTGTTCGCCGCTACATTTGGCGTAGCCCTGTACTCCAACATTGATATTATTCGTTCCATGTGTATGTTGATGGCACGAGGCGCTTTAATCAGTATGGTTTGCGTCATTCTGATTCTGCCGGCACTGCTGCTGCTGTGCGACAAACTGGTTTGTGCTACTACTTTAGATATGAGACGGGTCTGCACCGTAAAAGCAGATAAGGAGGCAATTGGAAAATGAAACGCAAAACCACCCAAAAAATCATCGCATCTGCCATTTGCGCCGGGCTGATTTTCGGCACGGCGGGCAGCGCAGTTTATGCGGCAGGCAGCCGCAATAAAACACCCACAGGTTCGGAACCCGCAAAGGAAACGGCTGTGGTTTCCAGTCAGGGCAGTGCAACAGCACACCGAGATGAAACCGTGTACGTGATTGCCGCACAGGACGGCGCCGTGCAGAAAGTCATCGTAAATAACTGGCTGAAAAATGCGGATAAAGCCGCTACCCTGACGGATTTTTCCAGCCTTTCCAATATCCAGAACGTTAAGGGCGACGAGACCTTTACCACCGACAGCAAGGGCGGTCTGGTTTGGGACGCACAGGGCAACGACATCTATTATCAGGGTACTTCGGATAAGGAAGTTCCGGTAAAGATGCACATTTCCTACAAGCTGGACGGCAAGGAAATTACTGCCGAAGAACTGGCAGGCAAGAGCGGTAAGGTTACCATTCGCTTCGACTACGAAAATACTCGTTTTGAGTCTGTAAAAGTAAATGGCAAAGCAGAAAAAATCTACGTGCCCTTTACGGTTATGACAGGCACTATGCTGGACACCAACGTGTTCCGCAATGTAAACGTTACCAACGGCAAGATGGAAAACATGGGCGAGCAGATTGCTGTGGTCGGCATCGCCTTCCCCGGCTTGCAGGAAAACCTGAACCTGAAAAAGGACGAGCTGGATATTCCCAATTATGTGGAAATTACCGCAGACGTGGAAAACTTTGAAATGGGTACTACCATGACTCTGGTAAGCACCGCACTGGCTGAGGGGCTGGACAGCGACCAGCTGGATTTGGGCGATTTGACCGGCTCCGTAGGCAGCCTGAAGTCCGGTATGGACCAGCTGATGGGCGGTTCCGATAAGCTGTACGGCGGCCTGTGCACCCTGCTGGAGCAGTCGCAGGCATTGGTGGACGGCATCAATCAGCTGTCTGCCGGGTCCACAAAGCTGCAGGCAGGCGCAGATGCTTTGAACAGCGGCGCAAGCCAGCTGCAGGGCGGCGCAAAGCAGTTGTACGACGGTTTGACTACGCTGGATGCAAACAGCGCAGCCCTGAACGGTGGTGCCGAGCAGGTGTTTAACACCTTGCTGGCAACAGCAAACACGCAGCTGGCAGCCGCAGGTGTGGATGTTCCCACCTTGACCATTGCCAACTATGCGGATGTATTAAACGGCGTGATTGCTTCCTTGGACGAAAACGCCGTATACCAGACCGCACTGCAAAAGGTAACCGCAGGCGTAGAGGAGCATCGTGCCGAAATTCAGGCAGCCGTTACAGACGTAGTCAGCAAGCAGGTTGGCGAGCAGGTTGTTGTTGGCGTTACCGCCGCTGTCCGTGAAAACGTAACCCAGAAGGTGCAGGAAAACGAGATTGCTTTCCGCACTGCTGTGGTGCAGCAGGCCTTGAGCATGACGCTGGAGCAGTACGACGCAGCCGTTGCAGCAGGCCTGGTTACTCCCGAACAGCAGGAAGCTGTAAATGCAGCCGTAACTGCTGCAATGCAAAAAGAAGTTGAAAATCAGATGGAAAGCGATGAGGTCAAAGGGATTATCGCTGCACAGGCCGAGCAGCTTACACAGGAAAAAATGGCAAGCGAGGAAGTGCAGGGCTTGATTGCTTCCAATACGGAAAATCAGGTGCAGAAAAAGATTTCCGAGATGATGGCATCTGACGAGGTGCAGGCACAGCTGCAGGCTGCTGCTGAAGGCGCAAAGGCAATCATTGGCCTGAAGGCTTCCTTGGATAGCTACAATGGTTTTTATCTGGGTCTATTGACCTATACTTCTGGTGTTGCCAGCGCAGCAGCAGGTGCAAACCAGCTGATTGGCGGCACCGATGCCCTGAAGAACGGCACCAACGAGCTGTGCTCCGGTGTGGGCCAGCTGTCCGGCGGCATCCAGACTATGAAGGATAAGTCCCCTGCCCTGATTGGCGGCATTACACAGCTGCGTGACGGCTCCAAGACCCTGTCCGACGGCTTGAACAAGTTTATGCAGCAGGGCATCCAAAAGCTGATTGATTTGGCTGAAAACGATATGGGCAACCTGGCAGACCGCCTGACTGCTTCGATTGATGCAGCAAAGGGCTACACCACATTCTCCGGCAATGAGGCTGATACCGATAGCACTGTAAAGTTTATTTATAAGACCGACGCTATTACAATCGCAGAGTAAAGGAGTGTACAAAAATGGACGCAACAACAACATTGAAGAAGTTTGGTTTGGAGCAGGCTTTTCGTTATCTGTATAAAGATCCGCAAAAGAATATGTTGAAGATGATGGACTGGGCAGATAAATTTTCCAACGGAGAGTTTGAAAATCACCGCAAGATTCTGCGTGATGTCATCCAAAACCCGGAGCATCCTTATCATCAGTACGTCATGAATCTGGTAAACGATATTGACCCCGAAGTAGTCAAGACTTTGGCAACAAACTTCTTTATCAACACTGCACTGATTGGCTGGCCCAAGCAGGAAAAGCTGCGTAAGGAGCTGAACTGCAATATCCCCTGGACCATTCTGCTGGACCCCACCTCTGCCTGCAACCTGCATTGCACCGGCTGCTGGGCAGCTGAGTATGGCAATAAGCTGAACCTGACATATGATGAGATTGACAACATCATTTGCCAAGGCAAGGAGCTGGGCGTTTACCTGTATATCTATACCGGCGGCGAGCCCTTGGTGCGCAAACATGATTTGATTCGCCTGTGCGAGAAACACTCTGACTGTGTATTCTTGTGCTTTACCAATGCAACCCTGATTGATGAGGCATTTGCAGATGAAATGCTTCGTGTAAAGAACTTTGTACCGGCTATCTCGTTGGAAGGCTCCGAAGAAGCTACCGACAGCCGCCGTGGCAAGGGCACTTACCAAAAGGTTATTTCCGCAATGCAGCTGCTGCACCGCAAGAAGCTGCTGTACGGTATTTCCTCTTGCTACACCAGCGTAAACTGGGACTCTATCTCCTCCGAGGAGTTCTACCAGAGCCTGATTGATTTGGGTGCTTACTTCATCTGGTACTTCCACTATATGCCCGTTGGCAACGATGCCTCTTTGGACCTGCTGCCCACCCCAGAGCAGCGCTCCGAAATCTACCGTCGTATTCGCCACCTGCGCAGCACAAAACCCTTGTTTGCTATGGACTTCCAGAATGATGCAGAGTACGTAGGCGGCTGTATTGCCGGCGGCCGACGCTATCTGCACATCAATGCAAACGGCGACGCAGACCCTTGCGTATTCATCCACTATTCCGACTCCAATATCCGGGAAAAGACCCTGATGGAGTGCTTAAAGTCGCCTATGTTCATGGCATACCACGACGGCCAGCCGTTTAATGATAATATGCTGCGTCCCTGCCCCATGCTGGAGAACCCGGAAAAATTGCAGGAGATGGTAAAGCGTGCCGGTGCACACTCTACCGACCTGCAGTCTCCCGAAACTGCCGAGCATCTGTGTGGTAAGTGCGAAAGCTACGCAAAGAACTGGGCACCGGTCGCCGATGAACTGTGGAAGTGCAGCGGCTGCTGCAAAGGCTGCAAGGGCTCGGGCGAATAAAGCAAAGAGGAAGCGCTTTCCCATCAAATAATGGGGCGGCTGGTTTAGAAGCCTGGGCAAAAGCGGATACTCCATAAGGGGGCATCTCGGGGCTCTCCGGTATCCGGTTAAAGGTCCGTGCTTCGTCCATAGCCTTTCGATTGCTTGTATGAAGTGCGGTGGGAAACCACCGCACTTTTTGTACAAGTATGGTATTATGATGTATATAAACGGGCTTTTGCAGTGTTGTACAAATAGGAAAAAGGTGGCGTATTATGGATAATACAAAGAAAAAGATATTGCAGGCTTCGGGTGTAGCGGCAGCAGCGGCGGTTTCCTTGACAAGCTATGCCGTTACCAAAAACCTTGTGGACCTTGCGTTGGACCGCAACGAGCCCAAAGCCGCAAAGCGTGCCGGCCGCATGGTATCCGGTACCCACGGCAATAATGTGTTTTTGCAGGAGCGTGCCGCCGCAGCCGAGCGTTTGGCAAACCGTGAAAACGAGGTTGTACAAATCCTCAGCCATGACGGTGTAGTGCTGACAGGCCACTGGTTTGAGCAGAAAAACGCAAAGCGAGCAATTATTGCTGTGCATGGGTGGCGGTCTTCCTGGTGCAGCGATTTTGGCATGACGGCGGATTTTTGGGACAAAAACAACTGCAATGTTTTGTATATCGAGCAGCGTGGCCAAAACAACAGCGGCGGCGCCTATATGGGCCTTGGCATGATGGAGCGCTACGACTGTCTGGATTGGATTCACTGGGTAATTAAGCGCTGCGGCGAGGATATGCCCATCTATCTGGGCGGTATCTCTATGGGCGCTACCACTGTGCTGATGGCTACAGGCTTGGATTTGCCGCCGAATGTGCGTGCGGTAGTGGGCGATTGCGGCTATACCTCCCCTCGTGCCATTGCAAAACACGTAACAAAGAACAATTTGCACATGGCATTTGGTATGCGTGGAGCGCTGGCCAACCAGATGTGCAAAAAGAAGATTTCCATTGGCATTGATGATTACTCCACGATTGATGCTATGAAGCATTGTAAAGTGCCTGTTTTGTTTGTGCATGGCGAGCAGGACCACTTTGTGCCTGTTAGCATGACTTACGAAAACTACGAGGCTTGTCAGGCACCGAAAAAGCTGCTGATTGTTCCCGGCGCCGACCACGGCATGAGCTATTACCTCAATAAAGAAGCTTATGAGGCCGCCATTCAGGAAATTTGGGCAAAATACGATTGATACACACAGGGGCTTGGTTTATACGCCGTGGGTGATACACCAAGGAATAAAAAAACGGTAGGAGAACAGACAAAATGGATTATTCCGTAAAAGAAGTAAACTTTTTGAGCACCGATGGCAGCAGTCAGGTTGTGGGCTGGATTTATACCCCCGGCCAGATCCCTGTTGGTGTGCTGCAAATCTCCCACGGTATGTGCGAGTATATCGGCAGATATCAGCGTTTTATAGAGTTTATGACCCAGCAGGGCTTTGTGGTGTGTGGGCATGACCACATTGGCCATGGGCAGTCGGCACGGCGTGAGCAGTACGGCTATTTCGGCGAGCGAAACGGCTATCAAAATCTGGTGGCAGATTTGCATAAAATGACCGAGATTGTGAAAAAACAGTATCCGAACCTGCCCTATTTCCTGTTTGGGCACAGCATGGGCTCGTTTATTTCCCGTTTGTATTTATCCCAGTATTCCGGCGAGCTTACCGGTGTAATCCTTTGCGGTACAGGCGGCCCAAACCCGATGGCGAATATCGGTGCATTTATCTGTGGCCGTGTGGCTGCCGCAAAGGGCTCCTACCACCGCAGCGCAATGCTGGATAAAATGGCATTTGGCTCTTTTAATAAAAAAGCAACGCCGCAGCGTACGGATAAGGACTGGCTTACCCGTGATAACGATATTGTAGACCGTTACCGCAACGACCCGCAGTGTATGTTTTTGTTTACGGCCAAAGGCTATCAGGACCTTTCCAAGTTGAGCGTAATGGCAAACCGTGCCGAATGGTACGAAACGCTTCGTAAAGAGCTGCCTGTATTTTTGATTGCAGGCGATATGGACCCGGTGGGCAATTACGGCAAGGGCGTTGCGGCGGTATTCCGCAAGATGCAGGCCCATGGCATGCAGGATGTTTCCATGAAGCTGTACCCGGGAGCACGGCATGAGCTGCTAAATGAAATCAACTATCAGGAAGTACAGGGAGACATCCATCAGTGGCTGGTAGAGCATCTGCCGCAGCAGCTGTGATAAAACTGCACCTTGAACAGGTTGATTCCAATGTGGAGGTGAGTTTGTTGAAGGCGCATTTTTCTGCAAAAAAAATCTTTTTTCGCATACTGCCCATTATCATCTGCCTGGTAATAGTGGCATCGGCAACGGCGGGTAAAAACCTTACCTTGGAGGATATCCTCCGCTATACGCCAAAGCAGCCTTGGCTGGCGGCGTTGGTGCTGCTGGGAATGTTCGGCTTAAAAAGCCTGTCGGTTGTGTTCCCGATTGTGGTGCTGTTTTTTGCGGGAGGCATTTTGTTCCCTACGCCAATAGCGCTTTTGGTAAATACGGTTGGCGTGGCAATTACAATTACAATCCCATATGTGGTAGGGCGCTGGTACGGTCCTGCCATGTCGGAAAATATTGCCGCAAAATATCCCAAAATTCAGGTGTTCCAGCGTTTTCGGAAAAAGCATGATTTCTTTTTCTCCTTTTTTCTGCGTGCGCTGGGTGTGCTCCCCTGTGATTTTGTCAGTGCGTATATGGGCGCTATCGGTGTGCCGTATTTTACCTATTTGGCAGGAGGAATTTTGGGCTTTTGGCCCGGTCTGTGTGCCGCTACGGTAATGGGAACATCTATCAGCGACCCCACATCACCGGCATTTTATATCTCCCTGCTGATTGGTGTGGCCCTTTCGGTGAGCTCCAGTGTGATTTTTGCCCGCTGTTTGTATCAGGAGAAAAAGGGCAAACAACAATAAAAAGTGGCTGCTGCCACCGTATAAGCGATGATAAAAAGAGAGAAGTGTTTGCTCACTTCTCTCTTTTTTACTGCGATTTTTTCGGCGGATGCCATTTCCCGCAGAGAAATCTTGTGTTGATTGAAAAACTGCGGTAAAATGACAAAAACGGGGTGTGCGTTATGGATAAAAAGTTTGTGATTTTTGATATGGACGGGACACTGGTGGACTCAATGCCCTATTGGGAGAATTTGGCGGATAGCTTTTTGACAAGGCATGGGCTTTCCCCTGTGCCTGCGCCGATACAGCAGCAGATAAAAACGCTGACAGTCACCCAGTCGGCAGAGTTGTTTGTGCAGCATTTTGGTTTGCAGCAGACACCGCAGCAAACCGCACAGGAGATGGAGCAGCAAATGCAGGCGCATTATGCCAGGGATATTCCCTTAAAACCCGGCGTGCGCCGGTACTTAGCGCAGCTCCATGCGGCAGGGGTACAGATGTGCGTGGCATCGGCAACGGCGGAACCTTTGGTGCGTCTTTGCCTGAGCAGACTGGGCGTGGCAGAATATTTTTCTTTTTTCCTTTCCTGCGAAACAGTGGGCGCAGGCAAAAACAGCCCGGCGGTGTACTTTGCAGCCACTGAAAAGTGGGGGATTTCCCCTGCACAGGCTGCCGTATACGAGGATGCCTTGTATGCTGCGCAAACAGCAAAGCAAGCGGGATTTTACGTGGTAGGCATATACGAAAAAAGCGCACAGACGGATTGGCCCGCATTAGAAGAATTGGCGGACGAAACCATTACAGACTACGAAAAAATTGGCGGATAGAAGACACAAAAGACCGGCTGCTGTACAGCAGCCGGT
>RCNH01000516.1_pt1 | contig 15554 bp, 11 predicted proteins | sample 2041161 | NCBI WGS metagenome assembly RCNH01 (sample SAMN09708215, study PRJNA481090) | Feces metagenome, whole genome shotgun sequencing project. | biome: feces | host: Leptonychotes weddellii | place: Antarctica: Sion Island | collected 2010-03-01 | reverse complement strand
ACAGCAGCAGGCATACCGCCGCGCAGAGGGCCGGCACCGCCCAGGGGGTCAGCCACAGGGCCTTGATCCGCTGCTTCATGCAGGCACCTCCATTTCCACCGGGGAGAACCTGCCATCGGCCTCCACCCGATACAGCAGGGTGCTGCCCGAAAGCGCCCCTTGCAGCCCATCGGTGAACAGCTGGCCGTAGCTCTCCTCAAAGATGTCGTCCACCCGATCCACAAAGAGATACTGGCAGCCGCTTTTTTCCACCTGCTGGCGGAATTCCTCCAGGGTATAGGCGTGGTAATAGGTGGAGCGGGCGTAATCCTCCGGGCCGGGGCGCAGGGCCTCGATGCCAAAGGTGCCGCCACCGCCGCCCTGCTCCATATCGCCGCTGTAATCCAGGATCAGCGGCAGCAGATCCAGCGAATACTCAAACCAGTCCAGGCCGTTGTCCCCCTGGCTCACCAGGAAGATGCGGCTGCCCGGCGGCACAGCGTCGGCCACTGCGTCGGCCCGGCGCTGCTGGATGTGCTGGTCGGCAAAGACCGCATCGGAAAAGCCGAATACCCCGAACTGGGGCAGGATCAGCTGGTTCACCCGCAGCAGCATCAGACAGGCCAGGCCCAGCAGAGCGAGCCGCCCCACCATGCCGGAGCTTCTGTGCTGCTGGCCCACGGCCTGACAGAAAAACGCCAGGGCCACCAAAAACCAGCCCAGATAGAAGCAGTAGATGTAGCGGCGGTAATCCACCAGGGCCGCCGCCTGGTCGGGCTTGAAGATGAAGCCATAGCTCAAAGCCAGCATATAATTGTAGGCCAGGAAGCCCAGCAGGCTGAACCCGGTAAAGGCGGCGATGCGCCAGCGCAGCTGCCCCCGGCCCGCCCAGAAAAAGGCGGCGGCCAGCAGCAGCAGGATCAGGCTGGTGATGAGCACCCCGGCCCCCATGGTATCAATGAGGCCCTGGGGCAGCCGCAGCCTGTGCAGCAGGTCGTCCCCCACTGCCAGCATACTGATTTTGCTGTGAAAAAAGGAATCGGTCAGATCCGCAATGGCGGTGTGGAACTGCTGGCGGCAGACCTCATACTCTGGCGGCACCGAAAGCCCCAGCAGCATTTTTGTGCCGTTGACCGCCACGCTGAATACGTCCTTGCTGGTCTCGCCCATGCCGCCGCTCTGGGCGTTCAGGCTGGCCAGATGGCCGATGTACCGTCCCCAGAGCATATACAGCGCCATGGGAGCCGCCAGACAGCCAGCGGCAAAGCCGGTGCGGCGGCCAAGGCCCTGCGTCCAGCGGGAGGGGCTGCCATCCGGCGCAGTACGCGGGGGGAAGAGCCACCAGTCCGCCGCCACCAGCGCAGCCGCCAAAAGGGCCAGCACAAAGGTATTGCCCTTGATGTTGCCCGCCAGCACCAGCACCGGGAGCACCGCCCAGCGAGGCCCGCCGTTCTGGCGCAGGGCCAGCCACAGGGCCACCGCTCCGCCAAACACCACTCCGGCGGGGATGTCCCCATAGCTGGTGAGGTAGACCTCACACACCTCAATGGTGCGGTTGTACACCGTGAGAAACCACAGGGACAGCCAGCACACCGCCGCGGCAGGCACCCACAGCGGGTAGTCCCGCCAGCGCAGGCCGCCCAGCACCGCCGCAAAGCAGGCAAACAGCAGCATATCATAGGCCAGATAGACCTTCCACTGGGCAAAATGGCCCAGCGCCTGCACAAAGTAGCTCATCAGGATCAGGCCGGGGCTTTGGCTGGCCTGCCAGGGCCAGCCGATCTGGGCCGTGGTAAAGAGCTGATGCCCGGTGCAGGTGAGCTTTGCCGCTGTACCCCAGAACGAAAATTCATCAAAGTCATGGAACATGGGCTGGCGGATGGCAAAATACACTGCCATCAGCGCCGTCATGCCCCAGAACAGCACCGCCGCCGGGCTGAAAAGGCGCTTCCAGTCTGGCCGGGGGGCGTTTTTGCGGGGCAGCAGCGCCCAAAGCCCCAGCCCAAAGCATACCGCCAGGCAGACCAGATAGCCGGGCAGCAAAACGCCCGCCATGCCCGCCGCAGTGAGCCAGAGGGTGATGCAGCCCAGCGCCGTGAGTGGGGCCAGCGCACTGCGAAGCCCGGCCCGCAGCGTCAGGGCTGCGCACAGGCAGAACAGCGCCAGCAGACTGATGATGATATCCAAACGCATTACTCCTTGGTTTTTGATTTTTTCCCCGAATGGGCCGGGCGGCCAGCCTTCTTTTTGGCGGCCCTTTGCCCGGCCTTTCTATGAACCTTTTTGCTCCAGGGGCCAAGCTCCAGCAGCTGCCCCAGCTCCAGAAGCAGGGCCGAGAGCACCAGCGGCAGCACCAGCAGCACCAGGGTCTGGCCCGCACTGGGGATAAAATTCCGATACCAGCCCCCAGGGGGGTTGATCTGCAATGCCCGAAGCTCGGTGGGTACCCCGCCCACGCTGTCCGGGTCCACACGCAGCCGATCGATCCACTTGCCGCCCAGCTCAAACACATAGCGGCCCTGGGCATCCCGCTTGGGATACACCACCTGCCGGGTATCGAAATCCCTCTGGCCCGGCTGCTTGTAATACAGCTCCACGCTGCCCGCCGGACACTCCTGACGCACATCCAGGATCACCGTATCCACCCAGGCATACTGGTTCCAATGGATCTGGGGATCGCTGTCACTGCTGATCCACATCCCCTCCACCGGCTCATGATCGAACACATAGGGGCGCAGGCTGTACAGCTCCAGCTGCTCCGCTGTCAGGCACACGCTGGGGGCCAGGCCCCGCCCGGTGTACCAGGCCCTCTGCACCAGCGCCCCGGCCCCCTGCACCAGCCACAGCGCCAGGGCCGCCAGATAGGCCGCCGCCAGCAGCCGCTTAGGATTCAGACGGCTCATAGCGCACCTCCCCCACCGGGACGAACCGCACCCGCGGCCCGGTATAATCAATTTCATAGAGATAGGCGTCCTGGGTGCGGAACTGGGGTACCGACCCCTCAAACAGCTGCTCCATCCCATAGTGGATCCACAGATCGCTCTGATCCAAAAGCAGGTGGGTATACTGCTTTTCCCGCAAAAAGATCTCCAGATCCCTGTCGTCACACTGGGCCGTGTACTGGTAGACCCGCTGGAACTGGTATTTTTTCTGACTGTACTCATCGGTATAGGGACAGATCAGATTGGAAAAGCTGGTCTCCCAATGGCCGCTGCCAGCCTCACTGTACTTTTCGCCCGCAAAGCTGGTACCCATCCGGGCTGCCAGCTCATAGCCGTAGTAGTACCAGCGGGTGCCGTCATCTCCCTGGCTGATGAGAAAGACCGTGTCCTCCGGCTTCAGCGCGGTGTTCACCGCGGCGGCCCGCCGGGCCACGTCCTCCCGAATGGAGTAGCTCTGGTGCGGATAGTTCCAAAAGCCCGCACTGGGCAGCCCCCAAAGGCCCACGCACACCGCAATGCCTGCCACCGCCCCCACCAGGCACAGCCGGGTCAGGCGCTGGGCCTTGTGATCCAGCCGGGGGGCCGCCGCCTGGGCCAGCAGACACAGCGCCGCCAGCAGCCAGCCCATATAAAAGGGGCCGATGTAGCGGCTGTAGTCCTTCAGCACCAGGGCCTCGGCCTCGGCGAAGTTGTACACATACAAAAACAGGTGGAACACCACAAAGGCCCCATAGCCTATGGTGCTGAACAGGGCAAAAAAGCCCACACGACGGCGCTGGCTGCCTTTGGGTGCCAGAAGAAAGGCCGCCAGCAGCACCACACCGATGACACACAGCACCACCGCTCCGCTGCCCACCAGGCTCACCGGGGTGTGGAAAAAAGCCTGGGCCATACCGCTGCGCACTGCGGAAAATTTCTGGGCATACTTTTCGCTGCCCCGGCCCAGCAGCTGCAAGAGGCCGTCCGCCAGCATACCGCCGTAGGACACATTGTTGCCGGTGACCGCCGAGCCTACGGAGTTTTTGTCGATGCCTGCGGCAAAGGCCACATAGCGGTTCCAGCCCAGCATCAGCGCTGCCGGGGCCAGGGCCAGGCCAAAGGCTCGATTCACTGCCCCGCTCAGGCTTTTCAGCCCCGGCTTTGGAGCCGCCAGCCAGAAGTCCGCCGCGGCCAGCGCAATGGCGATGAAGGCATAGGCAAGGCCCACCTCCTTGGTGAGAGTGAGCAGGCACACCACACTGCCAAAGGCCACCTGTCCGGGCCGGGTATCCCCCGCCAAAAACCACAGGCACAGCGCCCCGCCAAACACAAGGCCCAGCGCGGTATCCCCCATCACATTCAGGTATATCGTGGTGCTCTGGGCCGTGTCGGCCACCGTGAAGAAATAGGGCAGCAGCCCGGCCCCCAGCATCAGCAGCACCACACGGGGCCAGCGCAGAGTCTGCTGCTGATCCCCAGGCTCCACCACCGCCGTCAGGGCGGCAAAGGCCGCAAGATACAGGATATCATAGGCGGCAAAGCACTTCCACTCCGCAAAGCCGGGGCTGGCGAACTGGAAGAGGTAGGCGATCAGCGCAAGGCCGGGCATCCCACCGCGGGCCGCCAGGTTGCCCCCCGCCGCCGGGTGCAGCAGGTGGGTGGTCTTGGTGAGCTTGCAGGCCGAGCCCCAGAAGGTGAACTCGTCCCATAGGATGAACTGGGGCTGGGTCAGGGCAAACAGCACCCAGAACACCAGCGCCCCGCCAAGAAACAGCAAAAAGCCCGGCTCGGCCAGGCGCTTGAGGCTTTTGGAGATCCCTGCCCGCCTCAGGGCAAAGGCCCCTCCGGCCAGGCCCAGGCAGAACCACACCCAGGCCCCAGGCAGCAGCAGCCCCCCAAAGCCCCACAGGCAGAGCCACACCGCGCTGCCCGCCAGCACAGGCAGGGGCAGCAGGGAGAGCCGCAGGTCAAAAAAGTCTGAAAAAAACAGGCACAGGCCGCATAAGGCCAGCAGTGTCAGGCATCCATCCCAAGGCGCCAAGGGCCACGCCCCCTTTCAAAATTCGTTTGGCAAGAGCCGGGTTCAGCGGATCAGGAACACCGGGCCGATAAAATAGTGCTGTGCCAAAAGCACCGCACCCAGCACGGCAAACACCCCGCTGGTGCCCAGCCCCACGTTCAGGGGCTTTTGGGCGTTTTTCAGCCGGGGCTCCAGCACGTGGCTCAGCAGCGCCGCCAGCAGCACCAGCAGCATCAGGAATACCGGCAAAAAATACCGGGCTTGCAGGCCGATGACCCGCACCATGCCCACCGGGGTATAGGTGATATACATGGCTGTGACCGCCCCCGCAATGTACACCACAGACAGCCCTCCCAGCCCCAGGGCCGGGGCGGGGCGCAGGCTGCTCTTTTCGTGCACCGACAGGGCCGCCGCGAACACCAGCACCGCCGGGCTGAACAGATCCAGCAGCGGGATAGGCAGATCCAGCCAGCCAAAGGTACCCAGCTGGCCCAGGAACAGGCCATTCTCATACAGTGTTCCCACCATCACCGCCAGATAGCGCAGCGGATTGCTCAAAACAAAGCGCAGCTGGCCCATCTGATCCACCACGCTCTCGCCCAGCATCCGGTCAAAGGCGGTGTCGGGATAGTGGAAGCGGAAGGCGTTGCCGTACCAGGTAACAAAGAAGGTCATGCCCAGCGCCAGCACCAGCCCCGCCGTGAACACCTGCCATTTTTTCCAGCGGGTCTTCCAAGCCCTGCGGGGCAGGATCAGCGGCAGCGCCAGCCACAAAAGGTTCAGATAGGGCTTAGCGGAATTCATCATCACAAAGGCAAAGAGGAAGATCCCCACATCCCGGTCTGTGATCTCGTCCTTGCAGTAGTAGCTGGCCACCAGATAGTAAAAGCCCAAAAGGGCGGCATCATAGCTCACCGAGGCCGCCATGAACAGGCTCAAGGGCAGCAGCATCACCGCCAGGAACACCGGCTGATATCGGCGGCAGTTTTTCAGCGCCAGCCAGCACAGCAGCGTGTACACCGCCAGGTTGGCCAGCCTGGCCCCGTACAGGCAGCCCAGCGCCCCCAGGCCCAGCAGCCGGGCCAGCGCCATGCCCGCCGCTTGGGGCAGGAAGGGCAGCACCATCACCGCAATAGGCTCATGCACCGGGGGCAGCTTTGTATCCTGCCGGTCAGCGGCAAAATACTGGGAAAAGCTGTCGGCAATGCTCTCCACCCGGCCATCCTCCCCCTTCTGCTTCAGGGCGTGGCCCCGTGTGGAGTAGGCTGCGGGCTGGCCGTTCACATCATGGCCCATGCCCTGGCTGGTGTGGGCCGTGACCCACGCCCCCGGAAAGGCCTCCAGCAGCCGGGCCACGTCCTGGGGATAGGTGCGCTGGTAGTCAAAATCAAAATGCCCCTGACTGATGGAATAGCTGCGCAGGTAGTGCAGGGTCTCGTCCGGGGTCTGGAAGGGCGGGTCTGCAAAGCAGAACAGCACCCCGCACACCAGGATGCACAGGGCCGCCCTGGCCTCGTAGGCTTTGATGAAACGGGTACCCAGCCAGACAAGCAGGGTGAGGGCGGTGGTGATCCCGCAGGCTGCCAGCGTCAGGGGCAGGGCGGGCAGGCGGTCAAAGGAATAGAACACCCGCCAATAATACACAATACCCACCGTGCAGCCCTGCACGGCAAGCCAGCCCAGCACCCACCAGACAGGCACAGGCTTGTGTGATTTTTTTGCGGTTTGCTGCGGCATAGCTTACCTCGGTAAAAAATGGGATTTGCCCGGCCGCGCGCCCCAGCGCGCCTGCCGGGCAGGAAGGATCACAGGGCCTGCCGGGGGCAGCGCCTTACAAATTATACAGATCCGGCTTATACTGGCTCAGATTGTCCCGCAGGAACTGGATGGTCTCCGCCAGCCCCTGCTCAAAGCTGTACTGGGGCGCCCAGCCGGTCATGGCCCGCAGCTTGGAGGCATCGCCCATCAGCCGTTCCACCTCACTGTTGACGGGGCGCAGACGATCCTCGTCACACACAATGCTGGCCTGGGGGTTGATCTGGGCGATCAGCTCCCTAGCCAGATCACCGATGGTGTGCTCCTCGCCAGTGGCAATGTTGATCTCCTGACCCACCGCGTCGGGACAGTCGGCAATGGCCATGAAGCCGGCGGCGGTGTCCTTGACATAGTTGAAATCCCGTGTGGGCTTGAGGCTGCCGAGCTTGATCTCGGTCTTGCCGCTGAGCAGCTGGGTGATGATGGTGGGGATCACCGCACGGGCGCTCTGGCGGGGGCCGTAGGTGTTGAAGGGCCGCACGATGGTCACAGGAAGCTCGAAGCTGCGGTAAAAGCTCTCGGACAGGCGGTCGGCACCGATCTTGGTGGCCGAATAGGGGCTTTGGCCCTGGAAGGGATGCTTTTCGTCAATGGGCACATACTGGGCGGTGCCGTAGACCTCGCTGGTGCTGGTGACCAGCAGCCGCCGGGTACCCACCTGCCGGGCCGCATTGAGCACGTTCAGCGTACCCTTGATGTTGGTGTCCACATAGCTGTCGGGGCTGTGATAGCTGAAGGGGATGGCGATGAGGGCCGCCAGATGGTACACCACCTCCTGCCCCTCCATGGCATGGCGCACACCGTTGGGGTCCCGCACATCGCCCATAAAGACCTCGATCTCCTTTTTGATGTGGGGGTCTAGGCTGTCCAGCCAGCCCCAGCTTCCAAAGGAATTGTAAAAGCAGAACGCCTTGACCCGCTCGCCCTTTTTCACCAGCTCTTCGGTCAGGTGGCTGCCAATGAAGCCGTCGGCTCCGGTGACCATAACGGTATTTGCCATACTATTTCTCCTTTATCGCGGCAGCAGCGGCAAAAAAGCCGCCCCCGCAGTGTGTCATTGAAATGTAATCTTTCAAACAGTATAATATAAAAAGCTCAAAATTTCAACCAAACGTCCCGGCAAAAGGGCGGCGGCTTTACAGCCGGGGCAAACACAGGTATAATAAAGTGTCGGGCTGCGGCCCAAAATCAACTTGTCTGCAAAAGGGGGGCACCGCGCCTTGAGTTTTCAGAGCTTTGGCTATTTTCTGTTCCTGCCTGTGACGGCGCTGTGCTTTTTGCACCTGCCCCGACGGCTTCAGGCCCCTTTTCTTCTGGGGGCCAGCCTGTTTTTTTATGGGCTGAACCGCCCTGCCGCCGCCGGGCCGCTGCTGCAATGGCTGCCCATGGCGGTGCTGATGGCCGAGACCCTCTTCGTCTGGCGGGCCGGGCTGCGGCTGGCCCGCTCGCCCCAAAGGGGCCGGGTGCTGGCGGCGTCCATCGTTTTGCTGCTGGCGGTGCTGGCCCTGTTCAAATATTATAACGCCCTGGCAGTACCCCTTTCGCCCCTGCTGCCCCAGGCGCTGCGGCGGCTGCCCTTTCCTTTGGGCATCAGCTTTTACAGCTTTGCCGCCATCAGCTATCTGGTGGATGTCTCCCGCGGCGATCTGGAGCCTGCCCAACGCTTTTGGGAGCTTTCGGCCTTTCTGTGCTTTTTCGGCACCATCACCTCCGGCCCCATCTGCCGGGCCAGAGAGGTGCTGCCCCAGCTGGCCCAGGAGCAGCGCTTTGACGAGGGCCGCACCGTCTCGGCGCTGCGGCTGTTCGCTCTGGGCCTGTTCAAAAAGGTGGCGGTGGCCGACGTTCTGGGCATGGTGGTGGGCCAGATCTATGGCGATCTTTCCGGCCATGGCGGCCCCGCCCTGCTGCTGGCTCTGATCCTATACACCTTGCAGCTGTACTTTGACTTCTGCGGCTACAGCGAGATGGCCCGTGCCAGCGCCCTGGTGCTGGGCATTTCCATCCCAGACAACTTCAAGACCCCCTTCTTTGCCACCAACTTTTCCGGCTTCTGGTCTCGGTGGCACATCAGCCTTTCCAGCTGGCTGCAGGACTACCTCTTCACCCCTCTGGTCTGGGCGGACGTTTCCCGCGTGCCGCTGCTGGGCCGCCGGGTGCAGCGGTTTTCTCCGGTGTTCTGTGTGTTTTTAGTGTTTTTCATTTCCGGCTTCTGGCACGGCAACACCCTGCCCTTTGTGGTGTGGGGGCTGTGGCAGGGCCTTTGCCGGGCCGGCGAGGAGCTGATGCACCAACGGCTGGGCAAGCCCAAAAAGAAGCCCCCCCTAACACGCATCTGGGCCAAGCGGGCGGCGGTATTCTGCCTGTGGACTCTGGGCATGGCGCTGTTCTCGGTGGGCAGCGGTGTGGGCGGCACCGGCACCCTACAGGACGCTCTAGTGCTGCTGGGCGGCCTTGTGCGAAGCTGGTCTCCCGCCCGCTTTGGCCGGGAGGTCTGGCAGGCGGTGCAGACCGGCTTTTACGCCAACGGCCTGATGGCTGCCGCCTTTCTGGTGTTTGCGGCCCTGGCGCTGGCCCTGGCCCTCTGGCTGGACTGGCTGCGCTTTGCCCGGTTCAAATCCAAGCCCGCAGAGCAAGTATTGGCCGCCCAAGGCCGGGGAATGCGCTGGGCGCTGTATTACGCTCTGGTGCTGTTCAGCTTTGTGGGGCTTATCCTGCAAAGCGGCGGCTTTTCCGGCCTGAATATGGGCATCTATGCGGGGTTCTGACCCGCTTTGCGGCTTTGTCCACAGCGTTCATCATCCACCCCTCCCTTTGAGGAGCTTACTGGAAAGGAGGCCCGGCCATGCGGCGGATCGCTTCAAAAATCGCACTGCTGATGGTGCCGGTGCTGCTGTATTTTTGTCTGTTTGCAGCCTTTGAGCCCAACAATTACTTTGGGCTGCGCCAGTCCAGCGCCTCCACCGCCCCGGTGGCACGGGTGCGGGCCTTTCGGGATCAGCCGGGGCAGAACATCATCATCGGGGATTCCCGGCTGGCCCACTTTGATCTGGAGCTGGCCCGCCAGGCCAGCGGCAGCGAATGGCAGAACCTTGCCTTTGGCGGGGCCAGCCTGAAGGAAAGCCTGGATCTGGCCGACTATGTGCTGGATCACGCTCCCGATGTGCAGCAGATCCTGCTGGGGCTTTCGTTTTACACCATCAACGCCAGCTATTCCACTGACCGGATGGCCGCTTTGGAAAAAACGCTGGACAACCCTCTGGCTTATCTGTTCAATCTGGAATACAACGTGAATATGCTCACCAGCCTGGCCAACTGGGTGGTCTGGCAGCGGCAGCGGGCCGCCGGGGTTCCCGGCACCGCCGCCACCTGGGCCCAGGCCCAGCAGGAGCACGAAACCGGGGACTGGGTTTCCCCCCAGGACTACACCGACGACAGCGGCCAGGTGTACCCGCTGCACACCCGGCTGGCGCTGTATCCCGGCATCATCACCCCCAAATGCACCGACTGGGCCGTGAGCGATCAATTACAGCGCCTGCCCGCACTGGCCCAGCGCTGCGCCCGGCAGGGGGTGAAGCTCACCCTGGTGCTGCCCCCCATGGCGGACAATGTGATGGAGGAGGTCTGTGTCCCCCTTGGCATCGCAGAGGTCATGGAGCAGCAGGTGCTTCCCCAGCTGGAGCAGTGGGCCGGGGAATACGGCTTTCTGGTGCTGGATCACGAGTGGCGGGACCGCCCCGCTTTTGAGGACGACAAGCAGTTTTTTGACGGCTTCCACCTGGATCAGCGCTACGGCCTGCCCCAGTGGACGCAGCAGCTGTTCGGCGCGCTGGCCTGATGCGCCCGCAAAGGAGGAACAACAATGGGTCTGGATTTTCTGATCCTGTATGAACACACCGTGCGGGAGTACGAGAGTGATCTTCTGCTCAAGCTGGAGCTGGAGCGGCGGGGCTACACCGCCGAGATCCGCCAGCTTTTAGACCGCAAAAGGCTGAAATACTTTGCCTGGAAAAAGCCCCGTGTGCTGGTGAGCAGCTGTATGTATGACGATGCCGCCCTGAACAGCCATGTTTACAACAACATTGGCCGATGCAACAGGGTGGTGAACCTGCACTGGGAGCAGATGCTCAGCGACACCCAGGAGGAGGGCGACTGGTTCAACTTCAACGGCCAGGCCAAGCACTGCATCCAGACCTGCTGGGGCAGCCGCACCGCCCAGCGTCTGGCGGCCCACGGCATGGAGGAAAAGAACTGCCCGGTGACCGGAGCGGTGATGATGGACTTTCTGCGCCCGGAATTTGCGGGCTATTACAAGACCAAGGAGCAGCTGTGCGGCGAGTTCGGCCTTGACCCCCAAAAGCAGCTGCACCTGTACATTTCCAGCTTTGGCTACGCCAGCATGAGCCCGCAGGAGGTGGAGGAGCTGAGCCGGATGGCAGGCACGGATTTCACCGGCTTTGCCGCCACCAACCGGGCCAGCATGGCCGAGACTCTGCACTGGTTCGATCAATATCTGGGCGAGCACCCGGAGGTGGAGCTGGTGTACCGCCGCCATCCCAGCGAGTGGAACAGCTCCAAGCTGGAGGCCCTGGCCCACAAGCGCCCCAACTTCCATGTGATCTTTGCCGACAGTGTCAAGCAGTGGATCGTGGCAGCGGATTCCATCAGCATCTGGATGAGCACCGCCATTGCCGAGGTGTACATGGCAGGCAAGAGCTGCCACATCCTGCGGCCCCAGCCCATCGAGCATGAGTATGACCCGGTGATCTACCAAAACGCCCGCTATATCACTGAATACGAGGAGTTCTGTCAGGCCATGGAGGAGGCCGATCCGCCCTTCCCCATTGCCAAGGAGGTGATCGAGGGCTACTTTGAGCCCAGCCCCATCCCGGCCTATCTGCGCATGGCGGATCTGCTGGAAGCCGTGTACCGGGAGCCTCCGCGGGACACCCCCATGGCCCCGCCCTTCCGGCCCCACTTCAATCTGCTCAAGTTTTTTGCACTGTGGGGGGTACACATCCTGTTCTTTTTCCATCTCAAGCCCCACACGGTGTTCTTCTTCAACCGCAGGCTGGCGGATTTTGCCCAGCGGATCTACGGCTATGTGGAAAAGGCCCATGTACCCCAGGCCCAGATCGCACAGATGGAGGAAAAGCTCCGTCCCTATGTACAGCGCATCGGCGCCCAGCGGGATGCCTCCCGTGAGGTGCAGCCGTGAAGAACCAGCTGCGCCGAAATCTGATCTTCAACACCGCAGGCAGCCTGCTGTTTTACATCTGTCAGGCCGCGGTGAACCTGCTGGTGGTGGCCCTGGCGGGCATGGAGGCCAGCGGGGTGCTGGCCCTGGCCATGACCGCCGCCAACGTGTGCGTCAGCCTTGCGGGCTATGGTATGCGCACCTTCCAGGTGTCGGATCTGGAGCGGAAATACTCTGACCGCACCTATCTGCTGAGCCGTCAGCTCACGGTGGGTGCCGCCTGGCTGGGCTGCCTTGCCTTTGCCTTTGTGAACCCCTATTCCGCCCAGCAGCGCTGGGTGATGGTGCTGTTCACCGGATATCGCCTGGTGGAAAGCTGGAGCGATGTCTGGCACGGCTATTTACAGCGGGCCGAGCGCATGGACATTGTGGGCATCAGCTTTGGGGCGCGGGGCCTGGTCACGGCGGGGGTCATCACCGCCGGGCTGCTGCTCACCCACGATCTGGTGCTTACGGTGGGCGTATTGTTTGTGCTCAACGCCCTGTATGTCCTGGCAGTGGATGTACCCTTGGCCCGCCGCTATGCCCGCCTGGAGCGGGCCGAGGATGCCGGGGTCTGGGCTCTTTTGTGGGAGTGCCTGCCCCTGGCCGCCTATGCCAGCCTGAACACCACCATCGGCTCTGCCCCCCGCTATTTCTGTGAGCGGCTGCTGGGCTCCGAGCCGCTGGGCCGCTTCAATGCCATCTTTGTTCCGGTGCTGATCCTACAGGTGGCTGCGGTGTATCTGTTCGTACCCTTCATCACCAGCTTTGCCCGGCTGTGGAGCCAGCGGGACGGCGCAGGCTACCGCCGGGCGCTGCGGATCATGCTGGCGCTGCTGGTCGGCCTTTTGGCGGCAGGCTGCGGCGGTGCGGCCCTGCTGGGCCGATGGGGGCTGCGTCTGCTCTACCCCACCCAGCCCTTGCTTTTGGCCGACTGGACGCTGCTGTTCCCCCTGGTGCTGTGCTGCGTTTTGACCGTGCTGGCCACCATCCTGTGCAGCCTGCTCACCATCTGCCGGGAGATGCGGGGCCTGATCCTGGGCAACCTGATGGGCCTGGCCGCCGCCCTGGCCGCCAGCCCTCTGCTGATGCCCGCCCTGGGCATCTGGGGTACCGCCTGGGCCACCATTGCGGGCATCGCCGTGCAGGATCTGGCCCTGGGGGGATTTCTGGCCCGTCAGTGCAAAAAGCAGTTTTCCGCCTGACCCCTTGCCGCCGCAGGCTTTCCGGTCTGCGGCGTTTGCGCGCCGATTGGGCCGTTTTTGTCAAAAAAGCTGGTATGCGGCCCCATTTTCGTGTTATACTTTAGGTAACTGCGGGGCCGCAGCGGCCTCTGCTTTCTGCCCTTGGGCAGCCAATCTTCAAAAGTGAGGGATTTCACCATGAAATACTGCAAAAAGTGTACCATGCCAGACACCCGTCCCGGCATTACCTTTGACGAAGAGGGCGTTTGCAGCGCCTGCCGCCACTTTGAGCACCGCAAAAAGGTGGACTGGGCAGCCCGCTGGAAGGAATTTGAAGCCATGTGCGACAAATACCGGGGCATGAACGGCCCCGGCGGCTATGACTGCGCTGTGGCGGCCAGCGGCGGAAAGGACAGCCACTTCCAGGTGTACATCCTCAAGGAAGTGATGCACATGAACCCCATCCTCTTCACCGCCGAGGACAACTTCCCCATGACCGAAGCGGGCAAGCACAACCTGAAAAACATCAGCGAGGCCTTTGGGGTACCCATCATCAGCTGCAAGCCCAACATCAAGGCCCAAAAGACCCTGATGCGCGCCTTTTTTGAAAAGTACGGAAAGCCCACCTGGTATATCGACCGTCTGATCTACACCTTCCCTCTGCACATGGCGCTGAAGTTCAACACCCCCTTCCTGTGCTATGGCGAGAACGTGAGCTTTGAGTACGGCGGCAACAGCGACGAGGAAACCTACAGCGCACGGGGCCAGATCGAAAACGGTGTGGCGGTGGGCTTTCCCGATGAGGAGCTGGTGAGCTACGGCGTGACCCTGAACGATCTGGCGCTGACCAAGGCCCCCACCACCGAGGAGCTGGCCCGGCTTGACCCCTTCTATATGAGCTATTTTCTGCCCTGGAACAGCTACAAAAACTATATGATCGCCAAGGAGCACGGCTTCCACGACCTGACCCACGAGTGGGAACGCACCCACCATGTGGAGAACTTCGACCAGATCGACAGCCCCGCCTACCTGGTGCATTCCTGGCTGAAATACCCCAAGTTCGGCCACGCCGCCGCCACCGACTACACGGCCCGGTACATCCGCTACGGCATGATGACCCGTGAGGAGGCCATCCCACTCATCAAGGCCCACGACGGTGCGCTGGACCCCCGCTGTGTGCGGGACTTCTGCCAGTTCTGCGGCTACTCCGAGGCCGAGTTCTGGGCCGTGATCGACGGCTTCTATAACCGGGACATCTTTTTTAAGGATGAGTTTGGCCGCTGGATGCTCAAGGAGCCTATCTGGGCCGAGGAGCAATAAGCCGCTCTCCCCGGCGGCACGGCCCACGCTGTGCCGCCTTTTCTGCGCAAGGCCCCGCCCAGCCGACGGCGGCGCAAAAAACCGCGTTCACACAGGGCTTTTGCACCTGTATCCCCTTGACATTGGGGCGAAAGGGCTCTATCCTGAAAAGCAGGAGGCAACTGCCATTATTTTGGTGTACAATGGCCCTTCGGGGGCTATCCCATATCAGAAAGGATCTTTTCCATGTTACAGTTACAGCACGTCGCCTGGGATCTGCCCGACGGCGCGGAAATCATCAAGGACATCGACTTGAATGTGGCCGACGGCAAGCTGGTGGTTGTGACCGGCCCCAACGGCGGCGGCAAGACCAGCCTGGCCAAGCTGATCGCCGGCATCGAAAGCCCCAGCTCTGGCCGCATCCTGCTGGATGGTGAGGACATCACCGATCTGGATGTGACAGGCCGTGCCAAAAAGGGCATCGCCTTTGCGTTCCAGCAGCCGGTGCGCTTCAAGGGCCTCACCGTGCGCGATCTGCTGGAGCTGGCCGCCGGGGAGCCTTTGGACGAGGATGCCCTGTGCGGCATTTTGGGCAAGGTGGGCCTTTGCACCAACGAATACATCGACCGGGAGCTGAATGCCAGCCTTTCCGGCGGCGAGATCAAGCGCATCGAGATCGCATCGGTGCTGGCCCGCCGGGCCAAGCTCTCCATCTTTGACGAGCCGGAGGCCGGCATTGATCTGTGGAGCTTCTCCCGCCTGGTGGATACCTTCCAGGATCTGCGCCGTCAGGGCGGCGGCACCTTGCTCATCATCAGCCACCAGGAGCGCATTTTGGAGATCGCGGACGTGATTGTGGTGATCGCGGACGGCAAGGTGCGTCAGGCAGGCCCCCGTGTGGCGGTGCTGCCCACCCTGCTGAACAACGAAAAGGCCGAGCGCTGCCCGCTGGGAAGGGAGGATGCCACCGTATGACTTTGGATAAGATCACCGAAAACCTGCTGCACACCATCTCCGATCTTTCCGGGGATTTCAAGGGTGCGTTCAGCATCCGCTCCAACGGCCAGTGCGCCGGACGGCAGAGCAGCAAAAACATCCGC
>RCNH01000515.1_pt1 | contig 15573 bp, 14 predicted proteins | sample 2041161 | NCBI WGS metagenome assembly RCNH01 (sample SAMN09708215, study PRJNA481090) | Feces metagenome, whole genome shotgun sequencing project. | biome: feces | host: Leptonychotes weddellii | place: Antarctica: Sion Island | collected 2010-03-01 | reverse complement strand
TGTGATGTCGTTTTGTCTTCATAAATAACCCTCCTTCAACGTGGTATTTTCAGGATAACAGTCATTTTTCAAGATTTCATAAAGAAATATAGATTTATTTTCAGGTTAAAAATTGTAAAAGAAATAGCTTCACTCTTAAACATGAGCGGAGCTATGCAAAATTCTCAAATGTGACATTCCAGATATTATCAAATAAGACGAAACCCCATGACCTTGAAATTTGCGGTCATGGGGTTTTGACTACGTAAGAAGTGCACTACTGAAACAAAGAAGCAGCACATCCAGCAAGAGAACGTTCTGCCAGATGTGCTATTCCTATTTTGAAACTATTTTCAGTCTGTTCCACTGTTTGGAGCAAAGATTGAGTCAAACGGATTTTGCGCGGATATTATATAAGCCGAAAAAATCTATATTTAAAAGTTTTGACCCAAACTGCAAGCCATGCTTTGGGTCAAAGTTCATCAAGAAAAGTTATCGAGAATAAAGAAAAGCCGCCTTGTTAGGCGGTTTTTCTGAAGATTTTGGTCGAAGTGACAGGATTCGAACCTGCGGCATCCAGCCCCCCAAACGTCCTCATGAGGCGTACAGCTTGCGCTTTATAGCCATATTGTATGCCATTCTCTCCAACAGAATTTGCTCTCCTACCCTGTTTGGAAGTGTCGTGTCTATTGTCCACTTTCCGCAATTAGGTAGTAGTTTGGGTCATAAACCCGCAGAAACACAGTGTTCTATGGCCATCGGCAGGATTTGAGCCCGATGAAGCTGCGGCTTTTTCTCTGAGGGGAAACAAATGTTACGGTAGGAGTTCCGACCACGCAACACCATGATATTGTCTGCCATACGAACACACAGGTTTACTCTTTGTGGGTCACTGTGTGGGTCAAAATTCTGCATATTTTTGAAATAGGTGCGGTTTTCGGGGTGCAGAATATGCGTTGCTGAAACAAAGAAAAGCATCTTACAGTCCTTCTTATGCGGGGTGCAAAAATAAGCCCGCTACGCCTTCTGCGTTATCAAGAAGGAGTAGCTTGTTTTATTGATACTATCATGCTTTTCTCTCTGCTACTTTTTGACTTCGTTTCTTTTTGTGCGACTCGCAGTTTGGTGCAATCGTAGCTGCAAATTCTTGCTTCATATCCGAAATGTCATGGATGAGCAGATATCGAAGCTTTTCTTTCGAATCTTGCAGTTCAGGTAAAATGGTGTGGTATTTTTCTGCAATCAATGCCTGATTACAGTGCGAAGGAATCGAAATGCGGGCAATCTGATCCAGAGCTTTTTTGATTTCCTCGGATTTTTCATCTGTCAAATAAAGGCTGGTCTTACGCGTTAGGATCTTGCTTCCATCCAAGTAATAAAATACCAGACGGCTGGATCTTCTGTAAATGCCTCCAGATGTTACAGTGCTCCGAAGCACAGTTCCGCCAAGCAGAAGTTGTCTTGAGATCAGCATACCCTCAACAAACATCCAGTTTTCACTGACCAAAATCGGCATACTATTTTGTAGACTCTTATCTTCCAACGGGAATTCTGCAAAGTTTTCTCCCATGAGCAGCTGTTCGATTTCGTGTCTGGCAAAAAGCTTATTTAATACAGGGACACAGTGACACGGAGTGGTGACATATCGCCACACTCTTCTGGCAGTCAATGCCGCCACAACCAAAAGCAGCAGAATGACAGTAAGCGAATCCACTTTAGGCTTTTGATAAGATGCAATCACCCCCATAATCGCAAATGCCAGACAGGAAAGCCACATACACACTGCAAGAAAACGCTTTACCGGAAAAAGGCGAACCCACTCCATTCGGCACAGCTGCCGTCGGCCGGACGATGCGGTATCGCCACTGGTCAAATTCTGTGTTACAAGATGTTTGGTGATAGCACTTGCAACGACAGGTGGGATATTGGCCAAGGCAAACAATCCAACCACAACCAATGTCATATACAGGAAAAAGACCGATCCTGAATACCACAGTGCATTCGACCAAAATACAAGAAAAAGTCCAAGTATCAGTATGCCATACCGCTTTTTCTGCACTTTTAGTCTATAGATTCCATAACAACACAAGACCAGCAGTGTTCCGGACAGCCAGCCGAAGATAAACCAGCGTGGGAGCGGGGTGGGAACCCCCAACGCAGTAACTATCCGAGAAGTTTCTTGCAGAAAATCAATATTTCCACAAATCCCCACAATATCAAAGAATATCATACATCCTGTCAATATAACTGCAAGCACAGCAAGAGAAAAAATTAAAACCGGTTTCTTTTGTTGATTTTTCATTTGAATGCCTCTTTTACACATCTGGAGAGATTCTGCTATTCTCAAGCTTCTTTCAGCTTATACTTCTTTCCTGTGCCTCGGCCTTCGATCTCAATGAAGCCTTCTTTATTCATCCGGCGGGCAATGAGATAGGCACGAGTCTTTTTCACATTCAGAAGCTCCTGCAATTCTTCGTCTGTCATTGCACCGTACTCTGCCAGATAATCCAATACGATTTTCATCTGCGGTGTAACAGTGGTAGAAGTTGGTACCGTTTCAGGTGCAGTGGTCTGAGACAGTGGTTCGGCAGCATTCATATTCGGCAGGATCAGCTTAAATGTGTTATGCGTCACCTGAATTTGAGGCTGAATAGGGCTGTCTTTGTAGAGGCTAAAGATTTGCCGGATACCGGTACCATAGGATTCAATCAGTCTCAAGCGGTGGAAGATTTCCGCCAGTTTGCGATTGCGGGGCTGGGAAATGCCGCTGCGAATATCTTCGGCAGAAAGGCCGGGAAGCAAACCGCCGATGGAGATGAACTCCATGCCGGCATCATTGACAATGAAAATTCACTTTCGTGAGTAAATTCTTAGTGTAAATACTATTAGAGTAGGATTTTCAAGAGTGAGAATCTGCGCCGCCGAAACAAAGAAAAAGAGATTGCTTAATCCTTCTCATAAGGAATACGGAAATAGTCCAAATACGCCTTGAACTGATCCTGTGCTGTCAAACAGGTATCCTGCAGATAGCTTCGTTCCCTGTCCCATTCGTGCAGTCCTCGATAGTAGAACATTTTCAGCTCCTCTGTAATGATGAAGGGTACGATGTTATTTCGCATACATTCCTTGAAAAGGAGCAGGCGGCCTACTCGTCCATTGCCATCCTGAAACGGGTGAATCTGCTCAAAGCGAACATGGAATTCCAGCAGCTCCTCCATCGTTTTCTTCTTCTCTGCATTGTAGTTGGAAAGCAGCTCCTGCAGCATGGGCGCAACATCTTCCGGAGCGGCTGCCTCTCGACCACCTACCTCATTGGGCAGCTTTTTGTATTCCCCCACCGCAAACCAGTCCTTGCGGGAATCGCTGGTTCCGTTTTTCAAGGTTCGATGCAGCTCTTTGATAAACTTTTCGCTCAACGGCTGCTTTGCCTGTTCAATCACCAGATCGATGCAGCGGAAGTGGTTTGATGTCTCTAAAATATCGTCCACATTCAGAATGCTATCAGCGGCATCAATGGTATTGGTTTCATAAATATAGCGGGTCTGGTCATGGCTGAGTCGACTGCCTTCGATGTGGTTGGAATTGTAGGTCAGATCAATTTGCACCTTATGATAAATTCCGCCCTTGATGCCGCCTGATTTTTCTGCTCGCAAAAATCCCAACAGAGTTTTGGGGGCATCGGAGCGTTTGTTGGCTCGCTCTGGACGCTGTGCTGTGTCTGGGATATTCCATGTCTTACCCGTCAAAAATGCATCTGGGATTTTTCCATCGGCACAGTAATTCCGAACTGTACGATCCGAAACGCCCCATTTTTTTGCTATGTCTGCAACAGAAAGATACTTCAAAATCTCCACCTCCAGTAGGATTATTGTAACATTTTATCGGCAAGAATTCAAATGAAATGTGTTGTTTATTCGTGTTGTTTTTGCCGATAACGGCAAGTTTTGCAGTAGTTGCATTTTTTGCAACTACTGCCTTAACAAAGACAGAGGTTCCGCTTCTAAAAAGTTTATTCTTTCCATTTTGGTGTAGCTATTCGCACATCTGTGTGGTATATGTTTGTGTTGCCCAAAGGAGGGACAACACATGAACATTACGGAATACACCAGGCATTGGTATAGCGTCAGAGAAAACCAATGGCAGCCCAACACACAGCATGGCTACTACAACCTGATTGAACACCACATCATTCCCCAGATGAGCCAAATCCCCCTCTCTGAATTGACAGAGGAAGAAATTCAAGGCTTTTAAGGCAGGCTGGCAGAGGACGGTCTAAGTGACCGGAGTATCTGGTGCGTTCACCTTCTGCTGAGAAGGATTTTAGGCGAGGCCTGTCGGGAGGGACTTCTGGACATCAACCCGGCATCCAATATTCAAATCGAACCGTCCGAACCACGGACAGTTACACCGATCCCCAAGCGGCAGCTTCGGCAGCATCTGGCTGAAGCCGAAAAGGTCGGTGCCTATTCTATCTTCTATACTGGACTTGCAAGCGATCTGCGGCAGGGTGAATTGATCACGCTGCCGTGGGCCGCTTTCGATTTAGAGCATCACCGCCTGATCCTTCCACGGCTGTGGGTGAAGCTGACAGAACAGGTGGAAGCCATCATCCAACAGGAGCAGGAACACCACCGGGACAGCACCACCATCTTTCAGGACACACGAACAGGACAGCCTTACACACCTTCCAGACTTTACTACCTGCACAATCAAATTTTGACGGCGGCCCGAATGTCGAAGATGGGCTTTCGGGAGCTGCAACTCAGAGTAAAGGAGGAACTGCTGTGAATCTAAAGGAATGGATTTCAATCTGGCAGGAGAAATATGATGTCCCATCGGTACGGCAAACCACCTATGAAGCCCATCGCTATGTGCTGGAAAATCATATCCTGCCCCGGTTAGGCAAATGGGAGTTGGATGAACTGACGAATGAGCGCATCCGCCAATTTTACACGCAATGTAGGAAGAACGGAAATCACCGCGCCAATCAGCCACTTTCCGATGTGACCATGCGGCATATCCTGATCCTTCTGCGGAAGATATTACGGCAGACAGTGGCTGATAGCTGGTTGGAAACAGAACCAATGGCAGACTGGAGTTTCCACGAAACGAAGACAGTTAAAACGAAAACCCTGACTACACAGGAGGTAGCAGATTATCTGGATGCCGCCGGGCAGCTGGGCTATGGGGCCATGTTCACGCTGGCAATACATTATGGGCTACGGCAACGGGAGCTGATTGCTCTGAAATGGAGCGATGTGGACATGGAAAAGCCCTCTCTCACCGTCCATGCTGGGCGTGTAGTGAAGGAGGGCAAGCTGATAGAGTATGCCGGAAAAGTTCGGGAGTTACAGCTATCTCCAGAGGATGCCGCCTTGCTGGAACAGGAACACTCCAAGCATCCCAGCAGTAAGGTGCTGTTCGTCCATCCCGGAACCTTAAAGCCCTACACGCCGGATATGGTGCGGCTTCGGCATAATTGGATTTTGGAAAAAGCAGTGATCTCGCACATCCGCTTTGAAGACCTGCGCCACACCTGTTCAGTGCTGGCTTTGCAAAATGGGATGAGTGCCGCTGAACTGACCCACTTGCAAGGCCGCTACCGCACCACACAGACTCGACAGTACTATGCGGAGCATATGGAGCAGACACAGACAGCTCGGAATCAGAAAATTGCAAGCGATCAACAATATCTAAAAGATGAGCAACAGCAGGCGGTGCAGGTGTTGGACGACCTGCTGGGATTTTGAGCAGATCAGGAATTGCAGTGCTGTAAACAATGAAAAGAGATTTACATCTCTCATTGTATCTATCACCCTTAAAAAGATGATAGATGCTTTCTCTTTCAGATATTTTATTTATGTACCATATATCGGATTGAAAATCTAAAAAATAGATTTTTAATGGACGAAACGCATTTCCCGTGTTATAGTTGTGGTAACAAATGCAGCGTTATATACGAGGTGTTATTATGACTATCTGTTACAATAAGCTTTGGAAACTTCTCATTGATAAAAACATGAAGAAAAAGGATCTTCGTTTAGCAACGGGGATTTCTACCACAGCACTGGCGAAACTGGGTAAAAACGAGCACGTCAGTACCGAAATTTTAACGAAGATCTGCCAAGCATTGAATTGTGATTTTTGCGATATCATCGAACTGGTAAAAGAGGACACGCAAAGCGACATCTAAAATGTGTCGGATCTCAGTCCACTTTATCGGACAAATTATTTGCTATAATTAAAAAAATAGAGACACTGTAATCGCTCTTGGATGATAAAGGAGAACTTCAATATGATTGACAATAAAAAAGAACTGGAACGAGATGAACTGCACCGGGCCATTTGGGCAATTGCAGACGAGCTGCGTGGAGCAGTCGATGGCTGGGATTTCAAGAATTATGTGCTGGGCACGATGTTCTATCGCTATATTTCTGAAAATCTGACGAACTACATCAATGCCGGCGAGCAGGAAGCCGACAACGCTGATTTTGATTATGCAAAAATGCCCGATGCCGAAGCCGAAGAAGCACGTGAGGGTCTGGTGGAAGAAAAGGGATTCTTTATTCTGCCCAGTGAGCTGTTCTGCAATGTTGTTGAGCGTGCACCACAGGATGAAAACTTAAACGAAACGCTGGAAAGCGTTTTTGACCACATCGAAAATTCCGCAAAGGGCCATGAATCCGAAGGCAGCTTTGCAGGTTTGTTCGATGATTTTGATGTAAACAGCAACAAACTTGGTGCAACTGTTGCCAAGCGGAACGAAAAACTGGTCAAGCTGCTCAATGGCGTCCTTGATATGAGGCTTGGCGATATTAAAGACCATGATATTGATGCTTTCGGTGACGCTTATGAATATCTGATGGGCATGTATGCCAGCAATGCAGGAAAATCCGGCGGCGAGTTCTACACACCTGCGGATGTGTCTGAGCTGTTGACCCGTCTGGGTACGGTGGGTAAAACGGAAATCAACAAGGTGTACGACCCTGCCTGCGGCTCTGGTTCGTTGCTTTTGAAAGCCGAAAAGGTGCTGGGACGGGATGCGATTCGCAACGGTTTTTACGGTCAGGAAATCAACATTACCACCTACAACCTGTGCCGCATCAATATGTTTTTACATGACGTGGGCTATGACAAATTCGACATTGCCTGCGAAGACACATTGACTCAGCCTCAACACTGGGACGACGAACCCTTTGAGCTGATCGTTTCCAATCCGCCCTACTCCATCAAGTGGGCAGGAGACGAAAATCCGTTGCTTATCAACGACCCTCGCTTTTCTCCTGCCGGAGTACTGGCACCTAAGAGCAAGGCGGGTATGGCCTTTATCATGCACAGCCTTTCTTGGCTGGCCTCCAACGGCACAGCCGCCATTGTATGCTTCCCCGGCATTATGTACCGTGGCGGAGCAGAAAAGAAAATCCGCAAGTATCTGGTGGACAACAACTTTGTGGACTGCGTGATTCAGCTGCCTGCGAATCTGTTCTTTGGCACCAGCATTGCCACTTGTATTCTGGTGATGAAAAAGAACAAAACCGACAGCAAAACCCTGTTTATTGATGCCACCAAAGAGTGTATTAAGGTGACAAACAACAACAAGCTCACCCCCGACAACATCAACCGCATTGTGGATGTGTTCGCAAAGCGAGAGGAAGTTGCGCATTTTTCGCATCTGGCGACGATGGATGAAATCAGCGAAAACGACTACAATCTTTCGGTTTCCACCTATGTGGAGCCGGAGGACACCCGCGAAGCCGTTGACATTGAAAAGCTGAACGCAGAAATCGCACAAATCGTAGCACGGGAAAACACTTTGCGGACGGAGATTGATGCCAATATCAAGGAAATCGAGGGGTAAAATGTGGGATTTTTTGAAAGATCCGGATACTTGGCTTTCGATTGCTTCGGTTGGAATTGCAGCATTGGCATTGTTTCAATCGCACAAACAAATCCAGTTGAGCAATAAGCAACAGCTATTTGAAAAGCGTCTTGATACATATTTAATCTTAGAAGATTTATTAGGATTGTATCGAAAGCAAAGGGAATATATAGAAAGAAAACGCCTAGATCAACCAATTCCGTCGGATGAGTTGCACTGGGATTTCTTAGTCTTAACCAGTAATCGTACATTGGACGGATTGTGTGATACGATTTTACCTCAAAATCGCAAATCTGGTAAAGCTGTGTTTGTGTCAAAACTGGATGAGTTAGAGCGTACCGTGCAAAAGCTAAAGTTCATTTTTCAGGAATCTGTTTCTTCTGATGCATGTGAGTTTATGGATGCCTATATAAACATTTTGATGATGCTTTATATTTATGATGCACATTTAGTTGCTGTCGATACTACGAATACTGAACCGATGAAGCGTCAGGCTATTTTTGATTCGTATGATAGATTGAAAAAAGCGTTTGCACAAATTGAGGGAAAAGATATAGAAAAGAAAATGGCCGAGATTATACGGCTCTAAAAGGATGATAACCAAATGATAAAGCTTGAAACCTTGATGCAGAAGCTTTGCCCGGATGGGGTTGAGTATAAAAAATTTTTGGATTGCTGTTCTTATACTAGAGGTATTACCTATCAAAAATCAGATGAATCAAAAGATTTAACAGGAATACCAGTGTTACGCGCCAATAACATTACATTGAACAATAACGTCCTAAATTTCGACGATGTGAAACTTGTTAACGATACGGTTAAGGTTCAGGATAAGCAATGGCTTCATGAGAATGACATCCTCATATGTGCTGGAAGTGGTAGCAAAGAACATATTGGAAAAGTTGCGTATATAGAACAAGATATGGAATATACCTTCGGTGGCTTTATGGGTGCTATTCGCTGCGAGAATACCTCATTGATGCCAAGATTTATATTTCACATTTTAACAAGTACCTTTTTTAAAACACATTTGAAAAAGATGGCTGGAAGCAACAGCAGTACTATTAACAACATAAACAGCGGAACATGGAAAAACTTTGTCGTTCCTGTCCCACCTCTGCCAGTGCAAGAAGAAATTGTGCGGATTCTGGACAAGTTTACCGAGCTCACCGCCGAACTCACCGCCGAACTCACCGCTCGACGGAAACAGTATGAGTATTATAGAGATTTCTTGCTTGATAACGCAAATGATACTAGAATTTGCTATTTGAATGAATTAGCTGAAAATTGCGACAGTCAAAGAAAGCCCGTCACAAGCGGAAATCGTGTTGCAGGTGAATATCCCTACTATGGTGCTTCAGGTATTGTAGATTATGTAAATGATTATATTTACGATGGTGACTACTTGTTAATCTCAGAAGATGGTGCAAATTTGCTTGCTCGTAGTACTCCCATTGCATTTTCTATTTCGGGTAAGAATTGGGTCAATAACCATGCTCATGTTTTGCATTTTAACCATTATGCAACTAGGCGATATGTGGAAATTTATTTAAATTCGATTGACCTTTCTCCATATATTACAGGCGGTGCACAGCCAAAGTTAAATCAAACGAATTTGAATAAGATTGCAATTTCCCTTCCACCACTCTCTGAACAGGAACGCATTGTTACGATCCTCGACTGCTTTGATGCCTTGTGTAACAACCTGACAAGTGGCCTGCCTGCCGAAATTGAAGCACGGCAGAAGCAGTACGAATATTACCGGGATAAGCTGTTGACATTTGAGGAGAAAAAAGCAGAATGAACGAAGGACAAATCGTTTTATTAACAGGTGTAATTTCCCTGATAACTTCTTTGCTTACCTCTCGCATCACCTTAGCAATAACACAAAAGAACGAAGTGAAAAAGCATATTTAGAAGAACGAACAAAGCTTTATTTCGAATACTTTCCCGTGGTTGCTTTACTTTTAAATCATCCCGAGAAAGTTTTTGACCGCAGCTATACAGACAAGTTCTTTTCCTATAAGGCACGCATGAAGCTGCTTGCTTCTGAAAAGACATTTTCGGTATATGAGCAGCTTTTTAGCATTGTGGCGGAATCCACGAATGCGTTTGATATTTATTGCGGCTTCCAAAATGGAGAAGATAGCTCTTACTTTGACCAAGAGGATTTTGCGAAGCTGGATAAAAAAGATCTGCAATTGTCCTGTGAAGAATTTCAGCAAAAGCATTTGCCGGACCGAAAAGAAGTCGATCAAGCTATTCAAGTGTTGTATCAGGAAATGCGTAATGATTTAGGAAGTAATTTGAAGTGAGAAGGTGCTTTGGTGTCTAAAAAAAAGAACAAACGAAAAAAGAGTAGTAGCGCTTCTGCCCCTGCACAAGCGCAGGCTACGATTACCATGTCCTCGGATGAACTAGAAAAAGTCATTGCAGGAGCAATTCTTATAGCACGAGAAGAAGAAGCCAAAAAAGAGGAACAGGAACGTATCTCTGATATCTATAGATTAAAAGATAAAGCTGATATACTAAAAACTGATACGATGCACGGATGGAGAAAAAGCGCGTGTGAGAATATAAACAGCTTTTTGTTTATTCTTAAGCTACCAGTATTAAAATTTGATTCAACAACGGAAAATTACTTTACTATATCTGCTATCAAAATAGTAATGGTATTTGTTTTGACAGTGATTCAAATCATTTTGCTCTTAACTGAGCTTTTATTGATTTTTTTCGTTATATCGTTATTTTTCACTGGTTCTATACAAGGAATACTGTACGGTTTGCTTTTGCTATTTGTGAATCACCTTTTACTTGGACTTTGTCATACCATTAAGAATGAGATAGCGCAAATGAAAGATATCACGATTCTTATTACTCTTTTTTCTGTATTTCTTGCCGTTCCTACTTTAGTTGTTTCGATTCTTGCATTATTCAAGGGGTGAATTTATGCCAGATATTAATGTCATTGCCTCCACTACCGAAGATACAGTAGTTGCCCAATATGAGCCTACACCTCGCAGGGCGGAAAGCTACCAAAGCGAAGCCGCACTGGAAAAAGAGTTCATCCGTCTGCTGTGTGAGCAGGGTTACACCTACTTACCCATTCATACCGAAGAAGATTTGATTGCAAACCTCCGCGCCCAGCTGGAAGCGCTGAACAATTACATTTTTACCGACAGTGAATGGAAACAGTTTTTCCAGAACTGCATTGCAAGCAAAAATGATGGCATCGTAGAAAAGACCCGTCGCATTCAGGAAGACCCCGTACAGGTACTTCATCGGGACAACGGCGCTACCAAAAATATCTCCCTGATTGACAAAAAGAACATTCACAACAACCGCTTGCAGGTTGTCAACCAGTACAAGGTAAGTCAGAATGAAGGCGCAAAGCACGACAATCGCTATGATGTGACCATTCTGGTGAACGGTCTGCCTCTTGTCCACATTGAACTGAAGCGCCGTGGTGTTGCGATTCGGGAAGCCTTTAACCAGATCGACCGTTACCAGCGGGATTCCTTTTGGGCTGGGTCTGGTCTGTTCGAGTATGTACAGATTTTCGTGATTTCCAATGGCACGAACAGCAAATATTACTCCAATACCACCCGCTGGCGTGCCGAAAAGGCCAACGAAGGAAAATCTCGGCGGGAGAAAAACAGCAGCAGCTTTGCCTTCACCTCTTACTGGGCAGATGCGAAAAACCGTGTGATTACCGATCTTGTAGACTTCACCAAGACCTTTTTTGCACGGCATACCATCTTGAACATCCTGACCCGATACTGCATTTTCACTTCGGAAAATGTGCTGATGGTCATGCGCCCCTACCAGATCACCGCTACCGAGCGAATTTTGAATCGCATCGAGGTTTCCAACAACTACAAAACCTATGGAACCATCAAGGGCGGCGGCTATATCTGGCACACCACCGGCTCTGGCAAGACGCTGACCTCGTTCAAGACAGCACGTCTGGCGTCACAGCTGCCTTATATCGATAAGGTCCTTTTTGTGGTGGACCGCAAGGATCTGGACTACCAGACCATGAAGGAATATGACCGTTTTGAAAAAGGCGCTGCCAACTCCAACACATCTACCGCTATTTTGAAGCGTCAGCTGGAAGATTCCAACTCCAGCATTATTATCACAACGATTCAAAAGCTGTCTACCTTCATTAAGAAAAATCCTGGGCACCCCGTATATCAGAGCCATGTAGTCATCATCTTTGATGAGTGCCACCGCAGTCAATTCGGAGATATGCACACGGCCATCGTGAAGAACTTCAAGAAGTATCATCTGTTCGGATTTACCGGTACACCCATCTTCTCGGTAAACGCAGGCACAGGAAAGAATCCTGCTCTGCGAACTACGCCACAGGTGTTTGGCGGCGAACCGGACCAGTACGGCAATCCCACCCGGGCACTGCACACCTACACCATTGTGAATGCTATTGCTGATAAGAACGTTCTCCCCTTCCGTGTGGACTACATCAAGACGATGGATGTCAACTGGGATATGGAGGACGAGGAAGTCTGGGATATTGACCGGGAAAAAGCAATGATGGCGCCCGAACGCATTTCTTTGGTGACAAAATACATTCTGGAGCATTTTGACCAAAAGACCTATCGGGGTGATAAAACTTACTCCTATAACACACTGCTCAACATCAGCGAGGTAGCCTCCGGTAAGCAAGGTAAGGTAGAAGAAATCAAGAAAAAGCAGCGGCTCAGTGGATTCAACTCCATTTTCGCGGTAGCTTCTGTGGAAATGGCAAAGCTCTATTATCAAGAATTCCAACGACAGATGAACGCCGACCCCAGCAGGCGTCTGCGTGTTGCTGTGATTTACAGCTACGGTGCCAATGAAGCTGAAACAGACGGCATTCTGGATGAGGAAAACCCGGAAGATACCAGCGCTTTGGATCAAAATTCGCGCGATTTTTTGGAAGGAGCAATCCGGGACTATAATGAGATGTTCCACACCAGCTATGATACTTCTTCAGATAAGTTCCAGAACTACTATAAAGATGTATCGCTGCGTATGAAGAACAAGGAACTGGATCTGCTCATCGTGGTGAATATGTTCCTTACTGGCTTCGATGCTACCACGCTGAACACTCTCTGGGTAGACAAAAACCTGAAGATGCACGGCTTGCTTCAAGCGTTCAGCCGTACCAATCGTATTTTGAATTCGATCAAGACCTTTGGCAATATCGTTTGCTTCCGCAATCTTCAAAAGCGGGTGGACAACGCAATTTCTCTATTTGGTGATGAAAATGCAGGTGGCATTGTTCTTTTGAAAAAATTTGAGGACTACTATAACGGCTATACCGATAAGGACGGCAAGCACCATGCCGGATATGTGGAATTGCTCGCTGAATTGGAAAATAAATTTCCGCTCACTGAACCCCGCATTGAAGGCGAACAAAATCAAAAAGATTTTATTTCTCTGTTTGGAGCAATTTTGCGGATGCGCAATCTGCTGCTGTCTTTTGACCAGTTTAGCGACCCTCTTACAGAGCGGGACTTGCAGGACTATCTGGGTCGTTATCAGGATTTGCGGGATGAGTGGAAAGAAAAGCGTCGAGAGGCTACCGATGTGACGGATGACATCGTGTTTGAAATTGAGTTGATTCGTCAGGTTGAAATCAACATTGACTACATCCTGATGCTGGTGAAGAAGTACCATGACACACACTGCGAAGATAAGGAAGTTCTTATCACCATCCAAAAAGCTATTGATGCCAGCCCTGAACTTCGCAGCAAGAAGCAGTTGATTGAAAACTTTATTGACAATATCAATGATGTGGAAGATATCCTGAATGAATGGCACGACTTTGTTGCCAAAGAAAAGGAATCCGCCTTGGCTGAATTGATTGCAGAAGAAAAGCTGAAAGAACCCGAAACTCGTAAATTTATAGAAAGTGCGTTCCGGGACGGTGAAGTAAAAACCACCGGCACCGACATTGACAGTATCCTGCCGCCCGTATCCCGCTTTGGTGGAGGTCGTGAAAAGAAAAAGCAGCGCGTCATTGACAAGCTGAAGAACTTCTTTGAAAAATTCTTTGGTATTGGGTAACATCAAGTCGTATCAAAAAGCTCCCGAAAGGAGCCTACCATTATCGGCAGGCTCTTTCGGGAGTTTTTCTATACTCTTTTTCTTCTGTAATCCGTTCATGTAAGCCCAGCAGGCGCAGAGTTGGATGCTGCATGAATTTGAACGTCTCAGAAGGTGCGTGACTACAAACAATGAAAACTCAAATCCGCTTAGTTACTGTCCAAGGTAATCCTTTGTTTTTACAGTTGAATAAAGCGAAAAGTCAGATATTCAGATATAATGAAAGAAAATATTGATACTGCGATATGGTCACCGATCTATAGGAGAACGCAAAATGAAAATCGTCTTTTTACATGGCTTAGGACAGACAGCACAGGACTGAAATGCAGTAGTGGAACAAATTTCCTGCTCTGATACAGACTGTCCAGAGCTTTTTTCGTTGGATGGGCAGGATGTCACCTATTCAAATGTTTTCGCTCAGCTTGAGCGCAGATATGAGGATACCACAGAGCCATTTGTGCTCTGCGGCCGTTCCTTGGGAGCCATCCTCTCTAATTTTGATTGGGGTACAGTACAAAGTTCCCACTTTGCTGATCGACTTTCAAAATATTTTCTTCCGCTGTATGCCACGCAAAGCTTTTGAAGCAATGGGTATCTCGAAAAGCGACATGATAAAGCTGTCCCACTCCATGCGCTCTCTGGATTTCAGATCCAAGCTAAACAAAGTGACCTATCCTGTAACCATTGTCTGCGGAGAAAAGGATCACGCAAACAAAAAGGCAGCCAAACAGCTGAACGCACTGCTGCCGCAATCGCAATTACAAATCATTCCTGGCGCAGGCCATGAAATCAACAAATGTGCTCCAGAAGCGATTGCTACGATCCTTAATGACGCAGATCAGTAAACTTCATAGCTGTATCACGATGTTTAGAAAGGAACCATTTGATTTGCAGCTAATTTTTTCCCTTGAAAGTTAAAAAGTGGTCAATGGAAAAGTGCCGTTTCGCTTGCTACAATGATAATACAGATAAACTACAAGGGAGACTGAGATACATGAAAATACATGAAACGATTCGAGAACGCCGGTTGGCTAAAAATTTCACACAGGAATAAGTCGCAAACTATTTGGGTGTCACAACTCCGGCGGTCAATAAATGGGAAAAAGGCGTTTCCAAACCAAAAGGATATTAAGGTTTACCTGCTTGCACTCTTGATAAGGCATGGGATAAAAAATATTCTGATAGATAGCAGAAAACTAATGACTACTCAATTTTACAATGGTATACTGAAAAAAAATAGACAAATTGGAAATTTGGGGAGGTATTTAGATGAACATATTGGAAACCAAAAAAGAAATTATCGCAAGGTATCCATTAGAGTATATTTTTATAATGATAGGACTTACTGGCATAGGATTTTTCTGTTTGCTTATTGGTTCGCTCATTGCACCACCAGAACAAAAGGCAGAAATAATTATGTTAATTTTAGGAATTTCAGTTATTTTATTGATATTGAGCATTGGATTTAAAAGATACAAAATAATCCTCAACAGAGATGAAATTGCTGAAGTACCTATTATTGGTAAAAAGAAACAGATAAAATTTGAAGAAATTGAAAGTGTCAAAATTAGGCGTTCTAAAGCACTTTCTATCTCGGGTAAGAA
>RCNH01000514.1_pt1 | contig 15579 bp, 15 predicted proteins | sample 2041161 | NCBI WGS metagenome assembly RCNH01 (sample SAMN09708215, study PRJNA481090) | Feces metagenome, whole genome shotgun sequencing project. | biome: feces | host: Leptonychotes weddellii | place: Antarctica: Sion Island | collected 2010-03-01 | reverse complement strand
AGTTTCATTAGCTTTTTCGAGAGTTTTTGTAGCAAAGATATTCTGCCATTGGCAAATAAAAATAGCGTACCCAAAACCTATAAGTAACGCAGCCAGAATAACCAACGGTATAACATGCGTATGAAGGTACATTCCAGCGGCTAGTAACAGAGCACCCAGTGAAAGAGGGATACATAATACTAAGATATGAATTTTATTTATTAGCTTAGGTTTAAACCATGTGATAGTTAAAAGACAAGCGTAAGTTATCATGAGGCTTGTTAGCTGGATTAAATAAAATGCTACTGTAAGTCTATTTGTTTGAACATTAGCTGGAAAAAATGGAAAAACGCCACCCCAAATAGAAGTGGTGTTAATAGATAGGATTACCGCAAATCCAAAACTTAGAACATTTGGTTTTAGGAGTTTGTAAATATTCATTAAATGCCTAACATGGTAAGTTGCTTCGGACGCTTCTATCAAATTGCGGTGACAAGCTTTTATTGTTTGACCTGGCGATTTGAATATGTCACCAAATTTTGGTGACAATATAATATCTTAATTGATGATACATTTACAGACGTTGTAAGCACTTAAAAAGATTGGGGGATCAAGTGGCTAAGGAAAAAAATCTTAGTCGTCGTTCTTTTGTTAAGACGACAGGGGCTCTTGGTGTTCTTTCTGCGGCAGGTGCAGCGGTGTCGTCTCAGGCGTTGTTTGAAAATGCCACTCCGCTAGCGTTTGCTAATGAGGCACAAGACGAATCCATTGTTTGGACTCATTGTCATGTTAATTGCGGCGGTGCGTGTGCTTTGCAGTGTCATGTAAAGGGCGGAGAACTTGCTTATGTTGAATCAGATAATACCGGAGATTCGACTTTTGGTGGTTTTCAGGCCCGTGCGTGTTTGCGTGGACGTTCTATTCGTCGTTGGTTAAACGGTCCAGATCGTTTAAATTATCCAATGAAGCGTGTCGAAGGCACAAAACGTGGTGAAGGTAAATATGAGCGTATTAGCTGGGATGAAGCTTTAGACACTATTGCTAGTGAGTTTACACGTATTAAGAATAAATATGGTAATGAAGCCATCTTTATTCAGGAGTGTTCTGGTGTTGAGCAGAATGTAATGATGAACAATCCTTTTTTCCGTTTGTTTAACCTGCTTGGTGGTGAAGTAACTCGTTACGGTAGTTATTCTAGTGGCGCTATTTCTTTTGGTGCTCTTCCATTTACGTATGGTGGTAATTGGGCTGCACGCTCATTTAAGACATTAAAAGAAAACTCACTGGTTGTTCTTTTTGGTAACGCCCCATCCGATACTCGTATGGCTGGTGATGGTCCAGGATACGATTTGAATGTAGCACGAGAACAGAAAAACGTACGCATTATTTGTATCGATTAAAGACGTAGTGAGCTTGCTACAAATCAAGATGTGGAATGGATTCCTATTGTTCCTGGTACAGATGCTGCATTGGCATCAGGTATTGCATATGTTTTGATTTCTGAGAACTTAATAGATTTGGATTTCTTGCATACATATTGCGTAGGTTATGATGAGGAAACTCTTCCGGAGGGTGCTCCAGCTAATAGCTCTTACTATGCATATATTATGGGTACTGGCTATGACAAAGTTAAGAAAACACCCGAGTGGGCTTCAAATATTACTAAGATTCCAGAAGCACGTATTGTTAAGTTGGCACACGAAATCGCCGAAGCTGATCCCTGCTTTATTGCTCAAGGATGGGGTCCACAACGTCGCGCAAATGGTGATTCTACTGCACGCGCAATCATGGCTATTCCTCAGCTTGTTGGACAGGTCGGAAAGCCTGGTACTAATTCTGGTGCACGTGAAGGTCGTGGTGGTTTCCCATTGGGATCACTGCCAACAGGAAAGAATCCTGTTACCGCTAAAATCCCTCAGTTTTTATGGCCAGAAGCAATCAAAGATGGTCCAAGTATGACGGCCACAAATGCGGGTATTAAAGGTGCTGACAAGCTTAATGTAGGCATCAAAATGTTAATTAACTACGGTAATAATATGATGGCAAACCAAAATGCTGACATTAATTTCACTACCGATATCTTAAAAGATGAATCTCTTTGTGAGTTTATTCTTCAGTACGATGTTAATTGGTCAGACTCTTGTAACTGGGCAGATATTGTTTTACCTGATCTGACTCCTCAGGAAACATATAGTGTATCTGCTGCTGGTGAAACTCATGATTCTAGGGGTTTGTGGTGTGGTCAGCCAATTGGTGAGCCTAAATATGAGCGCCGTGAAGTATATGAGGTATGTGGCGAGCTCGCTAAGCGTCTTGGCGTATACGATGAATACTCTGATGGTGGTAAGACTCGTGAGGACTGGTGCCGTCTTTTGTGGAATGATGTTGCTGAAAAGATTCCATCTGTTCCTAAGTATGACGAGGCAGTTAAGTTAGGTATTTATAAGGAAGACACTGTTATCGAGGATAAGGTAGAAGATTTTATTCTGGATCCTGTTGCTCATCCATTAAAGACCGCTACAGGAAAAATTCAGTTTTATTCTCCTGAGCTTGCAGAGTTTGCCAAAACGTGGTCATTGCCAGAGGGTGACGAAATTTACCCTGTTCCTGTATATACTCCAGGTTTCGAGGGCGAAGGTTCTCAGACTAAAGAATACCCATTGGTAATTACTAGCTTCCATACTAAAACTACTACTCACTCTAGCTATGCAAATAATGACTGGATTCATGCTGTTGCTCCTTTCCAGGGATGGATTAATCCAATTGACGCGAAAGAACGCGACATTGAAGATGGAGAAACAATTGCGGTTGTAACCGATCGTGGTGAAATTCGCATTTGCGCAAAGGTGACAAATCGAATTATGCCTGGTGTTGTTGCTATTCCACAGGGCGCATGGCACAGTGCAGACATGAATGGTGATCGTATTGATCATGGCGGATGCATTAATACTCTTTGTAGTCGTCATCCTAATCCTGTATCTAAAGCAACGGGCCAGCATAGTGGTATTGGCCAGGTTAAGAAAGTAGAGGCATAATCCATGACACAGTATGGTTTCTATTTTGACGCGACTCGTTGTACGGGTTGTAAAACGTGTGAGGCTGCGTGCAGGGACTATCATAGCCTTTCGACCGACTCAACATATCGTCATGTCTATGAATTGGAAGGTGGCACTTGGGATAAGGATGAAAAGGGTTGCTGGATAGCAAATACTTTTACCTATTACACCTCTTTTGCATGTCAACACTGTACCAATCCTATATGTGTAAAAGTATGTCCAACTGGTGCTATGCATAAAGACGACAACGGTCTTGTTTCAGTAAATACCGATCGTTGTATTGGATGTGGTTATTGCGCTATGGCTTGTCCTTATGACGCTCCGCATGTAGATCGTGATGCTGGCCACAGTGTTAAGTGTGACGGCTGTGCCTCTCGAATCAAGGAGGGTAAAAAACCTATATGCGTCGAAGCTTGCACTCAGCGTGCGCTTGAGTTTGGCCCAATAGATTCATTGCCAAAGGATTACGTTAAGGCTGCAATTTGTCCTTTACCGGAGCCTTCAATCACTGATCCTAATTTGTATATCAAACCCTGTGCTGCATCAAAGCCATGCAATTATGACGGATGCCGCGTAGCTAATGCCTTGGAGGTGAAATAATAATGGGAACTGGTTTTTCTGATGCTTCTTTGGCGTTATTTACGACTTTAGCTCCTATGGGTGCTGGTGCGTTTTTGACTATTGCTATTTCGTTTTTAGTATTTAAGTTTGACACTGATGTTTTATCTAGAATTGATAAGATGTCCCTTATTGCAGTTGGATTTTTGGTAATTGGTTTTATTGCTGCATTTTTCCACCTTGCAAATCCTGTACATGCATTTAGCGTTTTTACCGGTATTGGATCTTCACCATTGTCAAACGAGATTGCTGTTGGCTGTGTCTTTGCTACAGTTGCAGTTCTCTTTGCTGTGCTCGCTAATTTCGGAAAGCTTAGCGTTAAGGCACGTAAAGGTTTTTCGGTTGCTCTTGTGGTGCTGGCATTGGTGTTTTTCGCCTTTTGTGGTTTGGCTTATATGGTACCAACTATTCCAACATGGAATGGTCCAAGTACGATTATTCAGATGGTTGGATATGGCTTATTAGCAGGCTCTGCATTAGCGTCTTTTGTTCTTGGTTGTGCAAAGGTATCTGTTGATGACAAACTTCGTAATCTTGTAATCTTAGTTGGTGCTATTGGTTTTGCTGTTAGTGTAATTGGGTTAGTGATTCAGAATATTGCAGCAGCTTCAATTTCAAACATTTGGGGTACTGCAATTGAATTAGTCCCTCTCATTTGGGTTGTATTTGCTATTTATGTTGTCTGTGCAGTGGCGTCTTTTGTATTGATTTATGTGTCAGCAAAGAAGAACTTTGCCATTACATTTACTGGTCTTGCAGTTGTGTTGATGCTTATCGGAGTATTTATGGCACGTATCGGTTTTTATGGTTTGTACATGGGAATAGCGTTATAAGTGCTAATGTAGCGTTGCCGCAGGCGCAAGCTTGTGGCAACGCTTTTTGATAAAGGAGTAAAAGAGGTGGAGAAATGGACGAATCGCTTATGTATGAATCTGTAGCTATTGTCGGCAATACGTTGGCTCCATTTTTTATGTTTGATCCAACCGATAGCCGTATATCCACTAGCTATTCTCTGTTTGCTCAAGATTATGATTCGATTGCAAATATGTGGCCTTTCGGGGATAAAGCTACAGTTAATCAAGCTTTTACTACACTTGGTGCAAGTTTGGCTGAGGGTATAGATCAGACATTAATAGATGAGTACAGAAGACTGTTTGTTGGTCCTCACCACTTGGTAGTGCCACCTTGGGGGTCTGTATATACAGATTATGATGGCGTCACATTTGGGCATACAACAATACAATTGCAGCAATGGTTGAAAAAGCAGGGAATTGCGTTTAAGCTCGAATCTAAAGAGGCTATTGATCATATAGGTGTCATGCTTTCATTGATGGCATATATTGCTGCAGAACAACCAAATATTTTTTCTCAGTTTATGAATGAACACTTTTTGACATGGGGCCATCATTATGCGAATCTGCTTTTGGACTGTGCATCTCAACCTTTTTTTCAAGGTCTTGCGCTCTTATTGCAGGCTACGCTAATCGGTATTGAGAAAGATTGTTTATTAAGTCCATCGAAAATTAAACTTTACCGATAGGATGAACCTTTATGGAAATGGCGCTCAATGAAATCACGCTTGTTGTATTTACTACCTTAGCACCGGCTGGTGTTATGGGGTTTGTATTTCTAGCATTTGTGATTTTGTTTATTAAGGACGAAATGCAAGCCAAGCATCTTAGTAATTATCTTGTTTTACCTCTTGCGTTGGCTCTTATTGGCTTTATTTGTTCGGCCACTCATTTAGGCACGCCTGCTAATGCACTTTATGTTTTAACAGGCGTTGGAAGATCCCCATTATCAAATGAGGTCTTTTTTGCGGTTTTGTTCTTAAGTCTTGGTGGAACGCTTTGGATGTTGTCTTTTGGTCACTTTGCCAGGACAAAATTAGTGAATATAGCAATGGCTGTTTCTTCTGTATTGGGCCTTATCTGTATCCTGTTTGTTTCGTTGGCGTACTCGGTACCTACTATACCGACCTGGAATTTTTGGACATTCCCCTTAACGCTTTGGTTTAATGCTGTTGTGGGTGGGGCGGTTGTGGCTTTAAGTACTGTCTTTATGGCGGATATTAAATTATCTAATATTGCTGTTAAAATCGTTATTGCTGTCTCCGTTTTTTCAATTATTGCTAATGCTATATTACTTATATATACGTTTTTGAAATCTAGTGGAATTTCGACATCATTTATAAATGCTCAAGAGTTGGTTCCCTTGTTCCCTTTAACGGTACTTTTGTTCTGTGCTTTTGCGGGTCTGGGAACTTATTTATCGTACGCAGTCAGCGAACACAGGGGCGTAGCTCTGCTCGCAAAACGTACCAAGCTTATCGGCGTTCAGTTGGTTTCTTTAGTGTGCGCATTGCTTGCATGTTTTATTGTTAGATTTACATTTTATGCAATGTATATGACTATTGGTCTGTAGTTTTAGATGGAATCTGTTGTCTGTAGTTATTGTTAATGGATATTGCTTATAAGGTTACTTGTCTGATAGGTTCTGCGTAGGATTTTGTTTGTTGGATATTGGTGCTTGGTGAGGTTTCAAACTCGTGTAAACGAGCTTGAAATATATTAGTTTCTGATTCGTTTAGATCGAATTCTTTTTTCAATTCATTAATCTCACCAAAAAATAAGCATCTCATATGACAGGCGTCAACGCATGCAGGATTATAGTCTTGTTGCCTTAAAGAAAGACAGCTATCACATTTGCGCATTATTCTGGAAAGTGAGCTAAATTGGGGTACATCAAAAGGACATGCCGCAGCACAGCTTTTACAGGCTATACAGCGGCATGAATCGTATATAGTAAGGCCTTCTTCGTTGATTTGAATTGCACCCATAGGGCATGCTGAAAAACATGCTGGGTTAGCGCAGAAATTACAGCTTTTAGAAATATGAAAGACTGACGCTGCAGGGAAAACTCCCGTTTCATATGAATCTACGCAACGATAATGTAAGCCTGGCTCTAAATCGTTTTTTTCTTTACAGGCCACTTCGCATGTGTGGCAACCGATGCATTTGTCAGAATCCAAGTAAAAGCCAAGTGGCATATCAATTCCTAAGCAATCTAATCATTAATAAGACCACTAAGTGTAGCAGAGTCTAGAATAATAAAATTGTTTAGTAATGAAATAAGCAGACTATAAGAGTTCCCAGGGAGATTTTCGGTTGCTGTGTTAAGCATTTTTGGAATCCATTTATGTAAGTGAGCCTCAATGAAACCCTTAGATGTGCTAATTATGCTTGAGTATTCATCAAAGTTTTGATTTTGGAAGTATTCAAATGCTTTATCAGAAAGTGTCTTCATATAGTCCATTTCTAATGCTAAGCTATCATCTGGAACTTTGTATAGCATAGATGGAATCAGTCCTGATTCAATATACTCTTTTCGGATTGTAAGTGTTTGCTCCTGGATAAAAAGATGATCGCCTGTAATGTAATAGCTTTCCCAGAAAGGAACTTTCTGCTTTCCTGGCATCTCAAAAATAGCTGCATAGTCATGTTTGAGCTTGGCTAGAGAAGCTTCACTGAATAAATCTAAAACTTTAATGCTGGCTGGGATAAAATCACGTTCAGCTTCGTAAGGAAGTTGGTTAGAGAGAATACTTTTTGAGGCTGATAGAAACGCTTCGAAGCAATCTTCTGTAAGATCACAAGTAAACAGCTTTTGATGTGTGTTTGTAGGAGAGGATGAGAAAGCACAGTGAAAAAGCTGGTAGATATATTGCCTTAAAGCGAGGATTTCGCTTATGTCGGTATGATGTAAAGCATTTGTGTCAGCCATAAAAACTCCTTATGCGCCCAGGTGTCACCTGGGCGCTTTTATTATTAAAAACTCTTTTCAACCATATCGGATGAATTGACTCGTTCTGCAATATTTACCATCGTACGAGGATTTGTAATGGTTTGTTCAGGCATGAATGGAAGCGCTAATCCAAGATCACCATGCTTGGCTTTAAGCTCATCAACATCGCCGAATTCTAAGCATCTCATATGGCATGCTTCAACACAGGCTGGTTCAAGCCCTTTTTCTCGACGTTCGGCACATGCATTGCATTTTCCAGCCCTAAGAGGTTCGCCGAAAACTTTAGGAACACCGTATGGGCAGGAATTTGCACAAGCTCCGCAGCCGATGCATTTTGTATCGTCGTGCTGGACAGTCTCGTCATCTGCAATATACATTGCGCCCTGTGGGCAGTTAGCAACGCATGCAGGACTTTTGCAATGATTACAGCTACCCGAGTAATGGAAAACAGAAGCGTTAGGATATATTCCTACCTCAAAGCTCCTAACTTCACGAAAGGCAACACCAGGAAGTTGATCCCACTTTTCTTTGCAAGTAATTTCGCATGTTTTACAACCAATGCATGCATTTGAATCAAAATAAAATCCTAAAGCCATTTTTATGCCTCCTTAAGTGCAGGGGCGGCAGGAATACGCTCACCATCAGGCACTAATGCGTCACCGTTATACTTGTCAAAATCAGCAAGCAATGTGTTGTAGCCAGAAACACCACTCAAGCTGCAGCGCTGTGTCAACAGATAGTTGTCACCGCCACCAGTATCGACACCATTTTCATCAATCATTGACCAGGCGCCATGAGGCAATGCAATAACGCCAGGAATAAGGCGCTGGGTCAAGGAGGCTACACGTAATACCTGAGCACCTTCAGGGCCGGTAAGTATTACAGTGTCACCGTCTTTTACATCTTTTTTAGCAGCATCATCAGCGTTAATGAATACTGGATTTGGGAATGTAGAACGCAGCCACTCAACGTTATCGAACTCGGTGTGTGAACGACGCAAATAATGAGGGTTGTAGACCTGGAAAGGTAACTTCTCGCGCAAAGGATCCTCATAACCCAAGATGTTTGAAGGGCGATATGAAGGATATGGCTTGAAGGTTGGATCGGTGGTCTTACGAGCCATGGCAATAGTATTTAAGATATCTGCTTTGTCTTGGCAATAAATCTCAAATTTGCCGCTTTTTGACTTTAATGGATGTGCTTCAGGGTCTTCACAATAAGCCTTATAACCAATGTTACCAAAGCCATCGCCTTCATGACGCTCAAAGCTGTATATACCATCAGCCATAATGTCGGTGTAGGAGATGCGTCCTTCTTGGACAGGCGCATCTGCACCCCATTTTTCCTTGATTTCGGCAGCTTCGGCTTCAGAGATGCGCACTAATGTTTCATAGTCTGAACCATCTTCTTTTAATACCTGAGAAGTAGAGATGAAGTTTACATAACACTGTTCAGGGGAGAGTGGATATACTTCTGCTGGATCAAGGCCCAAACGAGGGGCTAGCATACATCCAATTTCGTAGTCGCTCTTACTTTCGAACAAAGGCTCAATAACCTTAGTAGGGAATTGAATGTGCTCACGAGTGTAGCCGATATAAGAGTTGTGTTCAAAACGCTCCCACTTAGTGCTGACAGGCAAAACAATGTCAGAGTACTGTGCGGTGAGATTGAAGTCATAATCAAAGTCAACTACAAAGTCTACCTTGCGCATAGCTTCGATACCTGTTTTGGTGCCAGGTGCAGTTTGCAAGAAGTTACGGTAAGCATGAACAACTACATGGATATCTACTGGCGCATTGGGGGTAAGGATATTAGGATCTAAGTTTTCTTCATTGGCACCTTTAACATAAAAATCGTAAGGATCAAAAGAAGAAATAGTACCCGTTAAGATGCCGGTGTAAATTTCAGGAACAGATGCAGCATATTTTGCGCACGCGTTAGGAATCAGTTTTTCGCCTGTTGCGCCCTTTTTAATTGGATAACGTCCAGTATCATCGCCGGCATTGCAGTGGTAAGCGCTTCCGCATGAATTTCCTGGTTTGCCCATATGTCCACCCATGAGGCCTAAAGTTAAAAACATCTGAGGGAAGTCTTCGGTGCAATTAGTGCGGGCAGCAGCATAGCCATGCATGATAGAAACGTTATTCTTTTTACCAAGCATATGAGCATACCAAATAATGTCTTCAACTGGGGTACCACTCAACTTGGAAGCCCATTCAGGGGTTTTAGGCATACCATCGTATTCACCTAACAAATAATCTTTAAAGCATTCGTCTGTTTTGGCATTGGCGGGCAAATTGTCCTTAGTGAAACCAACAGTGCATTTCTTTAAGAAGTCCCAATCGATAAGCTCTAATTCTGGATCATCGACTACCATCTGATAAGCTACAGCAAGCATGAAAGGAATATCCATGCCAGGACGAACCTGAATCCACTTAGCTCCAAGAATAGCAGCGGTGTTATTGTAACTTGGTCCTACCTGAACAAACTGAACACCTGCCTCTTTTGCACGCCAAAAAGCATAACTTGGATTACCAGGAGATGCCCAAGAAACATTGCAGCCTTGGAACACAATATAATCGCAATTGACTAAGTCAAAACGGTCATTTGAGTTTTTCATATCAGAATAATCGAGACCCAATACACCGCATGTATAAGGATAAATATAAGTACCAAAAGATGCAGATTCAATTGTATTGAAATATCCGCCAAAATGGCGAAGTAAGTCCATAATTTTTGACTTAGAAGGAGCTACCTGCTCCATACCGGTATAAAGAATGGACTGGTTGCCATATTTTTCTTTAGCTTTATTGAATTCTGCTGCTACATAATCTAAGGCTTCATCCCAAGAAATGCGCTCCCATTCATCGATGCCACGGAGTTCTCCATTAGGATTATCTGGGCTCCAATTTACGCGTTTCATTGGGTATTTGATACGTGCATCACTGTATACCATTTTACGTGCTGATCGACCACGACCGCAGTTTCTACGTTGTGGGTAATCAGGCGAGTCTTCATGACTTGTATCGCCTTTAGCGCCAATAGCTACACCATCTTTTACATATGTCCAATTAGGACAACGACCACCGCAATTGTGCCAGCAATCGGACGGTAACCATTCTCCGCCTTCAAGTCTGTTTAATACTGTTTGTGCTTGCGATTCAGAAGCTTTTTCGAGTTTGCCTTCTTTTGGAGCGCATCCTACCAACCCTAAGGATGCGGCAGTGGCTGCAGCCATGCCAACAAATGAGCGTCGAGTTAACTCGGTCCCCATAACTTCCCCCTATTTAGTTCATTTATCTTGCGTCTTTTGACGTAATCCCAGTTTGTCATGTGTCTATGGATTATTCAATTTTATTAGAATTATATTAGGATTAAAAAATTTTAAAGGTTGTTCACTTATTCTATGCAAGAGCAAGTGAGTGGGTTCGCTATACTCAACTCGACCTTAATAATTGGAGGGGTTTATGAGTATTCGTGTAAAAATTATTGGATTACTAGTAGGCCTATTTGTGTGTTGTATAGCAGTTAATGCAGTGTTTATCTCTAATTCCCAATATGAGCAAGCTGAGTCTCAGATGCTTAATAATGCTCGTATTATTAGTGCGGAAGCTTCGGCTACTTGGGATTTTATTGATATGAACCAAGATCGTATTGATACGGATCGTGATGGTGTCAAAAGCTTTAAGGGCATTTATTGTGCTGTAGCAGGTCGCGGGGTCAGTTTGTTGTTTATGGAGAAAACCGATTATGTTTTACGCTACGTTAGTAGTGATCCTCGCAATCCTGTGGCTATTGCTGATGATTTTGAATCTAATGCTCTTAGGAGCTTTGAAAACGGCAATACGGAATACTATGGCTCTAGCTATTTTGAAGACTCTCTTTCATTTAGATACTCTGCTCCTATCTATATTAAAGATTCGTGCTTAACGTGTCATGGAGAGCCTGCAGGTGAAATTGATGCTACGGGTAGACCTAAAGAGGGTATGAAAGAAGGGGACCTTGCTGGAGCAATCAGCATTGTTATCCCTTCTGATCTATATGTAGAAGACATTAAACAAAACATTACTGAGCAGACAATCTTTTTTACTATTGTGATGATGCTTATTCTTCTTCTTGTCTTTTTTGCTATGGAAATATTAGTTTCTCGGCCAGTGCAAGAAATGAATTCCGCTATAAATAGTCTTAAAAAAGGAATCTTTAGATTTGAATTGAAGCATTGTGATAGAAAAGACGAAATGGGTTCAATTGCTCGCGAGCTTCAGGATATGGCTTCGCAGCTTCATCAAACACAGCTAACACTAGAAAATAAAGTCATAGAACGAACGTCTGAGTTAGAGAAGGTAAATAAAATTCTTCTTTCACAAAGCGAAAGCTTACAGGCTATGAACGAAACACTTAATCGTGAAGTTGCTTATAAATCAGATTTTCTGACGATTATGGGTCATGAGCTTAAAACGCCTCTTACGGCTATTTTGGCATATGTTGAATTATGGGAAGCTGAGGCTGATGATTCTAATAGCGCGATAGATATAGATTCATTGCATGAGGTGAAAGCCAATGCGCAGATTTTATTACAAATGATTGTCAATATCTTGGAGACTGCTCAAATCGAGGAAGGTAGGTCCCACTTGAATTTGAGCTATGTGGATGTGGGCGATACAGTGAGGTCGGTTGTTGACAGGCTTTCTTTCTTGAGCTCTCAGAAAAATATTACGGTAACAACAAAAATTTCTTCTGACGTATCGTTGTTGTGGGCTGATGAAGATAAGTTACGTCGAATAATTGAAAATTTATTATCTAATGCTATTAAATATACCCAAGAATCTGGAAGTATATCCATTACCGCCATGAAAGACTCTGAGTGCTCAAGTATTCAACTCAAGGTGGCTGATAATGGTTGCGGTATAGCACGTGAAAACCTATGTGATATTTTTAATAGGTTTACTCGTTTTTGCGGTGATAAACGAATCGGTGGTAGTGGATTGGGACTAAGTGTCGCAAGAGAGCTTACAGAAATGCACGGTGGGTCTATCACTGTGGAAAGTGAGCTAGGTTTAGGTAGCACATTTACTGTTGTAATTCCTGAACGAGCTACTTCGGTTGGTTAAGTGCGATATATAAGGTGGAGGGCCAAATGAAAATATATTGCGTTGATGACGAACCAGCAATTAGGAAATTGGTTGAAAAGATAGTAAAGGATGCTGGATATGATTTCGTCTCTGCCGAGGATGGCATGGAGGCAGTTCTTAATTTTGATGAAGTGAATCCAGACTTGCTTATCTTGGATGTTATGATGCCTCGCATGAATGGATTTCAGGTGTGCGAGCTATTAAGGACACGCGGTGTTAATATACCTATTATTTTTCTGTCAGCAAAAGGTGAAATATCAGATAAAGAGGAGGGATATGATTTAGGGGCAGACGATTATATTGCAAAACCATTTAGTCCGCGTGAACTCCTACTTCATATCAATGCTCGATTGCGGCAGGAGCAACGTCGTTCCAGTCATGCAGCAAACCTTGTTGTTCAAGGCGAATTTGAAATAGATATGCTTAGCCATCAAGTAAAAAAGAATGGTGTATCGTTGAATTTAACGCCAAATGAGTTTAGTGTTATGTCGCTTCTTGCTTGTAATGCTGGCGAGGTTTTCACTCGTGAACAGCTTATTGAGCATGTTTGGGGTGTTAATTACTATGGAGAACCGTCTGCTGTTGCTGTTTTGGTTAGGCGCTTGCGTGAAAAGGTTGAAGATAACGCTTCGGAGCCTAAATATATTCAAACAGTTTGGCATTTGGGCTATAAATTTGTTATTGAGATAAACGAATAGTTTCATTTGTTCGTCTTTTCTGAGAAAGAATGTGATCTTAATGGTAGAAATCAGGATTGATGAATTGCACGATTACATGGAAGATTATTATGGCACCGCTACATTTAATGGCTTTCCAGCAGCTATCATGGATGCGGCAGATGTTGAGAGCATAAGTCCATATGAGCTTTGCGAAAAGGCAGAAGAGATGGGTATCGATCTTAACGACTTTACAGAAGACAAATAATCTTACAGTGCATGGTTGAAGTGTTCAGTATCTCTGTATTATGTTGTTTGATTTTCATTTCGGTCTGTGTTTTGTGCTGCTAGTATTGTTTGGCGAGGTTACTGTATGAACTGGCTTAGTTGCGAGTGGCTATGAATACCCTAACATTAAGCGTAAAAAGTGTAAATCAATCTGGCCTTATGCGAGGTTGTAGTTAGTTCGTGCTCTATGAGTTCCGATTGATTTCCTGACTAATAAACGTTTGAAAATGTGGCTCTAAATATTGGGTAAGTGGTATATCTTCTTTGCTCTTCGGAAGGCGTAGATGCTTGTTGTTTAACTCAGGTTCATATGCGGTTCCAAGTAATTTCCTTGATAGGCGACAAGTAAAACTATCGAGGTCGATAGTAATAAGGTAATCATCAAAAAGTAAATGAATGTCGGATCTAAGCAGGATACTGTTATTGGTAGCTTGGCTATATTTTCCATTGTATGGGAGTATGTGTGCTGCCTGCAGGGTCTGGCTTACGTCGCAAGTCGTAAGTGTACAATGTTTGTTGTACGCATCCAATAGACGTGCTCTAAATTGTGTTTGACTTTTGCGCTAGACTAATTTCGTTGTCACGAAATCATGTTTATCTTTGGTTGACCTTTCTTCCCAAGACTCAACGATCCCTTTACTTTCTTCGGCCATATGTTCATAAGGCATATATGAGGCAAATGTATCGTTTTGGCCTGGGTGCACCGGTCCATGTAGGATGAGGATATGTAAGTCTTTATTGTACGACTCTATGTATGCTAATCCTTTGTAGTCGTACATAGTGGGTTTATTGGTTTCAATAAAAACTCCTACCGGCAAGTCGTCAAGCATGCAGTTGAGCAGCGCTTGATTGTATGTGTCGAACGTGGCTTGGATCCTTGATTTTTTGATTGCGCGCAGTAGGTAAGAATCCAGGTTCCGTCAGGTTGGATAACTATGTTATTGCTATACATACTTTCTTTTTTTGAGCGAATAGTAATGGCGTATTTATGCCCGCTAGGCTTATGAATTCCACGTTGTGCAATTAACTTTATTTCGAGCCCAGGGTCTTTATCGTTTTGCGTGGAGGGGAGTTTAGCTAAAGCGCCCTCGTTGTTCGTGATTTATTCGTATGCAGGAATGAATGCATGAGGCGCTTTGGTGATTGTGCGCTCGCATGAAAGATTTGTAATTTCACTATATTCACATGACATAGGACGTAAACTTGCTTTAAATCAATTGATATAGATTTAGGATCTCTTATTTTGCGTGACTTGAAAAGATCTAATTACATGAACATCACCATGAATTGCCTGATGAGCTCAGACTTGTGACTGCTTATTTGGGATGTGCTACATCGAGGAGATGTACTTTTGACCCTGTAGCCTAGACACACCACTTTTCTTCTATGTTGGGGATCTTTCATGAATGATGCGGTTGGCGGCTCTAGTATTTCCTATTGTTATCAACCCAGGGAGCTTTTAGATCTTCTTTTGGAAGTACGACGTTCGTTTGACACATACAAAAAGATTCTTTACGACAACGGTGTGTTTGCTGCGTTTTTGAGTGGATCAAATTTTGACAGTGTTGGCGCAGGTCTGTGGCTTGATGAATCTGAGCGCGATAAGAAATGCTTCAAATTAAATAAAGCCACCACTATTAAGGCAACCGGTAAAAACCGTTGCCCGCAATTCGTTATAGAGCAGATGGAAGGATTCAACACTGAAAGATATTGTGGTCCGCTTGATGAAGGCTACGCGGTTCATGTAGATCATTTTTGGTTTGACTTTAAATTCCTTATGGAGTTCATAAATGAAATGTGCATTGTCGATGACTCCAAAATAAAAAATTATATGAATCATGTTGAATCTGAGCTAAAGAAACAGTGTATCACTATTGCTGCTTTTATGAATGATGAGCAAATCGACTTTCTCCGCGAAGATCTTAACCTTATTCTGAAGAAATTGCAGTAAAAATGATTTTGAAGTGACTCCTGAAAGCTAGGCTAGGTTTAGTGAGTAGGGGTCTTTTTATTGTATCAATCGAATTGTATTGGTTGATGCAATTC
>RCNH01000513.1_pt1 | contig 15597 bp, 17 predicted proteins | sample 2041161 | NCBI WGS metagenome assembly RCNH01 (sample SAMN09708215, study PRJNA481090) | Feces metagenome, whole genome shotgun sequencing project. | biome: feces | host: Leptonychotes weddellii | place: Antarctica: Sion Island | collected 2010-03-01 | reverse complement strand
CCCTACCTCCTTTGTATGAACGACATCGGAGTGGAATTTTCCAAAGCGGATAAACTCGCCCTTGCGCTGGGCATGGAGCGGGATAACCCCGAACGGATTTTTGGCGGCATCAGCTATCTGCTGCGGCACAATCTCGCAAACGGGCACACTTGTCTCGCTCTTCACACTGTGGTCGAAAAAACGGCAGCGCTGCTCCGGCTTGAACCGGAACAGGTCGGGCAGGAGGTCAACACCCGCTTGCAGGCAGAGGAGCTTTACGCCATCCGCCGCAATCAGATTTACATTTTTCTGCCGGATTTTTTCAACGCGGAACGCTACATCGCGCTGCGCATTCAGCTGATGCTCAAAAACCGGTACTACGAGACGCGCGACCTCGACAAGATGATCGACAAGATTGAAAAACGCCTGGATATTCACTACGAAGCACTCCAGCGTGAGGCAATTCGCAAGGCAATGACCGGGAGTGTGACTGTCCTCACCGGCGGTCCCGGTACCGGTAAAACGACAACGCTCAACGGAATTATCGACATTTTAGAGGAGGAGGGGCTGCGTATCGCGATTGCTGCCCCCACCGGACGCGCTGCCAAGCGGATTTCGGAGGTGACCGGCAGGGATGCCAAAACCATCCACCGGCTGCTCGAAGTGGATTTCAGCGACGAAACGCACGACCGTTTCATGCACAATGAGCAAAATCCCCTCGATGCGGATGTCGTTGTGGGAGGTGCGGATGCCGGAGATCGTGCGCGAGATCATCATCAGGATGTAGGGCATGTCGTCGCACCACATAACCGACATCTCCTCAAGGGCGTCGTCCAACTCCTCGGAGTGTTGTATGTCGCGGAAGAACTCCTCGACGAAGGCCTTGTCGCCATCGAACGTACGTTCGCCCGATGCCATGTATTTCTGGTAGTATTCGCTCTGCACCATGCGGTTGTAGAGGATGCGGATCAGGTCTGTATGCTGCGACCAGCCCAGACCGTTGGCAGCGATGTGATCGTTCACGGAGTCGCTGTCGGCGATCATCGACAGGATGATGTTATCGACGAATTTGGTGTTGGGGTTGAGGTCTTCGGCAGTGGGCAGACGTTTTTGTTTGGCGAGATCCTGACGCTGGTGAGCATATTTGACGAGCTCAACAGGAAGAGTCAGCATTTGAAAATAGAGATCGTATGCTTTGTTTACGGATGCCATCAGTGCTTTTTCCGAGGCGATCATACTGTCGGAGCCCGACTTGATGTGGGCGAATAATGCTTTAAGAACCTTGATACGGAGTAATCTTCTGCTCAACATAATTGTATAGAACGTTTGTTTGCTTTTTGCGGGGACAAAGATAAATATTTTTTCCCGAAAGAACGAAATAATTCCGTATCTTTGCAACCAAGATGGAACAAATGGAAGAATTTAAGCCCTTTGACGTGATCGTCATCGGAGCTGGTGCCGCCGGCATGATGGCGGCGGGCACCGCAGCACATAACGGTAACCGCGTGTTACTCATCGAGAAGATGGAGAAATCGGGACGCAAGGTGCGCATTTCGGGTAAGGGGCGTTGTAACGTGACGAATGCCCGTCCTGCCGAGGAATTTAAGGAACACCTCCGTGCCAATGCCGACTTCTTCAAGCAGGCTTTTGCCGAATTTAACAACCGTGCGGCAATCCGCTTTTTCGAGCGTCAGGGCTGCAAGTTGGAGATCGAGCAGGGACAGCGGGTTTATCCCCGGAGCGGCAAGGCATGGGACATTGCCAACGCCCTGTTGGATTACTGCGTGGAGAACGGCGTGAAGATCATCTACAACACGCGCGTGACGGAGATCATGACACTGGGCGATCATGTGTTCGGCGTGCGTTACATCAACAAGCGCGGTTTTGAGCGTAAGGAGGAGTGTTCGCAGGTCATCCTTGCCACGGGCGGCGTGTCGTATCCCGGTACGGGTTCGACGGGCGACGGCTATCAGTTTGCCGCCGACCTCGGACACACGATCGAGCCGTTGCGTCCTTCACTGACCCCGCTCGTTACGACACATCCGTTCATCAAGGGTTTGGATCGTTTCCTGTTGCGCAATATTTACGCTACCTTATATATAGATAACGAGGAGGTACAGAGCGAATTTGGCGAGATCGGTTTCTCGTCGCGCGGTATCGAGGGGGCAGCTGCCCTGCGTATGAGCCGCAAGGCGGTCGATGCTCTGATCGACGGCCATAAGGTGAAAATTTCGCTCGATCTGAAACCCGCCCTCACGGAGCAGGTGCTGCGTGACCGTATCGCCCGCGAGATCAAGGAGATGGAACCCACGGAGTTCTTCGCGGAGTTGCTACGTAAATTACTGCCCAAACCGCTGGTGCTGCCCATGGCCAAGGAGTTGGACATCCACTCGAAGAATTACATTTCGCGAGTGACCGACGAAGAGTTGGAGCGTCTGGTCAAGGTCTTGAAGGGCTGGGTATTGCCCGTGACGGATTATGCTCCGTTCGAGTATGCCGTCGTGACGGCAGGCGGTGTTCGTTGTGACGAGGTGAACCCCTACACGATGGAGTCGCTGAAGGTCAAGGGTCTTTACTTTGCGGGCGAGGTGCTTGATCTGGATGCCGATACGGGCGGTTACAATCTTCAGGTGGCATTCTCGACGGGACGATTGGCCGGTATGTTGAAAAAATAAAAAAAACGATTTCGGATCATGAAACTGCATCTGCCATCCATCGAAATCTCGCTTCACGGGATTCACCTTTCGGGTCGGGTCGCAAGACTCGGAAACCGATTGGTGCGTGTGCCCTATTTTCGGGGGCATGGCGTGCATTCACCCTACATCTATGCCATTGTGCGTGAGGTGTTCATGCGTAAAACGCTTATGGACGGGGATCGGACGGTTTATGATCTGCTGATCGAAAAGGGTGTACCCGAACGGCGTGCCGTTCAGTTGCAAAATCTGGCGATTCATTGCGGATACAAGGGTTGCGGCTACGATGTGACGGAGGGCGATTTGTGGATCGCCTCGGAGCAGTTGTCCAATGGCGAACTGCTTGAGTTGATGGCGCGTGCCCGGACGGAACGGCATACGGTTGCGGTGCTGAATCCCTATGCCACGCGCGAACGTGAGGCTCTGTGCAACGGGATTGTGTTGCGTCACCCTTCGACGACGGTCGATAATCGGGGATACCTGTTGATTTTCAATAATCATTTGCCCAAACAACACTTCAGAATCTGATGAAAGTATATACAAAAACCGGAGATCGCGGAACGACGTCGCTCATCGGCGGCGAGCGTGTATTCAAGAGTGACGAGCGTGTCGAGGCTTATGGCACGGTCGATGAATTGTCGGCCTGTGCGGCACTGCTTAACGATTTCATGCGCGATGAGGCCGCATTGGCGGAGTATGTCGGTCAGTTGAACTGGATTCTTTCGCGCCTGATGTCCGTGGAGGCTGCTCTGGCCAAGGGCGGGGAGGAATCCTCGAAGATCAAACCGTTGCCTGAGGAGATCGTTTCTTGGGTTGAGGAGCATATCGACGCCTTGCAGGTTGAGGTGCGCCCGATCGACAAATTCACGATTCCGGGCGGTAACAAGGCGGTGTCGTTGTGCCATGTGTGCCGTACGGTGTGCCGCCGTGCCGAGCGGGAGGCGTTGCGTGCCGATCAAAAGTATGGGGTTGATCCTGTGGCTCTGAAATTTCTGAACCGCCTGTCTGATTACTTCTACCTGTTGGGTCGCCGCCTGACGGATTATTTCGAGGTGGAAGAGATCCTTTGGATTCCGTAAACAATCCGATTTTTTTGGATGAAACAAGATCCCTGCGGATGAAAACCGACGGGGATCTTTCTGTTTCTTGCAGATGTTCATTTAAGGTGTTTTGTTGTCCTGAAAAAACAAAATAAGGTTAAATTTTTGAAGTTTTTCTTGGCGGTTTCCGGAAAAATGATATTTTTGCAGTCCAATTTAAAAGGTGCGCGATGCACTTTGAACTTAAACAACTGAATATTAGGAAACTAAAACTTTTGTAACATGTACTGGACTCTTGAATTGGCCTCTAAACTTGAGGATGCACCATGGCCTGCCACCAAAGAAGAATTGATTGACTATGCCGTTCGTTCGGGCGCACCGCTTGAAGTTCTTGAAAATTTGCAGGAGATCGAAGATGAAGGCGATATTTACGAATCTATTGAAGATATTTGGCCCGATTACCCGTCGAAAGACGACTTTTTCTTCAACGAAGAGGAGTATTAATAGCAAAAAGCGAGATTTAAAATTATAACTCGCTGATAATCAAGAAGCGAAACGAGAATTAATTTTCTTGTTTCGCTTTTTTTTGTCCGAGTGACGAGGCTTTTATTCTTGTCTGTTTTTTCGAATATTATTATCCTTGAGTAAGGATCGAACCGAACAAGAAAATGGGGCGATATGGATGAACTTCCCCTTTCTGACATCTGCAACTTGCATTTTCTCGAAATAGGGATAAATACGATGCCTGTTTGAGAACTTTTGCTGAAAAGTATCCCGATTCCATGTCTTCAAAGGTTATCAAGTATGTATTAAGAGATGAAGATATAAACAGAGAGGATGAAGAATCTTTGGCAGTATTCAGGTCCCAACTGCTTCAACGATGCGGATATGATGTGCGTCGGCATCCACGGCACGGGCAAGTCGAGTAACGATCTGTTGGCAGGTAAACCCGGCATGACGCAGACGGAGTATCGGACGCAGTTTGCACTTTGGTGTATGTGGTCATCGCTTCTGACCCTGTCGTTCGCTCTTACAAAGAAGATCTCAAGGGACGATCTTGCGATTATGACCCATCGGGAATTGATCGCGATCAATCAGGATCGCATGAGACAACAGGCCGAACTGATCTCGGAGCAGTACGGTCTGATCGTGTTCTCCAAAGATCTGGAAAATGGTGATGTCGCGCTTTTGGTGACGAATAGGAATGCCGATGCAAGGGATTTTGCTTTCGATTTCGGTCGGATCAACGCTATCGGGTGCGTGATGTATGGGCGATGAAGGATCGGGGCGTGACGAAAGCATCGCTCAAAACTGAGGTCGCTTTGCACGAAACGCGGGTGTTCCGCTTGTCGGAATTGTAACAAGAAAAGGCAATCCTTGGGTAGGGTTGCCTTTTTTAATTGGGGGAGGAGGTCTTAAGCAGGTCGGACAGCTGATTGACAAACGTGTCGAGCCCCACGGTGGTAAACGGCAGTCCGATTAAGAATACCTGATTGAGGATGTTGCTGACCGTGTTGGTGATCTCCAAGCGGATGTTCTTAAACCGATTGCACGGGTAGATCAAGAAGGCTGTCTTTTCTTTCGATCCGTCAAAGGAACTGTAAGCCAGAATCTGATGAAGATCCGCGCGGAAATGTTCTTTCAGAAGATCCGATGAAGAGCGGACTTGGAGCATGTGGGCTTTGTATTTGGCATCGGCAAAATACAGAGCATCGTTTTTTCGGAGGATAATATCCGGCTCCAAATATTTGAGCGTCCACGAGGGACGGTTGTGCCCTCCGATCGGGAAACGACGGTTCCGAAGAATGCTTGTACCGCTAATCTTACCGACGCGCTCCAAAACATATTGCACGTATCGTTCGAAAAGTTCGGCTGAGTCAATCCGCCATGATTTGGTGTTGGCAGAGTTATGCTCCAGAAGTTTGTTGGCATTCGTTTTCAGGGCTTTGATCTTCGCGGGTTCGGAAGAGTGGATCTGAAACAGCGCCGTAGGGGCGGTACGGGGATGATCGTTGAGGTAGCGCTTGAGTAGGGCGACAATCGAAAAATAGCGTTGCTTGATGAATGCTGGAGTTTTGAAAGACTCGAATTCACGAATAGCAACGTGAAGTAAGTAGGTCAGCTGCTGCCATTCGGTGTGATTGCGAGAAAGGATATTTTTTCGATTCTCGAACTTCAGCGTATTTTCGGGGCGGATGGCTTGTTGGGCATATCGGGACCAGTTGGTGGCACTGCTCGGATGACGCTCGATGCGGGTTGTTGCATCGAATTTATTCCACGGCTCGTGAATGGCTTTTAGAAAAGAGTGGAAGAAATTGATGCAATCGAAATAAAATGGAGCCCGAAGATTATCGGCATGTTGCAGCTCTTTATCCATGTATTCGGGCTCGAACGTCTCCTGGATCAGATAGACCAATTCGGGGATGTTTTCTCCAAAACGCGAGGTGATCTGAAGGTCGGTATAGTATTTTCCGGTTGCAGGAAGTCGCAAGGGAGCGGCACCCACAAAGTTTGAAGCCGTTAGGTGTAGTCCCTTTTCGTAGTTTTCCTCATCCAGTGTCGCCGTAACGCCCAAGAACGAGAATACCTCTCGATTGAAGGCGATGAACCGTTGAATGGCCTGTTCGGGATAACGCTTATCGCCCTTCCAAGATATGTTGAGTTCTCGGAAGGGGATAAATCGCTCTTGAAGGCATTGTATGCGGATCAGTGACATTACTTAAACAGGTTTTTCTGTATGGTGCGGTAGAATAAATCGTTGAAATCTCCCGCGGCGGAAGTCAGTAATCCTTCCTCGAGATATTCCTTGATCAGGGGCATCAGTTCGTACTCGATTTTCTGGAGGAGCTCTTCCCGGGTTGAGGCCGTGAAATAAGCACCGCCGGGTTGCAGATTTAGCTCGAAATCGGACGCGTATTTTTCAAAGATTGCAGCCATCTCTTCAAACAGTGTTTTGCCCTCGTTGATCATCCCTTCCGTAAAGCAGTGGGGAAGGAGCGTGTACCAGGCAAAGCGACGGCGAAGAGCGAAATCGACCACGGCAATACTTCGATCGGACGTATTTATCGTGGCAATCACATGAAGATTTTTGGGAATCTCGGAGATCTCACGATCGCCGATTCGGATTGAGTTGTGTGCTGTTCCTCGTTTGGGTTCAAACAGGTAAAAGACTGGTCCGAGCACGTTGGCCAGGTTGGCGCGATTGATCTCGTCGATAATCAGCAGCACTTTCTCGGTTTTGTGCTCTGCGGCATATTGGATGGCTTGGCAGAGTTCTCCGTATCGGTATTCATACTCCACGGTCTTGGAGTCTAACTTTGGGAAGATGCCATAAACAAAGTCCGAAAAGGTAGTCTCGGCATGGAATTGCGTGAAGACAACCTTATCGTATTGTTGCCCAATCTTTTCGGCCAGGTAGGTTTTTCCGGTTCCTGGAGCACCCTGTAAAACTACAAATCGACGATTTCTTAACAAGGAGACAACCTCGGATTCATCTGCTGTCGGGTGGTTGAACTTCTTCCGCACCGTATTGATTGCTTTTTCGATGGCATTGCGTTTGGAGGCATTGGTTGCCCATTTGCGTACATCGGCATATTGAGCAATCCAAGCGCGGACGATTTCGAGATCTTCCTTTTTTTCGGTATCGATCAGACAGCCAATCGAAAGGACATTGAGGTATTTGTCCAGATTGATATTGGTCGTGTCCTCGATGGCTTTTAAATCGACTCTTGTCTCGATGTCGGTGAATTTGGGCTTGCAGAAGGGGTGGTGGGCAACATCTGCGGGGAGCAGCTTCATAAAAAGACGGCGCATCCCGGGCGTGGTGGCAAGTTCGTAATCTTCGCGAAAACCTTCCGATCCAACACCAACCGATATTATATATTTGTGAACATCATCTCCTGCCGGAAAAAAGACCAACGAAAAATCGGAGTAAGGACCACTTGTGGGTTCTTGTGGGTTGATAAATGCAAAATACCGTACGTTGCCGGCTATGTCGTTGAGGTTGCGTCGAATAACGATATTTTATTTGGCTCGTCCTTCGGTTGTTTCGATCAAACCGAATTCTTAGGCAAGTTCCACACAGTGATCGTAGAAAATATCAGGCTCCATTTTGATTTGCTTTAGGTTTGTAAAGGGGCAAGGCCTTTGAATCCAAAGGCCTAAGACAAATATACGAAAATACTTTTATTGGAGCAAGCGTGTTATTCCTTCGTATTGGGACACTGCTTCTGATAGGGATGCTCCGCGCGGAAATCGGAGATGCTCTGGCCGCTCATCGTGCGGAAGAAACGACTGAAGGAGGCGGTGTCCTCGAAGCCGAGATCCGTGGCGATCTCCTTGGCGCGCAGTGTGGTGTGGATCATCAGACGGCGGGCTTCGGAAAGGATGCGTTCGCGGATGATGCGTAAGGGCGAAGGGTAGCCGCCTTCGGCAAAAAGATTGCTCAGCGTCTTGGGCGAGCGGTGCAGCAGGGCGGCATAGTCGGCCACCTTATGCAGCGTGCGGAAATGCTCCTCGACCAGAAGATAATAACGACGTACCAGATCGTCGGTCTTGGTGCTTGCGGCGTGTGCCTCGATCTGCTCGCGGGCGATGCGCGTGCAGGTGATGATCAGTCGTTTGAGTTGCAGGCGGAGCATCTCCTCCTTGAGATCGTCCCCGTCGGAAAATTCCTCGGGCATCTGTTCGATGATGCGGTTCAGACGTGCGCACTCCTCTTCGTTGAGTTCGAGGCGCAGAGACTGGGACGATCCGTGGAACAACACGCCGCTACACGAAATATCGTCTGTGTGGCTGTAAATGCAGTAGAAATCACTGTTGAACGCCAATACGACATATTCGCCCGACGTGAGATCGCGCGGTGTGATTTTGTGAATCGGGGTAACGGAGATCAGTTCGCCTTTTCGGAGCGTGGTCTCCACACGGTCGATTTCGAGCGAAATACCCCCTTCGCGCACATAGATCAGACGGTAGAGATTCTTGATGGGAAGACTCTCTTCCAGCGAGTCGCACAGCGAGACGTAGCCTTGAAGCGGTGTTTGAAGGGTGTATTTCATGGTTTTTCAGACTTTTCGGGCTATGTAATACAAGTCGAAACAATCGGGCGTGACCTCCTGAATGCGGTAGTCGTCCATGCGGATCGAACGGGTCAGCGAATCGTTGTTTTTGAGCAATTTGCGCCGATTCAGCCGATTCAGCAGGTCGTAGGGCAGTTGCAACAACCGACGCGGCAGACGGTGTTGCAGATCGAGGATGTCGAATCGCGTGATGCGGCGCACGCCCTCGCGGTTCTTCTCGTAGTAGGCCATGATTTTTTCGTTGCCGGCCACCCCCAACTGCTCCACCTCTTTGAACGAACGGCGTAAAAGAGCATCGAGTTCTTCGGGGCGGTATTCGCGCACATGCCACGGATTGCGTGTCAGCGACATCGGGGCATTGGGCGTGGAGACGATGAATCGGCCTCCGGGACGCAGTATGCGGTGAATTTCGCGTACAAATTCCTTGTCTTCGACGATGTGCTCGATGACTTGGAACGAAATGACAAAATCGAACGAGGCATCGGGGAATTTCAACGGCGGTACGGTCATCTCGCGGAACTCCACACCGTCCAGATCAATGTCGGGGCGGTGCTTGTCCACCGTGACAAAGCGTGCGGCGTGCGGGGCGATGACTTCGATGCCGTAGCCCGATCCCGTACCGATTTCCAGCACATCGCCCGAAATGAGTTCTGCTGCTTTGTGGTAGGCCAAGAGCGAACGCTGGAACACGAAATTGTCGGATGCTTCGCGGGAGACGCGCTCGGCGGTGGCTGTGCGCGTCATGAGCGTCGGGTGAGTTTGATGCCCTCGTCGGACATTTCGACCGAGCCGTTTTTCAGAAGCGTGCCGACCGAGCGTTTGAAGGTCTTTTTGCTCATCTGCGTCAGACGGGTGATCTCTTCGGGAGTGCTGTCGTCGTTGATCGGCAACATCCCGTTGTTGTCCTGCAAAAGTTGCATCAGTACGGCGGCCGAATCCTTCACCTGTGCGTAACCGGCCTGCTGAAGGCTTACGTCGATGCGGTTATCCTCGGTGATGCGGCGCACATAGGCTTCCAAGCGATCGCCGATGGCAACCTTGCGGAACAACTGGTCGTGGTAGAGCATACCCCAGTGGCGGTTGTTGATGATGACGCGGAATCCGATCGGGGAGTCCGAAGCCACTAAAATATCGACCTTCTGCCGCGGTTCGACGGTGATCACTTCGTTGTTGATGAAACTCTTCATCTTGCACGTGGCCACGCAACGACCCGTGATGGCATCCTCATAGACATAAACCATACAGTGCTGTCCTGCGATGATTCCGCCTTGCTGGTTGCGGTTCGGCAGGAACAGATCCTTGCCGTAAAGTCCCCAATCGAGGAATGCGCCGTGAACGGTCTTATCGACAATCTTGAGGTAGGCCGCCTCGCCGACCAAGGCCAGCGGCTTTTCGGTGGTTGCGACCAGACGGTCTTCCGAGTCGTGGTAGATGAACACCTCTTTTTCGTCACCGGGCTTGTCGTTGAGCGAGGTGTAACGGTTGGGCAGGAGCACTTCGTTGTGCTCCTCGTCTTCGAGGTAAAGTCCGTAGTCCGAAAGGCGGCTTACGGTGAGTGTTTGGATGCGTCCTACTTTAAGCATGGGCAAATATATGAGTTATGGCACAAAAGTACATTTTATTTTTTAGGGTTGCAATGTTTGTGTTTGCAGTTTGAAAAAAAAGATCTATATTAGAGGTCTGATTTGAAAACCTACTAACCATGAAATTAGATATTGCTATTTGTCAGGTCGATATGGAGTGGGAGCAGACCACCACGAACCTGAAACGAATCGAACCTTTTGTGGCAGAAGCCAAGGCCGATGTCGTTGTTCTGCCCGAAATGTTTGCCACGGGCTTCAAACTCAAGCCGTCGCGTGTTGCCGAGTCGCAAGATGGCGAGGTGGTGACCGCCATGCGCCGTTGGGCTCGTGATTTCGGCAAGGCCGTTGTCGGGAGTGTGGTTATTTCGGAGCATGGCGAGTACCGCAACCGTATGTATTTCATTACGCCTGAGGGTGACATGAAGTGGTACGACAAGCACCATTTGTTCCGTCCCGGTGGTGAAGGACGCGACTATACGCCCGGTGACAAACGCGTCATCGTCGAATATAAGGGAATCCGTTTCCTGTTGTTGGTGTGCTACGATCTGCGCTTTCCCGTGTGGAGCCGCAACCGAGGCGATTACGACGCCATCATCTGTTCGGCATCGTGGGACGACAGCCGTCGTGACGCATGGCGCATCCTGTTGCGTGCGCGTGCCATCGAGAACCAGTGCTATATGGCGGCCGTGAACCGCGTGGGCAAAGACCCCGACGGAAACTATGTCGGCGATTCGGCTCTGATCGACTTTGCGGGAAATACGATCGCCGATGCCAAGTCGTGCGAGTGCATCATGAAGACAACCTTCGATATGGAGGAGCAGGCGAAATTCCGCGAGGAGTTCCCCGCTTGGCAGGATGCCGACGACTTTACGCTGAATTGTCCGCACTAAACGTGTGACGAGGATCGGAACAGGGGGTTTCCTTTCGGGAAACGCCCTTTTTTTGTGGAATGCACAGAGTACCCGTAACCCGATGATCCGACGGGGTTTGGCTTTCGGAAGGAGACCTTGCGGAGGAAAATAGTGAATAAAATTTATCGGGAAATTTTGTATTTTGACAAAAAGAATCTATATTTGCACACCCTTAAACGCAAAGCGCGTTGATCAAAAGGCCACGGAGAGTTGGGTGAGTGGCTGAAACCACCAGTTTGCTAAACTGACGTACGGGTTACCGTACCGGGGGTTCGAATCCCCCACTCTCCGCTGAACTTACTGGACAGAAATGGTCAGTAAACGGACAAAAAGCTACAAATCAATGATTTGTGGCTTTTTTTATTGCCCGAAAGTCCAGCTTCCAAGACTTCAAAAGTACGGTAAAAGACAAAGTTTCGTTACTAAATCGTTACCTATTCCCTGCCGGACAAAAACGGTAACGATTTGTCCACAAATGACCTGATAATGACTTGATTAGTCCATAGTCTGCATAACTCGAAAACGAGAGGTAAAAATTAATTTTGCAACTAAAAAAAGTGAGTTATGAAATCGACATTCAAGGTTCTTTTTTATTTGAAGAAAGGTTCTGAAAAGAAAAACGGCGAGGTTATGATTATGGCACGCATCACCATAGACGGCAAACTTTGCCAGTTCAGCACGAAACAGAGCATCCAGCCCGACAACTGGAACACGGCTGCGGGCAAAGCCAAAGGCAGGGATGCCGGGAGGATAAACGCCCTTTTGGACGACATACGTTCTTCCCTGAATACCATTTACCACGAAATGCAGTGGCGTGACAACTACGTGACCGCCGAGAAAGTGAAGAACGAGTTCTTGGGACACAGCGAGAGCCACGAAACAATCCTTTCATTGTTCCAAAAGCACAATGACGATGTGAAGCAGCTTGTGGGCATATCCAAGACGATAGCGACCTACCGCAAGTATGAAGTGACCCGCCGCCACCTCGCCGAGTTCATCCGCAGTAAGTACAACGTATCGGACATATCCATAAAGGAGATAAGCCCGATGTTCATTACCGATTTTGAGTTATACTTGCGCACCGCCTGCAAGTGTGGCTACAACACCACCGCCAAGTTCATGCAGTTCTTCAAGCGCATCATCATCATTGCCCGCAACAACGGCATACTGGTGGGCGACCCGTTCGCCAGCTACAAAATCCGGCTGGAAAAAGTGGACAGGGGTTATCTGACAGAGGACGAGATAAAAATCATCCTTAAAAAGAAAATGGTTTCCGAACGGCTGGAACACGTCAGGGACTTGTTCGTCTTTTCCTGTTTCTGCGGTCTGGCTTACAGCGATGTCGCCAACTTGCGGCAGGAGAATATCCAAAAGTCTTTTGACGGCAACCTTTGGATAATCACCAAGCGGGTAAAGACCAACACGGACGTGAATGTCCCCCTGCTGGATATTCCCAAGATGATTTTGAAGAAGTACAAGGGCAAGTTGCCGGACGGCAAGATACTTCCCGTAATCAGCAATCAGAAGCTAAACGCCTACTTGAAAGAGATTGCCGATATTTGCGGTATTAAAAAGAACCTGACATTCCACCTTGCCCGGCACACGTTCGCCACGACCACCACGCTGTCAAAGGGCGTACCCATTGAAACGGTGTCCAAGATGTTGGGACACACAAATATAGAAACTACGCAAATTTACGCCCGCATCACCAACAGCAAGATAGGCAACGATATGCAGGGGCTTGACAAGAAGTTTGTCGGCATCGAGAAAATTTACAAGGAAGTAGCCATGTAACATGGCTGCTATTTCCCGAACAACAAGTATCACCTTTCAATAAATAAATGCGTTATGGCTAAGCAATCTAAAATAGAATACAGTAAAGAATACCTCACAAGCGAGGAACTGGCAGCGATTTCAAAAGTGAAACTGCCCCTGTCCCGGCAGCGTAAAGCCCGTGACATTTTCCTGTTCTCGTGCTACACGGGAATGGCATACAGTGACATAAACAGGCTTAGGAAAGAAAATATCTTGGCACATTCCCGTGAAAAACGTTTTCTGCGCTTTCATGTGTCTAAAAGTACCTTGCTATACTCGTTTCCACTGCTTGATGCGCCTTACGATATTTTGAAGAAATACCGGGGGCTTCAAGAAAACGGGGAGCTTCTGCCCGTTTTACCACTCCCGGCGATAAATTACGATGTACAAAACGTTTGTGCCGCCGCTGGCATAAAAAAATCCGTTACCTTATCTTGCGCCCGCAAGACATTTGCCTTTGTTGTCGCTCCTGAAAACGGCATTACCGCCAGTATGCTAACGGGGATTTACAATGAATACAATCGGTAACAAAACAGGTAACGATTTCGGTAACTAAATACCGCATAACAATCTATATCCAAGCATTTTACATTCTTCCACCTTGCGGGCAGTCCACCGACTACCCGCATTTTTTATATCCCTTTCCCACTGGCACATTCCCCGAAACGCCAGCCGTGCGTGGCATGGCTGACTGTATTTCGTGGAAAGAGCCGTTGGAAACCCGCACAAGCGTCTTGCAAGCAAGCTCACAACACCCTTGCCTTTCCCGCCCGCATGGAATGTTCCCTAAAAGACGAAAGAGAACAGGCACTTTTCCCCTGTTTCCCTAAATGTAAATCTTCCTCTTACGCAGTCCCCCTAGCCGGGACAGTCGTTTTAATCATTTCAATAGGCAAAGGTAGTTACGTGTTCTTCACGATTTTGCAAGGTCGAGCCGTTCCGGTTTGGCGAAAAAATCTTCCCTGCCTTGCGAGGTATTTTTTGCCCAAAACCCTGCAAACTCTAAACACTACCCTTTTAAGCCTATGTGAAACGAAAACGACCGACCCGACCGGAAGACGCATAAAAAAAAGTCGGATTTACGGGAAACAGGAAAAAAGTTCAGTGAAACTTCAACTCCCTCACCTCTCGAATCCGCATAAAATTAAAAACTTAAAAATTACAGCAATATGGAAGCAACGACATTATCAGCAGCAAGCGTTTATGTAGGCACTTACGCCAAGTACAACAACGGTTCATTGTTTGGGGCATGGCTCAACCTTTCGAATTATTCGGACAAGGAAGAATTTTACGAAGCCTGCCGGGAACTGCACAAGGACGAGGAAGATGCGGAATATATGTTTCAGGATTACGAGAATATCCCGGAAGCCCTGATTTCTGAAAGCTGGATTTCTGAAAACTTCTTTGCCCTGCGTGATGCGGTGGAGGATTTGAGCGACACCGAGCAGGAAGCCTTTTTCGTGTGGTGCAACTATAAAAGCCGTGATTTGGGCGAGGAAGATGCGGACGACCTTGTACGTGATTTCCGGGACGAGTATCAAGGTCAATATAACGATGAAGAAGATTTCGCCTACGAAATTATCGAGGAATGTTACGAACTTCCGGATTTTGCAAAGACCTATTTCGATTATGAAAAGTTTGCCCGTGACCTGTTCATGTGCGATTACTGGTTTGATGACGGCTTTGTATTCCGTGCGGCATAACAACCAATCCGGGCGGGGTGTCAAAGCCCTGCCCGCTTAAAACAACCAAGTTTATAACCATAAAAAATAAGACATCATGCAATCACTTAACAAAAACGGGGTAAGCATCACCCAAACACCGGGAGAAGAAAAATACGTGAAATGTTGCTTAGGCGTATTCAGGGGACAAATTTATTATCAATATGACTACCGCCAGACGGACGGCGAACTTTTCAGCACGGTAGCCAAAACGCTGGCAGAGTGCCGCCGCAGGCATGACGAGTGGATAGCAAAGAAGAACGGAGTAATAAGTAAATTTTAGGGACATGAAAACAACAGAAGTAAACAAGGAGCTTATCGGCAGGCGTTGCGAGTGTATTTTTACGGGCTTAATGGTAACGGGCGTTATCGAGGACACAGAAGAAAACGAACACACCATAGAGGTAAAAGTCCGTTTCGACCACCCGCACCAGTGGGGCGATGATTTGTATAGTGATGTATGGGCGTGGGGGCGCAAAATTGACGAGTTCGGCACGTTGCACCATTTGCAACTGTTGGAGGACAAACCGGACTTTCAGATAATGACGGTAGTTTTCGGCGAGCCAATCAGCCAAATAGACCGCAGTGTTTTTGAAGATGTGGACACGTGGGGCATCTGTTCCCTGCAAGGTTGGGTAAACAGCTACGAGAGTGTCCGTTTTGTAGCCATAAACGACCATACGGCAATAATCACGGGCGAATATAACATGGAACAGGAAAGGTGTGGTTAGAGAAATACACGTCCATAAAGAGCCTTAGAGTCTGTTGATAGTGGAC
>RCNH01000512.1_pt1 | contig 15616 bp, 13 predicted proteins | sample 2041161 | NCBI WGS metagenome assembly RCNH01 (sample SAMN09708215, study PRJNA481090) | Feces metagenome, whole genome shotgun sequencing project. | biome: feces | host: Leptonychotes weddellii | place: Antarctica: Sion Island | collected 2010-03-01 | reverse complement strand
CTGCTCGGATATGAGGAGGTGAACGACGGGAAACACCAGCTCCGTGACGGAGCCCGTCTCGAAGCCCGTGACGGTTTTGTCTATGGCGGCGGCGTGCAACTCTCCCTGGAGGGGTTTGTCTCCGACCGTTTTGTCCTTTTTGTCAAGGCAAGGGGGCATTTGCTTGGCGGCACGGATCTGGATTTGTTCCGGCCTGCGCTGAATTTCGGTATTCGTATCATCCTGTAAACAACAACCTATGAACAGCATGCTCAAAATACTTTGCACGACTTTGGTCGGTATTCTGTCGCTGACCGCCTGCGACAACGAATTGGAGGTGACGCAGTCCTTCCCTTTTTCCGTGGAGACGATGCCCGTTCCCAAAGAGATTCGTCAGGGCGAGACGGTGGAAATCCGATGTACGCTGAAAGCGCAGGGCAATTTTTCGGGAACGCTCTACACCCTGCGATATTTTCAGTATGACGGGGAAGGAGATCTCCGTCTGGGACGCTACCTCCTGCCGATGATTCCCAATGACCGCTACCTGGTCGAGAAAGGCGACTTCAGACTCTATTACACTTCACGCTGTACCGAACAGCAACATCTCGAAGTCGTTTTTGAGGACAATCACGGACAGTCGCAGGTGATCAAACTGGATTTCAAAGACCGACGGGACAGAAGGATATCCTTTTAAATGACAAAAGACTTATAACACATGATAAACAACGTGTTATAAGTCTTTTTTGCATATCAGAATCCAACTGCTGATTTACTCTCTGCTTGCGTTAGGTATATTTGTCCCTGTATTTCTAATGTAAAGGTATCAGAAATATTTATGATTCATTAGTAAGTATTATCCATATTTGTCAGACTGTTTTATACTTCTTTTACAATATCTGCCATAATGAGGGCATCTCTGCATACGTTTCTTTTAAATCCTTAATTCATTTAGCAACGAGCAGTTCTCTCCTCGGGACAAAATTATTCCGTCATCATAGTCTCCGATCAGAATGTTAGAGTAGTACGCAAAACAAGCTCAATCCCAAGAAGTTGCTAATTGACAATAATTCGTAGTTGATTTCAGATGCAGGGCGGAGAAATCCGAAGCGCTTTTATTGCGTGTCGGAGGCAGACTGGCGCCGCCTGACCTTTTTTATACACCTTCCTGTCTTTCGGCAGTCTCCGTCTACTGAAACAGTACGGATCGGGTTATGGCTGATTCCTACAGGCCGCACGAACGGTCTTCCGTCATCGGCCGGTCCGGATAACCTTTATAGCCGAACCTCTAAAATACCCTGGTAGTCTCAACATTTGTTTTCAGCGAAGTTACAGCATCTTTCCGGACAAACGCAAGATCCGGGTGAATTTGGGAAACAATCTCCAATCCTGCGGATAGTATTCTTTCCCAAAATCTTGCACGAAGTCCAGACAGAGCTGTGCACGGGCGAAAAAAATTGTTTCACCTTAAATCTTCGTTATTATGAATACATTTGCTTTCCCTCAGATTTCAGTAAATTACAAGGATGCCGATGCTGCAAAACGTACCTTGGTAAACTCCTCCAAAGTGAGCTACGACATCTTCAAGGAGGCATACGATGAATGTATGCAGCATCATGAAGAATGCTGGGGGATGTTCCTCAATCAAGCCAACAGGCTTCTCGGACTCTCCTGCATATCAAAATGCGGCATCAGCCAGACCGTTGTGGATGTCCGTATCATCCTGCAGACGGCTCTTCTGGCCCATGTCTCGGGCATAATCCTCAGCCACAACCACCCGTCAGGAAACATGGTGGCCAGTTCCTGTGACAATGCCATCACAAGCAAACTCAAGAAAGTCTGCGAAATCCTTGACATCACTCTCCTTGACCATATCATTCTCTCGGATACAGGCTATATGAGCTACGCGGACGAAGGGATGCTTTGACAGCATCTCTTTTCACGGCAAATCCCGTTATACTGCTGCCCCCATGTGCGCCAGGCGGTGACTGTTATAAAACCTTCATGCACGACGGCAGCCCAGGGCTGCTGTAAGCACTCCGATCCGGATCTGTGGCTGCACCTATTTTAACGCCGTCAGTCATAAGCCCCAGCCACACCCTTATCCCTTTCTATTTTCCCTTTTGTATTGGGAAGAAAAACAAAATCGTTAAAAATCAGAATTATGGATAGGGACATCAAAGAAAGCAGAGAGTACCGCCTCGCTAAAGACTGGGAAATGGCAGTCAACAATTACAGTTTCAATCCGGCTCGATTTGCAGTAGCCATACCGACCATGAACCCGACACTGCAGCAAAGCCTGTACTGGTTGATTAAAGAGTGCATCAAGGTTATGGCGGATGACTGTCGCAGGTACAACGAACGCAATATGGTTTCGCACGAGAAAGCGAAATGTATCATGGAGTACCTGAAACGACACGGGAAAAACATACCTTTAAAGTGATAAACCGATGAAAAAGGAAAATGTGGAATTTATGTGGCGGTGGTGTTCATCATCGTGGGCATTGCCCTGATGACCGTCTTCTGGCAGATATGGTCGGCGGCACGGGTCAATCCCATCGAAACCCTAAACAAAGAGTAAAATGAAACATTCCGATTTTCTGTTGAAGGTCCTCTCGCTCGGCGTGGGCCTGGCCATCAGCTTCGTGCTGCTGGGCAAGGTTTGCTTCGAGATGACTTTCGACCGCCCGATTCTTGTCGGTGACCCCGTGCGGGTGTTGTCCGAGCGGGGCAAGGTGATGGTGAGCCGTTCGTTTGCCGAGAAGATCTGTTCGGTGGAGGAGATTGTGGGCAGGACCATCACCAACGAGGAGATGCCTCAGCTGGTGATGACCGTGGGCGGCGTGTTCGAGGATTTTCCCGAAAACGCCTCGATGAAGACCGACATTCTGCTCTCGATAGAGACCTATTCCACGGGAAGCACCCAGAACTGGCTGGGCAACGACCGCTACATGGGTTTCGTGAAACTGTCTGAGGGAATTGATGTCGAAAGACTCTATCCGGCCATCCGTCACATGCAGGAGAAACATCAGAACATCGAGGAGGTCGAAGCCTCGGGCACCCGTATCAGCTACCGTCTGGTGCCGATCTCCCGGGCCCATTGGAACTACACGTCGGCCCGCAACACGGTGATGATCCTTTCGTTCGTGACCTTCCTGCTGCTGGGCATCTCGATCCTGAACTATGTGCTTCTGGCGGTGTCGGCCATCGTGCGCCGCTCGAAGGAGACGGCCGTGGTGCGAGGAGATGTCGTAGAACAAACTGATAAGGGTGCTCAACCACGAAATCATGAACACCATCACCCCCATCGCCTTGCTCTGTGACACCTTCTCACGCGACCTGAAGGAGGCGGCTTCCGACGGTTTAACCTCGAGGAGCTGGAGCGCGGTTTCGAGATCATCGCCTCTTCGTCGAAGTCGCTGATTACCTTCGTGGACAACTACCGCAGCCTCACGCGTGTGTCGATGCTCGTGAAGAAGGCCTTCTATGTGAGTGAACACATTGACCGTGTGATGGGGCGCACCGAGCAGATGGTGCGTGAGGCCGGCGTGCGGGTCTCCTACATCGAGGAGTCCGACAATGTGATGCTCTATGCCGATGAGGGGCAGATGGCGCAAATCGTGGTCAACCTCATCAAGAACTCCCTGCAGGCCGGAGGTTTTCCTTAAAACTTTGCAGAGATTTGCAATTTTCAAGAATACAACCCCATATACCTTTCGCAAGACGGGAATCGTGGTGCTTCCCGACTTTCTTGCTCTTGCTGTTATTCCCTCGAAAGGTGTGTTGCGGAAATCTAGGATGGGTTTCTATGACGTGAAGTGCCCTTTCATTGATATTGGGGTAGGTATCTCCCCGGTTAATTTTCACCCTCCTTACTGTATCGCTGAAGGATAACCAGATGGTTGTCAACCGCTTCTGGCATGCTCAGAGCCACCTCTATCCGATTGATACAAGTGGCATTGTCCGAGGTCACCTCCGGCATCACCACATCGAAATATATCCGACTGTCTTTTTGCGGATTCACCCCGATAAGGAGCTCCTTGACGGGTTGGGGAGTGAGGTTGCCCTTTGCGTCGGATACGGAGACTGAGATATTCACCTTGAGTTCTGTCTGGTCCGTATGAGTCTGTTGGTTGGGCGAGCAGGCGCCGACATCGACCCATACCCTCAGTTTGTGCGCTTCGGTGCGCAGGTCCAGACCTTTGGAAAATATCGTTTCCACCTCATTGGGATCCAACAGGTCGTATTCTATGGTTCCGATCTGATACTCGTGGCGGTCGTGTGTCTGAACAAACTGCGGATAATTGACAAAATGCGTATTCATCAAACTTTGGGTCACACCGATCTGCTTTTCGAATTTGCCGCAGGTCAAGCGAATTTGCTGGGAACGCCGCCCCCAGATCGGCGACTCTTTTTTCAAGGCAAGGCTTTGGGAGAAATCACCATAAAGTTCCCATTGGTAGAATACGACTTCGTCAAACCGGCCGGGCGACACTTCCAGTCGCTTCGATATGGAACCCTTCTGCACCAGTCTCAAATTGCCGAGCCAGTTTTTCGAAGCATCCTGCTGCGAGATTTCGCAGGGTTGATTGCAATCCGTCTCGAAAGAAAGGATGTGAAAATTCCGAGGGTCGGACACTGCAACATTGACCGCACTGAAGTCAAACCGATATGTTCCGTCGGTGACTATCTCGTTAGTGTTTTCAGTGATGTCGATCTTGACGACGGACTGCACGTTGGCACCGGTATTCTCCAGAGCCTCTTGTGAGGTCGCCCAACCTTTTTGCGAGGCTTCGATGATGCGGAACTGATACTTCCTGTTCCGCAAGGGGGTGAAGTATGCTCCGTTTTTATAGAAGTCGATGCGGTAATAGCACATCTCTTCGCCATACGATGCCTTGATGAGCAGACAGGCTCTCTTCTGATCGGATGTCCGGGTACTGCACTCCGGAAAATAGAATACGCTTCGAGGCCCTGCCGTCAATTCCCGGTCGAAGGGCAAGCCTTCGACCGGGTGGGGTGTGTCTGCCTGCGTACCGGGGCAGATGTGGACTTTCATGTCCACCTGGCACAGGGTCACCTCCTTGATCTGCAACCTGGGGGTTTCGGAACAGATGCTGCATGCAGCCACCGCTCGTAATAATCGGGCTTCCGGCCGATGGCTTTCCCCCTTAAATTCGGCGGATGCCCACATCGGCAACCCCCGGGTCAAAGGCTCCGTTGCGGGTTCGAAATCGATCACGATGTTGCCGAAGTCGGCGACACGGGACGGAATCGTGGGGTTGCTGTTGGCGAAGAAATGGATTTGACTGATTTTTGACGGAGTACCGACAGACAGCCGACCCGTATAACGGCCCGGCTGTGTCTCCGTCAAGCCGGTGACCTCAATCCCTTTTTGCAGGACATTTCCCTGGGCGTCGGACGTGCAGGCCGTAATGCTTTGCAGGCCCGTATCCCGAATCTTGGCACGGGTATCGACGACCTCCGGTGCCGGCAGTTCGAATTCAATGGTCATCTCCCGGACATCCCCCCCCTCGGGACGATACCCGGTGTCCGACTTGTCGCACGAACAGAGATACAGAAGCGGCAGCAGGAGCCAATATGTTTTTTTCATAATCTTCAATTTATTGTTGTTTCCAAGTATCTTTGTCGTAATGGGTGCTCGACCCGGCATAATCGCGCACGGGACGGATCAGAACCATATTTCTGTAAGGATAATCCAACGAAAAGGTGTTGGGATGCCATGTCGTGCCGTTCCAGACGTATCTGAAGTGCTGGGCCACGGTGGTCGGCTGGGCGTAATATTCCGAAAAGGTCGTGCAGCCGTACAGATGGTTTTGGTCACAGAAAAAACGTTTGTAGAATTTGCGTGCGTCGAGATAGAGCTGTTTCTCCTTTTCGGTCCTGTATGCCGAGGGCGGGGTGTCGCTCCCTCCTTCTTTTTTGGAGCGGCCGAAATGGGCCCAAGCCTGATACATGGCCCTCAATTCGTATTCGGTGGGGATTCTCCAGCCGTTGCCCAAATTTTCAGCGACATTCTTGCCCTTGCGCTCCAACTTGTCCTCCGATGATTTCCCGCAATTATTCAGTGTGTCCCAATATCCGTAAAAATCCTCGTGGTATTCTTTATAGAGACCGTTGTCCCAGGTCTCAAAATTTCTGAAGCTGTGTTGCTGCCCTACCAGAGATGGCTCGTAATCCGTGTCGTAAACCTCTATCATCCGGCACATATTCGGGTTGGGATGCTGGTTGTCGGCATATCCTCTGTCAGTGAACGGCGTATGGACATACAGTCCTCCGTATTTGACGGCCTGGTTATAGAACTCGTGACCGGGCCACACCATGATCACATTGGGTCGCTTGGGGTTTATCTCCATCAGTGGGATGAGGGTCACCTGCACCGTGCGTCGGATATTCCCCGCCTTGATGATAATCGAGGTCTGTTCCCGGGGGTGAAATTCGTAGAATACATTTTCCCGAGTCGTGAATTTTATCATTGCACCGCCTTTGGCCTTCAGCATCTCGCACTTCAGTAAGTCGGGATGTTGGGGGATGACCTCGCACTCCGACAAGGGGACATTGGTGCGGAAGATGAAACTCCGCTCGGGGTTCACCACCGTGCCGAACGTGCGTACGTAGAGGTAAAGTTCCCGGTCACACTCCAGATAGGTGTTTCCGATGATGATATTGTTTGTTTCGTTCTGCCACGGCAGAACCTCGAAATGAACTTCTGCCTCTACGGGATTCTCCTCCGTGCCACCCTTGCCGACCAGCGTGATACGATATTTGTACCAGTGGTTCCTGTCCAGGGATTCGGGCAGGAGAAAATAAAAAAATCCCATGCTTCCGTCTGTTCTGTGTACCGAGATCTTGAGTTTGCCCCGCGATGCTCCCCGAGGGTAGGAGTAGGGATAGCCCACACCGGCCGGTTCACCGATCGGAGATTGGAAAACAGATGAAGTCACCTCGCCTCTTCCGACAGGAATATCGGACGCCGCCACCGATGATGTCGTCGGGATATTTTCCCAATGAAGGGCGCTGACTTCACATCCCGCCGCCAATCCCGAGGTGTCACAACCGATTTCCACCTTTGCGGGCAGACGCTCCAGGTCGATTTTTGCGGTCATTGTCCCTGCATCGAACGTATGGTCGCACATGCCGTACATCACCGGAGGAAGTGAAAAGTTTGCGGCGTAGGCATCCGTTTCCAGCCTCTCCAAAGCCTCGGACGAGGTGCAGGCCGCCAGTTGTTTCAACAGCCCGTCTCCGGGATTGGCCACGACCGCCACATGGACGGGTGTCGACAACACCCGGGCGGAGTATTGCATGACCGTCACCCGTCCTTCCGTTATCTGTGAAGCTGTGAAAAGATAGGGCGCATCGATTCTAGCCCTGGTCTGCGGGTCAAAGAACGCCAGCCATATTCTGACCAGTTGCTCTTCCACATTTTGCACATGAGGAGCCTCTCCCCCCGAAGAGTCCCCGCCACGGGTCACTTCGATCTCAATCGCAGGTAATTCTGCTTCGGAAAACTCCTTCCGGTCGCATGAAGCCATCACGAAGAGACATCCCACAACACACAGCCATATTTTTTTCATAAGCAAGTTCCATTTAATCGTTCCAAATCTATTTTGTATCCGTCGAACACGCAATCGCCGTATTTTTCATCGGTGTTCGGCACATAGGTGGTGGAGGCTTTCACCCTCAATACCGCCTTGCCTGTACCGTCGTTCATGAAAGAATACTTATAGCAGCGGTCCCATCCGTCCCACTCTCCGCGGGCCTTGTCGGAGGAACTGTTTGCAAAAACATCGTAGTAATAGCCCTTGTCTTCCGAAATGGATACGTGGTAATTGGCAAAATCGAAATCACGGCTACCCTCCACATGCTGCAGAGTGAGACGCAGGGCGCATTGCCCCTCCATTCGGATTTTTTCGATTTCCAAGTTACATTCCCCGTTGGCAAAATAATTCTTCTGGGGCTCCTTCTTCCACGGAATCACCCGACACTCGACCACCAGCGGGTTTTGCGGCTCGTTTACCAGTCGTATCCTGTATTTATAGTGATAATTGCTTCGGACATCCCAAATGTTGGGTCGGTCGTCACTTTCGCGAAAAGGAAGATTCTCCGAGTAGCGGATTCCGTTCACCTCCCAATCCAAAGTCCAGTTGATTTTGTCGCTGTTGACATTCGAAGGATCGGACTGGCAGAATGGTGGGATGTACTTTGTGTAGGTCTTCCCGTGAACCACCTGCGGCTCGCTCCACGCTCTTGGGGTGTCCCCGTCGTTGTGTGATACGGGATAATAGAGGAAATCCCATGCCGAGAAGTATTCGGGGAAGTTGCCCAGTGAAAATGATCTGAATTGTCCTTGCGGCAGAAGGCTTGTAAATTCGACTTCCACTTTGGACATCAGCCGTTTCAGAGGAACGGTTACCGCATGTTCGCTCGCATGGTCGGGAATGGTCACCTGTGCGGATCCTGTCATCAAAAAGCATTTGCTGAGGCCCGATTCCGAAAGGATCATTCCATTGTCGCGATGTATCCTTTCCATGCAAGGTGCTGACAGCAATTCGTCCCTGCTGTGGATTTTCTCCAACTCCTGCCGCATGGTCGGCCCGTGTTCGTTGGCCACCAGATACAATTCATAGTTGCCGGGCTTCAGTCCGATTCGTGTGTGCCAGGTTCCTTCGGCATGGGGGGCATGGAGTCTGTTGTCCACCACCAGTCCTGATGCCGAAAAGATCAGCACCCTCAGATACTCCATGCGGTTTTCGTCGTATTCTGCCGTCCGGGTTTCGGAGTTGCGCACAACGCCTTCGGACGAAGGGCGGGGGGCGACATGAAGATGCAGGGTCGAGATTGTATCCGCAGTCGCTGTCTCCGTCGTTTCGTCTCCGTCGGAACAGGCCGAGACAAGTCCGGCGCACAAAATCAGAATGATAAAAATATACCTTGCCATATTATTCTCAAAAAACATAGGCTGACTATTCCAAATCCATTCTATTGATCCGGACCGTCCAATCGCGCACTTTGATGAGTAGTTGGGCCCAGCGGTCGTACTCATCCAACATCAGGTAGAATTCATATTCATACTCTCTGTCCAGAAACTCCTGGGCAGGCATCTGTGCAAACTTCTCATGACGCAGCATCAGAAGCAGCGGGACCAGCTCCCGGTCGAAAATCGTCATGCCGGTCTCCTGGTCTCTGATCACAAGGTGAGATTTGTCGTTGACTGTCAATCTGTTGACCGTCCACTCCGCAGCCACAACCTCCAATTTCCCCGTTCCTTCCTCCTGAGCGGTGATTGTTTTTTGGATGTAGGGCAGGTATTTGAACCTTTCGCCGCTGATCACGTTGTCGGCATGATCGGTGGCCCTGTTGTCGGCCCCCTCCACCGCACAATAGAAACGCTCGGCCTGCAGTTGCTCTTCCCCTCCTTTTTGCAGGATAAGGCGGATGTCGGCCGTGTTGCGGATCAGACTCATGACCACTTCGTCTTCACCGTACTCTTCGACGTGAAGCATCCGGTCGGTATTGGTCGGGGATTTTGGGGAGGCATACCACAATCCGGGCAGCAATGAAGAGAGCGAGTTGTCCTCTATCCCTTTCATGCGCACCGTCATCTCTTCAAGTCGGTGCAGAGTCGCTGCGGAGTGGGGTACCTCCCAATGTCGGGAGACCGTTTCCCACTTTTCGTCGCTTGCAACACAGGCGAACCTGTATTTCCCCTCGGGGAGGTCAAATCTGAAGACGTCCTCCCGGAAAGGGGCTTCCCTTACCTCCTCGCGAACCAGTCTGTCGAACCGGTCGAAGATGAAAAAACGGATGCTCCTTATCTGGGCGGCGAAAGCATCGGCCCCGAGCATGTTGTAGTCATATTTCACCTTCACTCCGAACCGGCGGGGGCAATCGTCCCACTTCTCGTCGATCGCCGAACAGGAGCCTAGAAGAAAGAGCAGCAGAATGCAATAAATGTGTCTTTTTTTGAAAATCATCAATCCCATCAGTCGTGTCTTGTCGTTGTGTATATCGGGATCAGTCCGATATAACCGATAACAATAAAACAGAAGGTCCCCCCTCCTTTTGCAAGGCGAACCTTCTGTTTTGCTATACTCCATTGTCCGGACTAAAGGTCCATATTGTTGTTGCGAACCACCCAGGGCAATACGTTTACAGTGATGCCCAAATAGGTCTCGCCGTCTTCATCGGGACGATCGGGAGTGAAAGGAGGCGTGGGAAGACCCGGACCTGCAATCGTGTTGACCGACATTCGGTACACATTGTTGCGGACAATTCCGAACTCCATGACACCCATGTCGTTGGGTTTATTGTTGTTGGCGTGGCGGATCCAGAAGTGGTAGTAGCACTTTGCCTGATAATATACCGTAACACCCTGCTGAGCGTATTTTTTTGTCAGCGTGATTCTCTCCGTTTCGGCAGCGTTGTACTTTTCAGAGTCGATGTCCTCGAAATCCTTCACTCCGGGGCAGGCTGTCTGCACCTCCTGCAAGGAGGCATAATACTCGTTGTTGTAGGCATAGAAGGTGTTGCCTTCCATATAGCCGGCACCTCCGTTTTTCCAAACCTTGGGGGTGAACTGTGCCTCAAGGACCAGACCTGTGGTGTAACCCTGGAGCTGTGCGGTCTTGGTCATCGTGTTCTCATAAATATAATCGATAAAATCCTTTTGGGAAGCATCAAAAGCCTTCCAATAGGCCGCTGTGGCCGACATCTCCTCGCGATCCCAGTAATTGTCGCGGGCAACCTGCTCTGCGAAAGGATCGATTTTCAGGTCGAATTTGGGGTCGATGACATAGTTGGACACTCCGTTTTCCTTTTCACCGATAACGGCTGCGTGGGAAGTTTCGCCCGCTCTTCTGAAGAAGTATGCCGAGTTGCGTTTGTTGACGATACCGTAGCGTTTGAATTCAAACTTGGAGGCGAACTTCGCAGCCGCACTTTGGGCAAAATCGACCGGTTTGTCGCCGGAGGTAAAACCGTCGAGCTGAACCTTTGCCAGCATACGCTGGACATTGGTCACATACATGGCGGGATTGGCCTTAGTGTTCTGGGGCGTAACGCTAACTGGCTGAATCTGGTCGGCGGAGGACATGGGGAAACCGTTGTTTGGCGTGAAATCTCCCTTGTTGAACTCCTTGTCCTTGAACGTGTCTTCGTTGAGGCCCGCTCCGGAAACGGCCAACATGGCAGGCGACGGATTCACCAGCACATAGATGTTGTAAGAGCCGGCCGCTACACGGAAAGGAGTTGTAGTCGAATAGCTGGCGTCGGAATTGTTGATCTTGGACAGGAGGCCGCCGTCGATCTCCTCCTTGAAGGCAAAAGACCTGTCAGCGGAGTTGAAGCCGAAGACCAGGAGCTTGTTCACCTGATTCTCTTCCGCACTTCCGGCCTGTGATCCGTCGCCGTCCTCTCCGGGCTGAGGGGTGCCGGCACGCGACATTCCCGTTTGGGGAAGATGCAATGTCAAACCCAGGTAGGCCTCCTTTTTTGAGGCGTGGGAGTTGTCACCGCGTGCGAGATCCTCATCTTTGCTGCATGCTCCCATCAACATACCGGCCATTAAAACAGCCGACAGTAAAACTTTTTTCATAAAAAATAAAAATTAATTAAAAAGGTTGTTTAACAATAGTTTCTTCTCTTTTATCCAGTTGTTCCAATGCCTTTGTGGCCATTGCGACACCCCGTTCCCCGGCTTGTGTCAGATATTTGCGTGAAGCCTCGAAGTCATCTTTCAGCAAATGATACATGCCACGCAGATAGTCGGCCTCGGGACTCTCTCCGGCCTTGGTCATAAAATGCTCCGCATCCTCGAAATCCCTTTTTTCCAAGGCGATATTCGCCGCATTGAGATTGGCAACCTCATCCTCGGGATAAACCCTTACGGCAATTCGGAACACTTCCTTGAACTCATTCGATGCTTCGGGATAGCCCTGTGCAATCAGGAACATCTCCTCCAGACTCAGCATCCCGGGACGGGTCTTCAGATATTTCACTCCTTCTTCGGGGCTGAATCCTCGCACGACATACGATATTTCGTAATCACTGTGACGGAGTGAGGGGAATACCTCCTCTACCAGATGCCTGTATCCGTCCGTCCCCATCATTTCACGAAGGCGGCGTTCCCGCTCGTCGGGCAGCATCTCCTCCGATGCTGCCATGAATTGCTTCAGCCGCTCGGAAACTGTGTCGTGACGGGTATGGAAATAATCTGCCAGACCGCTCCAGTCTTCGGGGGTGTACTTCACCTCACACAGTGAATCCTCGAAATTGTAGAGATCCCTGATGTATTCCATCAAGGCCTCCGAGCGTTCGCGGGCCAGTCGTGCGTTGTTGGCATAGGGGCCTTCGGGCGAGGCGTATCCATGTATCCTGATCTTTGAAATCCTCACATCGGGATTGTCGGCCACGAGATTCATGGATTTTCTGATTTTGGCCAGTTCGTTGCGGTTGTTGCGGTAGTTCGGGAGGATTTCGGTCCGGTTGACCGGGAAATCCAGAAAGGCCTGTCCCCGTTCACTCCGGTCCTTGATCGCCTCGACATGGGGGCGGACATAGAGAAATTCGGGAACTACTTCGTAGGGTGTCGGCCTTACCCGCGACTCCACGGTGTCCTCTTCCAGGAGTAGCAGAGCATCGCCGCAGCCGCCCCGATATGTCGAAAGGGTGACCCGCTCGCAACCTCCTCCGCCGAGGACGCTTTTGTAGGAGATGATCCGGGCATCATTGCGCTTGAAACGCTTGCAGTCCATCAATTCAAATCCCTCCTTGCGCAGAGCCTTTTCCTTGCGACGCTGCATCATGATGTATTGACGGCGGCCGCAGAGCAGGATGCCCGGCATCTGTCTTTCGCGGTCGGAGTCGTGTACTGTCGGGATTATGAGCAGATGTTCGTTGGATTTCAGTTTCAGAAGCGAGGCGTCGAGGGTGAAATTCACCACCACATCCTCTTCGACCCTGTCCCAATACATGTCCTTCAACACGACAGGTCCGGGAGCGTTTCCGCACGATTTGCAGGGGACCTGTCCCCAAACTGTCGGCGAACACAGGAGCGAAAGGGTCAAACATATTGTCTTTATCTTCATGTCTTGTCGCATTTAAAATGAATAGACCAGCCTGATGGCGATTTTGGTAGGTCCCCAATAGTTGTATTTTCCGCGGTTGCTCATTTTGCTGCAATGGCGGCACGGGTATTCGGAATAGGATATCCGCGCATATCCCAGACCCAACTCACTCTCGATGTCGAAATGCCTGCCCAGCATCCACGAGTAGCCGGCCGAAACGCCTCCGCCCCATAAATCGCCTTGATAACGCGACTTGCGCAACGAGGGAAACAATCCGAATGGGAACTTTATACCCGCCACATTGAAATGTCCCCAATGGGCGTGTCCTCCCACAAACCATCCGTTTCGGAATTCGCAGAACCAATATCTGACTGCGGGCTGCAGCAGGAGATGCTTCAGTTTTTTGGCATTCTTGAATTCCCAGAAATTCATGCTGCTCACGGCCTCCAACGAAACCTTTGCTGCGAGTTTCACTTCGGCACCTATATTTACAGATGTCGTCGCATCGCCCAATACGTTGGTCTTCACCGAAACATTTTGAGACCTGCAGGGCATGCTGAAAAACATCAGAAACAACAGCAATGAAACCGTTCCCCAATAATTACCATTCATAAACTTTTTTCTTTTCACTTCATTTATCATTCAGACTTTTTTCAACCTGTTTTGATCGATTGTTTTTTCGTAATCGGGTGGTAAAGTAACATCTTTTCCTCATATCCGGCAATACGTTTCGCATCGAAGCATATAAATCGGCCATCGAACCCGCCAAATTCACCATCGAAACGAACGTCCCCAGTTCCGTTTTGCTGGTTTTGGGGAGTCTTCTTCGCTCTCGAGCCCGGTAAGTATGTTACCGGACCTCTTCTCTTGAGAGAGGGTCTTTGCCGTCTGCTCTTGACGGGAATTGTCTCATGTCAGCTGTTCAGCCACTGCTTGAACAATACCGCCTTCTCTTTACTGATGACGATATTGTCGTCGGAGCATCCTTTCAGACGCACGGTGAGCTTTGCCCCGAAAAACATATTGATTTTAGTGATGCCGTCAATATTGGCGATGTACTGCCTGTTGATGCGGAAGAACTTTCTAGGATCGAGTTCCTTCTCCAAGTCGGTCATAGAGAGGGGAATCGTATAGATATTATTGTCATCGGTACAAGCACGCGCGCGCGTACCGTCTTTGTAGATGTAGTTGATGCGATCGACATTGACCACACACAATTCGTCGCCCTTGCTCAAAAGAAGACGCTTGCGAAACACCTTCATCTCACCCATAACCGTCTGCAACGACTGCTGCTGTTGCGGCAGATTGGTGGATGCGACCATGTCGCTCTTTCGGATGGCAGCCGCCAGCTCATCGACATCAATGGGTTTCATCAGATAGTCGATGCCGTTGTTTTTGAAGGCTTCGAGTGCGTACTCGTCAAAGGCCGTGGTGAAGATGACCAATGAATTGGGCATGACCTCCTTGAATGCCTCGAAAACCTTCCCATCCTTGAGGCAGATGTCGGCGAAGATTAGGTCGTAGTCGTTGTGTCGGGCCAAGGTTTCCACCACGTTGGATACCCTGGTCAGCGGACCTTCGATCTCCACCATGGCGTCGATGTCGGTAAGCAGTCTTTTCAGACGTTCGGCATTGAGACGCTCGTCTTCTATAATCAGATATTTTTTCATGATAAATTCCTTAGAATAGGCAATTTGGCTTTAAACATACCGTCGGTCTCCTCAAAGATAGGCTCTTTTTTCCATTCCAGCAAATAACGCTGTTTCAGATTCTCGATCCCGATGCAGAATGATTCGGTATCCCGTTTGGAGTCGAGCCGCTTCCCGATAAGGTTGTTGGCTATAACCAGATACTTCTCCTCCTCCTTGAAAATACGTATGTAGAGTTTGTTTTCATTGTCGGGTCTGTTGTGTTTCACAGCGTTTTCGATCGTGAGCTGCAGGCTCATCGAGAGGAGACAATCACCGGTGTCCCGGGTCGGATTCAGATCTGTTTCAAGGATGATGTTGTTCTCATAGCGCAAATTCAACAGTGCCACATAATCCGATACCACAGCCATGGCCTCTTTGATTGAAATGAAGTCCTTGTCCAGTGAACGGAGCATATAGCGGTAGGTCTTGGACAGCAGAACAACATATTTCTCGGCCTGAGTAGGGGTTCGGACAATCATCTCCGAGAGGACACTGAAGTTGTTGAATACAAAATGAGGATCCAGTTGCAGTTTGAGGTATTGTTTCTGCAGATTGATTTTCTCTTCGTTTTGCCTTAATACCAGACTGTAATACCTCCTCAACGTAAAAAACATGGAGGACAGACTCGATATCACGCAGAACAAATAAACCATGGACCAGAAATCACTTGTCGTCTCCGAAGGCAGTAACATCTCCAATACCCATAAAAGTCCTATTGCAATGATGATGTTGAACAACAGATTCAAGGCGATACCGAATTTCATGATTCCGATATGGTTCCACCATCTTGCACCATACATCAATCTCCCCCCCCCAAGGCTTGAGAAGGCGAATATGCCGCAAAAAATAAAATCAATCGTC
>RCNH01000511.1_pt1 | contig 15617 bp, 7 predicted proteins | sample 2041161 | NCBI WGS metagenome assembly RCNH01 (sample SAMN09708215, study PRJNA481090) | Feces metagenome, whole genome shotgun sequencing project. | biome: feces | host: Leptonychotes weddellii | place: Antarctica: Sion Island | collected 2010-03-01 | reverse complement strand
GAGATTCTCAAGGAGTCTGGAAAGAAGTTTGAGTTCCCAGTTGAGTGGGGAATTGATCTTCAGACAGAACATGAGCGTTATTTGACCGAAGAGTACTTCAAGAAGCCTACCTTCGTTACTGATTATCCAGCTGATATCAAGGCATTTTATATGCGCATGAACGATGATGGAAAGACCGTTGCTGCAGCAGATTGCTTGGTTCCAGGAATCGGAGAGATCATCGGAGGATCTCAGCGTGAGGAGCGCCTTGATGTTCTTGAAGAGCGCATCTTAGCTCAGGGTATGAACCTTGATGACTATAAGTACTACCTAGATCTTCGTCGCTATGGCAGCTGCCGCCACGCTGGATTTGGACTTGGTTTCGATCGTTTGGTTATGTATTTGACCGGAGTATCCAACATCCGCGACGTTCTCCCACATCCTCGTACTGTAGGAAACGCAGCTTTCTAATCTAGTTTTGTTTAATAACAATAAAGCCGCCCACATAATGTGAGCGGCTTTTTTTAATTGCTTAGGGCGTGTATTCTTACTCAAATACAACTTCATAGAGGAACGAAGATACGATCGATATGATCAAAGCACCTAAAAATGCGCTTCCAAAAGAATCGATTACGATACCTTGGTAAAACATTCCACGTGTCATAGCAGATGCCAATTCCAATACGATAGTGTTTACTATCAAAGCAAAGATTCCAAAGGTCAAACACGTCAATGGCAGGCTAATAAGCTGCAGTATAGGTGTGAGGACCTGAGTTAAAATTGCCAAGACAAGTGCAGTTAGAATAGGTCCTGCATATGCTCCTCCTTGTACAGAAATGCCTGGTACTAACCATACTGCACAAAAGAGGGCAAATGTTGTGCATGCCCAGTTAATAAAGAATCTTGAATAGCCGTTCATGTTAACTCCTTTAGTTGTCTTCTACTCTATTATACCTCTCTCATCAAATCGAGTATTCCCTGCATATATCTGATCTACACCCATGCAACCTGACTGGTGTTATATAACACAAAATAAGCGCTTTACCTTGTTCTAGCTTAAAAATAAAGACGTATTTTATTACGTTTTATATACGAATACATGAGAATTAAAAGGATGTCCTAGGCCTCGTATAATATACTCAATAAGAAACTGTTTATAAGGAGTATTATGGCACTTCGTATTATTGATTCTGCAAATGCAGATTTCATTTCACAATCGCTTATTTCAAATTTAATTGATGCATATAACCAAGGAAAACGCCCAGTATGTCTAGTTCCAACGCTTAAGGATGCTAATGACTTAAAGAAGACTCTTGCTCAAAACAAGGCTGGCTTGGGAATTGAAGTAGATTGCATCGAGTCTTATCTTGAGAGAATGTGGCTGATGTGGGGAGATGAGAGATGTTTCATATCTCCTTCAGCTCGATATATATACATGCAAGATGCTCTGTTGGCATCTGGTCTCATTAGCGCTGATGAAGAAGGACATAGCACAAGTGCAGCTATTTGTGCGGGTACTATTCGCAGTGCATGCTCTGACATAATCCAAACTGCTGGATATATTAAAGTCGATCCTCAAACTGACGTAGAAATCGATCAGATGGAATCTGGATTTAAGACTTTGTATAAGGGCTATGAAATCTATATTCAATCGATCGAAGACAACTCGCTCATCGAGCCAGCATACGCATATGCCCTCATTCCTTCTAAGATGAATGAGAAGTGTGTACAGATGCCTGAGGTCTACTTTGCAGGATTTTCCTACATCGATCCTGCTTACCTTCTTTTTATCCGTGAGTATGCAAAGGTTGCAGATATAAATGTTGTCTACAACATTGAGGATAATCCTTCTTTTAATCTCACGCGCCTCAACCGCAAGCAGCTTATCGATGTGCTCAATCGACAAGGTGTTGCCTTTGATGAAGCTGCATGGGGAGAAAAAGACATCTATGAGGCACAAGATGAACTCACAGTACTATCTGAAAATATATTCTTGCCTCTTAATGAGCCTCTTGTACCTCATGGACACGTAGATCTTATTATGCCTTCTGGTATCCATGCTGAAGCTGAAGTGGCTGTAAAGAAGACGGAGCAGCTTATTGATGAGGGTATCGATGAGATTTATATTTGCTCTAGCGAACGTGAGGGACTCTACAATAATCTTGTAGACAAGCTTGCCCAGCGCAACATTTCATTTGAGGCAACTATTTCTAAAAATCTTAGCTCATCTACTATTTTCAATATCACTTTGACGTATCTTAAAACTGTCTTGACTCTCTTGAGTCTGGAAGATCTCACAGTCAAAGAACTCGACTATACAACATGGTGGCCACCAGTTGGTCTTACTGACTTTTTCTTGACATCTATGAGTGGCATGGATGCAGATACCGCATGGAGACTTGATGCTCAATGGCGCTCAAATCGTATTCTTACGCCTAATGATGTGCTCAAGAAACTCTCACGTAAAAATGATTCATCAAAAGCAATCATGCAAAGTGTTGCAGATCTTCGAAATGGAAGAGTCTACAAAGCAATAGTTGATATAGCTAATGATTTTAAGGATAGAAACTCAGAGCATGTATATGAGCCATGGTATCTGGAGACTGTCTGTACGCTAGAGGCATTTGCATCTGTTGTACATGAGCTAAATAAATGTGAGCACAATCTTTTTCCAAAAGGCAAGAAGGACTACGAGGCAATGCTCAGTGCATTTGATTTTGTAGTTGAAATCGCAAAAACAAAAAGCATCAGCTATTCTGTATGCTGCAAAGCACCTGATGAGAAGGCTAGGGTTATTTGCATATCACCTAATGAGGTTGCTACTATGAGACCTCGTAGCATAGAGGCTCTTATCTATATTGGTCTTGATAATATACGCAATTCTATTGGTATTACCAATACCCAAACAAACGTACTTGTCTCAAAGCTAGCACGCATTGATCTTTTTGATCCTCTTATGAGCGAACGTTGTCAGTTTGGAAAGATTATCCGTACACCTAAAGAGCATCTTACACTTGAGCGCGTTGCATATTTGAATAAGGAAGAAACGTTTAACTCTGTTGTTTTAGGTGAGCTTCTGGGAGCATATGGATTTGATCCTTTGAAGAAAAATATTCCTCTTGATTGTATGGGTGGCATTGAAACTTGCGTTATCGAAAACATATCTCCGTCAGGAAATGATGATGCAGCTACTACACAGACAGATATCTATCCTATCGGTCAGCTAGACGACAAGCTAAAAGACATTATTCTCATCAGCTCCTCTAAAGAGGGGTCTGAGGAAACGTCTCCGATATTGTCTGCATCACAGATCGAAAGCTATCTATCTTGTCCTTACAATTGGTTTACAAATAGAAGGATTAAACTTCAGGACTCTGATGCTGAATTCAATTCGATGACAAAGGGAACTTTCGTACACCGTGTATTGGAGCTGACGTTTAAAAAACATCTTGCTGGTATTTTGAATATAAGTGAAGATGAAGTTGATAGTTATTTTGATACCCACAATATAGCTGAGAGTATTGAGGGATCTGCTATTACTTCTGAAAATGTATCTGATTTTCTTGACTTGGCACGCAAAGAGTTCGATGAGCATTATGAGCGCCAGTTTTTATCTGCTGGAAATAAATATCAGCAGCTTTTGATACCTCATACACCTGTAGATAAAATTGAGCTTGCGACCATCAAAAGAGATATCGAAGAGACTATTAAATGGCATGTAGGAAAATTAAAGGGCTATGAGCCTAGATTGTTTGAGTATTCATTTGGCAGTGATAGTAGCTCTGTTGAATATGCAGGTGTTCGCTTTACTGGAACAATAGATAGGGTTGATGTCGATTCGCAAGGTAACGCTGTTATCCTTGACTATAAGTATAAAAATCTCAAATTCTCTGACAACGAATATTCTTTGTATAGAAATACGAAGCTAACAGAGTTTGAACTCCCTCAAAACGTTCAATCTCTCATATATGCTCAGGTTTTGCGTCGTGTTCGCCCTGATTTAAATCCAGTAGCTTCACTATATCTCTCTCCTATGAGTCGATGCATTACAGGATCTTATGCAAATGCTGGCGTATTTTCTCATGTAACAGGTGATTTTGATGCTATGGCAGGATCGGCTACTAGAATTGTTAATCCTGAGCATGGCTTGAGTTTCTTCGACATATTGGACAAGACTGAAGAGCTTATAGCTGTTGAGATTGAGAAGATGAAACGTGGAGATATAGCCCCAAGGCCAAGGAAAAAGAATTCCTGTCTATATTGCAAGGTAAAATCATGCGAAAAGAGAATTTAGAATGGACACACAAGATCTTAAGAAAAGACTCCTAGGTGAGCTTACCGAAGAGCAAATCGAAATAGCTGAAACTCTTGACGCACCGCTTTTTGTTGCAGCAGGAGCAGGTTCTGGAAAAACTACCACACTTACTAAAAGGGTTGTTTGGGCACTTAGTCCAGGTTCTGGTAAGGATGATAAACCTTATCTAGATTCAATCGATCAGCTTCTTGTGATTACGTATACGCATGCTGCTGCAAGTGAGATCAAAGAGCGTATTCGTGCATCATTGAGAGATGCAGGACTAGGAAAAGAAGCTCTGAAAATCGACAATGCTTGGGTTACTACTATCCATGGTATGTGCTCTCGTCTTATTAGACGACATGCCTATACACTTGGTTTAGATCCTGATTTTGATCTTCTTTCAGATAGTGAAAAAAGCAATATACTCGATCAGATAATCGATGAGGTGATGGAAGAAGAGAAGAACAGCGACAGCATGAGCAAATTGCTTGATTCTTACAATTTGAAGCCATCATTCAATAAGAAAAAATCAGCTCTTTGTGAAATTACTTCAATGATTAAGACTCTTGTAAGTAAGGCTAATGCGTCACTTGAAGGATTCGATTCAATTAAATTTTATTCTTATGACGAGAGTTTTTTCTATACGGAGATAAAAGATTTAGCTGATCTTTATGGAGAGCTACACAGCATTGGTTCCAAGAATGAAAATCAAATGCAACAGGCTTTGTCCTCCCAGCAATATCTCAATGATTTAATCGAAGGTGTTTTGCCTCAGTCATTTAAAATGAGTGTAACTGATGATGATTTAGCTGCTGCTTTGTTTAAGCCTCATAAAACATCATGGAAAGGCGATGCATCATATGTGGCAGATGATATAAAACAAAAGCGCATGGAATTGCTTTTGAATTACAATTTCTACCACAACCAGGAAAACCAAGAACAAATTTTCAGAATTGCAAAGCAAGTCTACGAGCGTTATAGAAAGTATAAAAGGATAAATAATAAATTCGTCCAAGATGACTTGCTTACCATGGCGATGGAGCTTTTGAATATACCAGAGATTTCTCAGATGTATTCCGATCAATTCAAGCTTGTTATGATCGATGAGTTCCAAGATACAAACACTCTTCAAGTTGAGCTTATCAAGCGCCTTTCTGGAAAGAACGAACAGCATCTTTGTACCGTAGGAGACTCACAACAGTCTATCTACAAGTTCAATGGTGCAGATGTTAGTGTATTTACAAATCGTCAGAAGAGCCTAAGTGAAGATATGTGCAAGACCATGCACACAAACTTTAGAAGCCATGATGATATCTTGAGGTTTGTAAATCACATGTGTGGCAAAGAGTCTATGATTCCTAACTTCATGGATCTTGAAGCAGGGCGTAGGATTGACAACCCTTCCTTTAAAGACAAGACACGCGTCTATGTTGAGTATGCTGAGGATAAAAACGAACTGTATCCAAAACTCATTGCCGATCGTCTTGAACAGCTTCATAAAGAGGGCGTCGCTCTTGGAGATATGGCTCTATTGTTAGCTAAAATGTTCAATGCGCCTAAATACATCGATGAGCTGAGAGCTCGTGGATTGCAAGCTGTTATTACAGGTGGTTCTAACTTTAAATCAGCTCCAGAGGTTGAAGAGTTCAAAGCACTCTTGCATACATTGTCCAACCCACAAGATACTAATAGTGGTCTCTTCCCACTTTTAACAGGTGATATATTTAGACTTGATGCTAGCGATATTCTCTTGCTTTCAACTTATTATGATGAGGAGAATAACATCATTCGCAAGCAGCCAATTTACAAGAGTGTAATGGATAAGAGCATCTATAAAGATATGCAGATGTCACCGCGCTTAAGAAGCGCCTTGGAGGTATTGGATAGGGCTTGGTCTCGCCTAGATACAACCCCTCTCGATAAGATCTTGCTTGATGTTGTGCATGAGTCAGGATGGCTACATCGTGTATCTCAGCAAGGCGTTGCAGGTCAGGGTGTTTTAGCTAACATCTTAGCTGCAATTGATTATATTAAAGGTCTCAGCTGTGATGCAGGATTGGGCATTGGTCGCATTGCAAAAGAATTTGACATCTGGCTCAAATTTGCCAGTGAGCAACCTGCAGTTTTATATGGCGATAAGCTCGATGCTATCTCTGTTACAACAATCCATAAGAGCAAAGGTCTTGAATATCCTGTTGTAGCGATTGGAGAGTTAAGGACAAAACCTATCGAAGACTACCTTGTTTTATATTCTCATGATGGCGAAACATCAGCAGCTTTAAGACCGCGCAATGATCCTGCCAAAAAGCTAGACTATAAAATCATCAATGAAATAGAAGGCCCTGTTGACAAACAATCAACACCAGTACAGGATTTTGGTGCTCTTTTGGCAGCCGAAAAAAAATCTGCTTCCGATGAGGCAGCTCGCCTTCTTTATGTAGCGCTTACACGTGCTAAGGAGTGCGTGATTTTATCAATGCCAAATAAGTCTAAAAATGATACAGGTATTAGTTCGATGATGCAGGATGCTTTCGGAGAAATTCCTGATCTTGGCACGTCTATGTTTAACTATGGGGGATCTCAACCGGGAGTATTTCGACACGCTAGCGTCGATACCATAGACGATATGCTTGCCCATGACGATGAAAATGAGCCTAGTCAAGTTGAAGTTGATAATCCAGAGCCTTCTACAACAGATGATGAAGGTCCAATTGGCACCTTTGATCTTGTAGAGATCCCTGACTATCAAACAGGTGAATTTGTGCAGATGTACTCAGATCATGATATGTATAGTTATTCATCCTCAGATCCAGAAGCTATTGATGTTAGTGAGATCGTTGAGGGCGCTAAGGTATATGGATCTCATGGTGAAGATGAGTCTGAGAGCTCAAAGCAAGGCAATGCTCTTGATTTAGGTTCTGCCTTCCACGAGGCAGCAGAATTTATGATTTTGACTCAAAGGGAGTTGAGCGATGAGGAAATCAATCACTTTGCATCTATCCATCACTTAAGCAACAATCAGAGCAAACGTCTCAGTGATGCTCTGGAGCTTTGGAGTGGATCTTCTGTTAGAGAGGAAGCTCTTCGCTATAAGCATCAAGAGCCTGAAGCTCCTTTTGCTGTAAAGGTTTCAGCTGTTGAAGGTGAATATATACAAGGAGCTATCGACCTTTTGTGCTACAGTGATCTTGATGGTGAGGCACTTGTGGTCGATTACAAAACAGGTGATAGAAACATAAGTGTTGAAGATATCAAAAAGCGTCATGCTCTTCAGGCAAACTACTATGCACACGTCTTGTTCTTGCAAGGATTTAAAAAAGTAACTTGTAAGTTTGTATGCGTTGAGATTGACGGTGGTGATTCACAGCCTTTGGTTGTCGAGTATAGCTTCGACAGTATTGATGAGACCAAAATCAATGCTTAGTAAAAACCATTAACAACTTTATCGTTGTGTTAAAGCGTTTGTCTTCACAGGAGGCAAACGCTTTATTCGTAATGTCGTCGCTATATATGCATAAATCCTACTCATTTAACAGTTAGTTGTGTGTTTCCGCTGCAATAATGCACAAATTGGAAATTACCCTTTAAGATTGAACGTCCGACAATTTTAAAAAGGAGTAATTTTGAGTTCGAATCAAGGTGCAAATACACACACCTTTAAACGTGTTTTGGATGCAAAGCTAATTATGGCCGTTGTTGCAGCAGGTATTATGAGCTTTTGCGGTGTAGTAGTTGAGACTGCTATGAATGTAGCATTTCCTGCTTTGATGGATGAATTTTCTATCGATACTGCAATGGTTCAGTGGATGACTACAGGATATTTGGTTGTTTTGGCTATCGTTATACCAGCTTCTGCTTGGTTGAAGTCACGCTTTAAAATCAAGTCTCTTTTTGTGGCTTCTGTTTTGCTTTTTACAAGTGGAGTTTTGATTTCTGCTTATGCACCAACATATCCTATTTTATTGATTGGACGTGTTGTGCAGGGAATAGGAACAGGTATTGCTCTTCCTTTGATGTTTAACATCATTCTCGATCAGACCCCTTATGACAATATTGGAATGATGATAGGAGTAGGCACGCTCATTACAGCTCTAGCTCCTGCAGTTGGACCATCCTTAGGTGGCATCATCATTGAGGCATACGGATGGCGTGAGGTGTTTTTGTCCTTACTTCCAATCCTTGCCATCTCTTTTGTTATGGGATTGTTCTCAATCAGGCAGGCATCAGCACTCCATCACTATAAGTTTGACTTCATCGGCATGATTGAATTGAGCGCCTTCGTATTGAGCTCTATTTTTGCTCTGAGTGAAGGAGCAGGTTATATGACCATTACTCCAAGTTTGATTATCAAACTTGCTACGATGGTTGTATCTTTAGCTCTTTTCATTCGTCATAGTAAGAGAGTTAAACATCCTCTTTTGAACCTCAATGTCTTTGAGAATAAAATCTTTAGACTGGCAATTGTTGCTCTTATGTTGTTGCAGTCGATCATTTTGGCTTTAGGATACCTTATGCCAAACTACGCACAGCTTGTTTGCTTGGCAGGTCCAGCAGATTCAGGTTTTGTTATGCTTCCGGGATGTTTGCTTGGAGCTTTCTTGGCTCCTGTGTCAGGTCACATTCTAGATCGATTTGGAGCACGTCGCCCTATTACCTTAGGTAACATCTCTGTTGTGCTATCAGTTACCTTGATGTATTCGTTTGGAAATTCACTCAGCATATCTATGCTTACAGGATTTTATATATTCCTAACATTTGGTAGTGCTTTGACGATGGGCAATACTATGACCCACAGTCTCAATCACTTGCCTGAGCAAATGAAGGCAGATGGCAACGCTCTTATCAATACCGCCCAGCAGCTTGCAGGAGCCGTAGGAACAGCATTGTCTACAGGTATCGTAAATGCATGCCAGATTGCAGGTGGATCGTCTCCAGAGGCCTCTTGTGCTGGCTGTGTTAATTCATTCGGTGCCCTTACCATCCTTGCGGTCATTATGCTTGGTTGTACCTTGAGCATGTTTTCTAAACGAAACGCCATTCATCACATCGAACAGTAAAGTTAAGAGAGCTTTGCAACATGATTCGTACAAAAATAGCCTGTCGCAATAATGCGGCAGGCTTTTTGTATATAAAAAAACGCCCCTAGGCGCTACTTAGATCTAATATCATTTAATATTTAATGATTTAATTATAATATTTCCCCCTCATAAGTCAAAGAGATTTTTAGTGTACTTTTTGAGATGAAATTAACAGCGAAATTTAAATGATATAGGTGTTTACCTGCATAAATAAACTTATCATTTATGTAGGTGGCGGACATCTTTAAAGAATTAAATGTGAGAAATAATCCACTTTTTTAAGCTTTCCTGCGAAAACTCTCAAATACTTTTTTCTGTATGTAAATCCTAGCTTTATTCAAAACCTTTTCATATAGACTAGAGTCAAGAAAATTAGGAAACGAGAAAGGTATTCAGTATGAGTTTCGTACATCTACACAATCACTCCGACTTCTCCATGCTCGATGGTGCCACACGCATCAACGATATGGTAGAAAGGGCAGTAAATCTGGGTATGCCAGCTGTTGCTCTTACAGACCACGGATACATGTATGGTATTCCAAATCTAGGACTTGCGTGTGATAAATACAATCACAAAATGGCCGATTACAAGCAATGGCTCCATGATAAGGAATGCTTTGAGAAAGGCTGGGAGCTAGAGGAGCCACAGCCAGATACTCCTGATATGGATGAGCACGATCGTGTTCATGCTCAATGGGAAAAAGACGTTGCTGCCTGGAATATAAAACATGATATTGCCGATGTGGTAGCTGTAAAGCCAGCTCCACTTATTAAACCAATCTTTGGTTGTGAGGCTTACTTTATTACTGACGATTCAATAGAGAGATCTACAAAACAGCGTCGCTACCATATGATCTTGCTCGCTAAAAATCAGCAGGGATACGTAAATCTCATGCGTATGATGAGCGAGGCTGCTACTGATATGTTTTACTACAAGCCACGTACGACGCTGGAGATGCTCAAGAAATATCATGAGGGTATCATATGCACGAGTGCGTGTGTTCAAGGTATTATTCAGCAGCGTATCATTGATGGAGAGTTCGAAGAGGCAGAGCAGTGGTTGCAGACCTTCGTTGAGCTTTTTGGTGATGATTTCTATCTAGAAATTCAAGATCACGGCAATACATTCAGAGGCGGTTGGACAGATCGCTCATTAGATGAGCATTTAGTTAAGCTTGCTGAGAAATATAACGTCAAAGTCATTGCAACAAACGATTTCCACTATCTCACAAGAGAAGATGCACACACTCAAGACCTTATGATGTGTATCGGCATGAATGCTAATGTGACAGATGAAAACCGTATGCGCATGGAGGGCAGCGAATACTACATGAAGACCGAAGAAGAGATGAGAAGTCTCTTCGATTGGTACCCTCAAGCTTGTGACAACACCGTAGAGCTTGCTGAGAAGTGTGATGTTGAGCTTGAGTGGGGTCAGATTTTGCTTCCTGAGTATCCACTTGATGAAGGTGAAACAAACGAGTCTCAATTCCGTCGTGAATGCGAAAAGGGATTGGCAATTCGCTATGGTGAGGACTGGAAGACTGCACGTCCTGATGTTGTTGAGCGCTTTGAATATGAATATAAAATCGTATGTGAAAAGGGCTTCGCCGCTTACTTTTTGATCGTACAAGATTATGTTCGCTGGGCTAAAGAGCAAGGCATTGGCGTAGGTCCTGGTCGTGGATCTGCAGCAGGTGCTATCGTGGCTTATGCTATGGATATTACCTCGTTCGACCCTCTTGAAAACGGCCTTATGTTTGAGCGTTTTTTGAGTCCACAGCGTACAGAAATGCCTGATATCGATATGGACTTCGACGATGAGCGACGCCTTGAGGTTATCGACTATACGCGTCAGCGCTATGGCTCTGAGCAGGTAACTCACGTTATTACATATTCGACCATTAAGGCAAAGCAAGCTATCAATGACGCATGTCGTGTTTTGGGTGAGCCTGTATATAAAGGACAAATGCTCTCAAAGCTCATCCCAACAGATCCTGGAGTTACTCTCACAAGCGTATTGAATAAAACTGACAAGCATCCTGAGTGGTTTAATCAAGAGTTTTTAGATTTATATAATGAAAATGGTCCTGAGAGTGCAATCATCAATGCAGCTTTGGCAATTGAAGGACTCACACGTGGTGAGGGCGTTCATGCATGTGCGGTATTGATCGCACCAGGTCCAGTTCATAACTTCGTACCAACTAAGCTCGATACCAAAGGTGGCGTTGAGATTACACAATACGAAGGTCATACCGTGGCTGACATGGGTCTTTTGAAGATGGACTTCTTGGGTCTTCGTACCCTTACTGTAATCTCTAAGGCCCGTGAGAACATTCGTCGTAACTTTGGTGTTGATATCGATCCAGACAAGATTCCTTTTGATGATCAGAAAATCTTTGATCTTTTGAGCTCAGGACATACCGCAGGAGTCTTTCAGGTTGAGTCCGATGGTATGACAGGTACCATCAAATCCATGAGACCACGTGAGTACAAACACGTTGTAGCTCTTATCGCACTTTTCCGTCCTGGTCCTTTGGGTGCAGGAATGGTAAGCGACTATATTGATCGTATGAATGGCAAGAAGGAAGTTGTCTACTACGATGAGCGCCTAAGTTCTATTCTTGAAGAAACCTACGGAACTATCGTATACCAAGAGCAGGTCATGCAGATCTCCATTCAGATGTCAGGATTTTCTGCTGGAGAGTCTGATAAGGTTCGTAAGGCAGTGGCAAAGAAAAAGATTGACCTTATGACCAAAACCATCACTCACTGGGATGATGGAACTGATGAGACAATGCACGATCACTGGGTCAACGGTGCAGAGAGAAATGGTTTCTCAAGAGAAGTCGCACAGACCATTTGGGAAGACGTTCTTAAATTTGCATCTTACGCATTTAACAAGTCTCACTCTGCAGGCTATGCAATTTTGGTTATGCAAACTGCATGGCTTAAGGCTCACTATCCAAACGAGTTTATGGCTGCGGTTTTGACCTCTTACATGGGTAAGAGTGACAAGATTGTCCATTATGTAAATGCATGCCGTCATGAAGGTATTGAAATTATGCAGCCTGATATTAATGAATCAGGTCGTGACTTTACTGCAACTAAAGATGGTATTCGCTTTGGTTTTGCAGGAATCCGTGGTGTAGGTGAAGGTGCAGCTGAGTCAATTATTGCTGAGCGTGAGCAAAACGGACCATTTGCTACACTTCATGACTTTGTCAATCGTGTAGATCCAAGCCAAGTAAACAGACGAGTCGTCGAAGCTCTTATCAAAGCAGGTGCCTTTGACTCTACTGGCTATACACGTCGTGAGTGCATGACATATGTCGACAAGAATAATCCTCTAAACATCCTCGATGAAGCAGCAAAGAAACAAAAAGAGCGTTCAACAGGTCAGATTTCTCTTTTTGATTTCTGCGCAGATGATCAAGATAGTGACTTTTGCATTAAGGTCCCAGAGTCTACAGGATTGGAATGGGATCGTTATCTTAAGTTGGCTTTGGAAAAAGAAGTGCTGGGAATCTATGTATCAGATCATCCTCTAAAGCCATTTGAGTATGCTTTGAACAAGGCACGTACCAACACAATCTCAGATATTGAATACTACACAGAGGTTCCTAACCCAGATGGTGGAAGTCCGATTATTAATTATCGTGTTAAGGAATCTAAAAATATTTGGATTGCGGGAATGATTAACAAGGTAGAAAAGAAGGTAACTAGGGCAGGCAAGACCATGGCTATTGTTACCCTTGAAGATCTTGAAGGAGAAATTACAGTAGTTGTATTCCCTAAAACATATGCTAAATATGGCGATGTTTTGTTTAGCAACATCAATGAGATGGGCGAAGCAGAAGGCGATATCTTCGTGCGTATTAAAGGAAGGGTTGACCGAGGCGAGCGAGGCAATCAATTCATGGCTAGTGAAATTCGTACTTTGGTTTTAGATGAAGAGTCGAATAAACAAAAAGTAATTGAGGTACATATTCCAAAAGAGCTCCTTACCGAAGATATTGCTTTGAAAATTCAAAAGATCTGCAATCAGTATCATGGATATGACCGTGTAAATATCATGATTGAGATGGCCTCACATGACATATTTGGCCTCCAGCTTCCTGTTGGAGTAGATGCATCAAATATGGTATTAAGGGCAGAATTGAGAGACCTCGTAAGCGACGGCGGTGAAGTCGTGGTAGTCTAGAGGTAGTCTTTTAGAAAGGAAGATAATATGTCTAATAAAGGAAAGACCGTTAAGTGTCACTACAAGGGCACCTTGGATAATGGCGAGCAGTTCGACAGCTCATACGATCGCGGAGAGCCTTTGGAGTTCGTTTGTGCTGCAGGCATGATGATTCCTGGTTTCGATGCTGCTGTTGAGGACATGAAGGTAGGCGAGAAGCGCACCGTACACATCGCTCCTGAGGACGCTTATGGTGAGTATCGTGGGGACCTTCTTATGGACTTCCCAGCAAATGAGGTTCCAGATCTAGACCAGCTCCACGTTGGTGATAAGGTATTTCTCCAAAGCCCTATGGGCCCTATGCCTGCTGTAGTTAAGGAAATTACAGACGAGAAGGTAGTAGTTGATCTCAATCACGACCTTGCTGGTAAGGCATTGAACTTCGACATCGAACTTGTAGAAGTTGCAGATGATGAAGATAAGGATGCTGAGTAATTCCTATAAGCTAATGCATTAAAAACTTAATTGTTTCAAAAGACGTATTTTGCTTATGCAGAATACGTCTTTTTGTGAGTTACTCACACGGATATGATCGGTAAATTGTTACATCAGTGCTATCATATCTATATAAGTTTAATATGAGATATCCGAAATGGGTATAAGAGAGATACATCTGTACGGAGAGGGATGTATATCTTAGGAAGGAGAACGTTATGGAGACTGTAAAGTTTTATCGTTGTAATCACTGTGGCAACCTCGTTTATGTAATCGATGATGGCCATGTAAATCCTGTTTGCTGCGGAGAGCCTATGGAGCTTCTCAAGCCAGGCACTACCGACGGAGCTCTAGAGAAGCACGTTCCTGCTGTAGTTGTTGATGACAATCACATCAATGTAAACATCGGTGAGGTAGATCACCCAATGCTCCCTGAGCACCACATTGAGTGGGTAGCACTTGTTGATGGTGGTAATATTTGCATCAAGCGCCTTCAGCCAGGAGACAAGCCTCACGTAGTATTTGGTCAGTGCCCACATTCTGAGCATGGTGAGCGCTTTGTATATGAGTATTGCAACATCCATGGACTTTATGTAACAAAGTTCTAATCATCTTGTAGCTAGATGTTTTAAATTTAAAAACCTTGATAGAGTCGACACAGCTGTGTTGACTCTATCTTTTTAGAGGTATAATAATTGTATTAATTTATATTTATAAACATCTTGCAATGTGTTGCATAAATTATTTATAGCAACTAGATAAATGCAGTTATATGAGGATAGAGTATGAAGATTTCTATTGCGCAAACTATTCCAGGATTCTTATCTGAACAGATAGAACAATCTTATAAAGTAGCTCTTGAAGATGAATCAGAAGTTATTATATTTTCTTCTCGTGTCCTGCACACTCCTGAGCTTTCTTCACCTATTTTCGGTGGCATAGAGCAAGCTTTGAGTGAGATTGCCGTGTATGTGTGTCGCAAATCATCGAATCCTCTTCATATGATCTTTCCTTATATTGATCTTGATGAGTCTGCCCTTGTCATACATGTACATGAGAAAAAGATAGAGCTATGCTCTAGAGTTCCAGTTGATTTAGACCTAGAAGAGCTCTCACAAGAATTTAAAGATGTCTACGATATAGAGTTAGATCCAATAGTCAGACACGCATCAATAGATGAGCCTATGTTGTATATCAATGGCACTTCTTTCGGATGCATATTCCAAGGTGAAAACGCTCTTATGAAGCCAAAAGCACCAGGTGATTATGTATACGATGTAATGATCTGCTATATCGAAGAGCCTCTCATGAGTAAGATTCCTTTTCCTCTTCGCGATACCGAATCGCCACAGAGCATCAAAGATCTCTGTAGCTACAACTTTGCAAGGAAGGCTGTGTGTCATGTTGAAGACTGTGGTCTTTATGGTGAGTATGTCTTTAGAGGATCTAGCGTTATCTCAGACGCCCATGCTAATGCCTTAGGTGAATGCCCGATATTTCAACCAGGACTTCTTACCTGTGATATAGATGCTATAGTGAGGCTTGAGGAAAAAGATCAAAAGCGCAGCCAGCAACTTGTTGAAGC
>RCNH01000510.1_pt1 | contig 15636 bp, 10 predicted proteins | sample 2041161 | NCBI WGS metagenome assembly RCNH01 (sample SAMN09708215, study PRJNA481090) | Feces metagenome, whole genome shotgun sequencing project. | biome: feces | host: Leptonychotes weddellii | place: Antarctica: Sion Island | collected 2010-03-01 | reverse complement strand
GACTCATGCATTTTTTCAATTTATTGTGCAAGACAATCCCCCCTTAAAAATATTGGTCTGTTACAACCTTACACCGTATACTATGTGTGCAAGGCCGGAAAGTGTACCGTATTTTTGAGGAGGTTAAACGGCTATCGGGTCTATGTTGTACCGACATTGTGGTAAATGGCTCTGTAAATAAAATCACATGGATCTCGATGCGTATTTTTTCTTTACTGATTACTCAAACAATCTCTTATTGATTGTGGCACAGTTTTTCGCAGTCATTTGATATGTAAATTAAAGTTTAGTATTTTCACGAAAACATTTATGCAAGCAAAACAAAAAGAGGTGTCTTTTGCCAATGAGCATGACACCTCTTTTTATTGTTTCGATAGATATTCTACTGTTCCCCTAAATGCTTGAAAAACACGTTCAGAAAGCAGCAATGTCATGTTACGTTTTCAACTCTGCATTAAATGATTTTACATCTTTTCTCAAAATGACATTTGCTGTCATTCCTCTACGCTATAATACAGACAACGTCAAATTTCTTCATCGAACTGTAAGAACTTGTCTGGCTGAACATCTAGAACTTCTGCAATATCAAAAAGTGTATCCAGTGACAGCGCTTTGGGGATATTAGGAGCTTCCAGATGTCCAATAAAAGCGGGGGTTCGTCCGATACTTTCTGCTAGTTCTTCCTGGGTCAGTCCACGCAATTTACGATAATATGCAATTTTCAATCCAATCTGACGATACTTTTCAATATGCGCAGCTTTCATCCGTAAATCCTCCCATATATTTTGTCATATCATTTATATGGTAGCAAATCACGACAGAATTTGACATGTTCTTCTAATTATATTATTATATTTTACAGATAGTTTTATGTATTCTGCAATGCATACGCGGAAGGGAGTTCTCCATGGAAATCTCAACAACAAAATCAGATCGTCTTTTGCAGATGTATGCGCGGCTAGTTAACGGAGAGGTTTTGCACAAGAAAGAATTAGCACAGCAATTTCATATCACCGAACGCAGTGTCCAGCGCGACTTAGAGTCTTTGCGTTGCTTTTTTGCAGAGCAGGAACTGTTTCAAGAGATTCTCTACGATAAATCCGTTGGCGGTTACCGAATGGGAAGCAATGCTTCCGTTGTACTTTCCAGCAGCGAAGTATTAGCAATCTGTAAAATTCTGCTGGAAAGCCGTTCCATGCGAAAGGATGAGATGCTACCCATTCTAGACAAACTGGTGGATTGCTATACGCCCAAGAACAATAAGCAGGTCGTAACAGATTTGATTGCTAACGAAAAATTCCACTACATCGAACCACCTCACGGTCAGCCAGTTTTATCTGAATTGTGGGATTTGGGAATGGCCATACGAGAGCATCATTTTGTTGAGATCACATACAAACGCCTAAAGGAGCCCAAATGGGTTCAACGTATTGTTGAGCCAGTAGGCATCATCTTTTCCGACCATTACTTCTATCTTACGGCATGTTTGCAGAATTCTGATAAAAGAACTGCATTGGATAACGGAAATGACCTATCCCCTACGATTTACCGCATCGACCGAATCAAGTCCCTCAAAGTGATGGAGAAACGCTTTCACATTCCCTATGCAAAACGTTTTAAAGAAGGAGAATTCCGCAAGCGGATGCAGTTCATGTACGGTGGCAGGCTTCAAACCGTTCACTTTAAGTATAGTGGGTCTTCTTTGGATGCATTGCTGGATCAGCTTCCCACCGCGGAAGTCATTGGTCAAGATGAAAACGGTTGGCTGCTCCGTGCAGAAGTTTTCGAAAATGGACTGGATACCTGGTTGAAAGATCAGAACAAATTTTGTGATATCATTCGTATTTTGACGTAAAACCGTGTACATCAAATTTCCAGCAGAATATCAGATCCAGAACTTCTATTGGTGCAAGAAAGTTGTGTGCTATGCAAAGCTACACCCAACTTTCTATTGATTCATTGATACATAGAGAGGTGATAAACCAGAGTTTTACCGAAGCATCTCAGCGACTTATGAAAATTGCGGATCGTTTTTCAGAATTCTCGGAATCCTGAAAACAACTACTGACAGCCGCTGAAAATTTCTTATCTTTGTACTTTATGGAAAGGAAGGAAAAAACATATGCTCACCTACAACTTAATGGGGTATGCTGTAACTTTTACTGACGGGGAACTTCTTTATTGTGATCTGTTAAATGAAAAGATAAAAGCCGGGCACGCAGCAGCTAAAAAGTTTGATCAGTTATATAACGAATGCTCCGATATCGAAGATGTAATCAATCAGTACGAACAAATTGCATACCGCGTCCTGAAGGAATTTTGTGTTTCTTCGCTTTTCTCGCAGCTGAAGAATCATGAAATCTATGATGTCAGCGAACAAAGTTACTGGAAGAAGTACGTCACTTTTGAAAACTCACAAGATGCATTGGATACCATCGTTGAAAAATATGGAGAGATTCTCCAGAAACAGGGCATGGAAGAAGACTACCGTGCTATGCGTAAAGCTACCAGAAGTCGCTGGCAGGGCGGTGGAATCGGTGGAATCGATGCTGCTGTAAAAGGTGCCATCGATGCGGGCATCTTGAACGCCGTATCGGGAGCTGGCCACAGCATGGTAAACGCTGTTGGAAACATGGCTTCTGCAGGCGCGGCAGCCATGTCTAAACGCAGCCTGTTTTCCGATGCTTCTACAAAACAAATCTTACGAAACGGCATTATCGAAGATATTTTTTCTTCCTATATTTTATTCATGAAGCTGCTGAACGAATATCATGCTGATACGGTTCAGGTAACCTTCGACAAAGATAAAGCCACTGCGTTTTTGGAAAATGCAAAAGAAATTCCGGCAAAGCGAGCCGAACTCTTAGTAAAGTCTTTTAAGCTTTTCCCCTGGAATAAAGCATTTTATTTCTATACTTTTGGTGAATTTCCCAACGACAGAAAAGTGTTGATCCAGGCAGCAGAGAGATTTGATGTGGATATCAGCTCTGCTTATGAAAAGATTATTGCAAGCGAATATACCGATCTTGCACACAATTCTGAAGAAGAAGCGTTAAAGGCTCGGCAGCGCATCCTTTCGATTATGGATGAATATGGAATCAAAGAAAGTCCAACGCTTGACACGTTAGAAACAAATTGTTTGCAGCAACTCTGCAATGGCCTTGAATCCATGACTGAAGCGCAATGTAATAATCTTTCCGAAGCCATAAAAGCATACAGTGCACTTGATAAAAACAAACAGCCATTTTTACAAAAAGTACAAAAGCGGATTGAGACGCTTTGGGCTGCCGAAGATGGTGAAATTTTCGATAACTTGTATTTGAGAACCGATATTACCCAGCGAGATCAGTGTCAGCAAGCCATCGATTTTGTTAAAAGTAAGGGACGGACCAGTTCCTCTGAAAAATACATTGCTGCATTGGAGGCCTGTACAGCTGAAAATCTCAAAAAGGCTATAATTTATCAAAAAGGTATTCTTCCCGGAATTTACGTTGGACTGTCAGCCGCCTTTATCGTCGGCAGCCTTTTTTCCTTGTTTAAGCTGGGCATGGGATTTTTCTTTTCTGTTGCTTTGCTGGCCATCGGAATTGTTTTCGGTGTATTAAATGCCAACTTAACAAAGAACTGGAAAGTCTTAACGATTGACAATACTGTATTCCATCCTCTGCTGATGGACCTTACCTCTGCTTCAGGGGTAAAGGCTGCTTCGGATTTTCAGGCATGTGCCAATAAAAACCTGGGGCTAAAATTGGGACTTTCCTTCCTCTTTATCTTTTTACTGTGCTCTGGCCTGCAATTATCTGCTGAAGCCAATAAAGAGACCGAAGATTTTCCCGAGAATATCTATGAAAAAGGTTATGAAGATGACTATGAAGGTGACTATGCCAACAGTTACGACAACTACATGAATGATGGCACAGACAGTAACTATGTATCTGATTGGCCTGCTGACAGCGAGAATATTATTGATGAAAACAACGATGCACCTCAATATGAAGCGTATCCTGACGATGATGCCGCATACGAATCAGATGATTTGTATGATCTTGAACCGCCAGAGCCTTCTTTTGCTTGGTGCACCGGATGCTATTACACCGAAAATCACATGCTGGAGTTTACATACAACGACTGTGAAGACGGCAATATTCCCTTTTATGTAAACTTTTCTGGTGAATTCACACTCGATAACTGTAAGGGCACTTTGGAATCCGATGGGTTCGTAAGTTTCATTGGTGATGTAGCCGGAGATATTGTAACTGGCCGATTGTATAATACTTCCATCGGTGAGATACTCCTCTGCATTGATTACAGTGAATCTCCCCTGCTGCCAATCGATACAAGTTTCTATTTTATGGCGCCGTAACACTTTTTGCTTACGTTTCAAGAAAGCACATCCGGTTTACAGCCTGTTATCAAACGATTGCTCTTACCGTATCGCTTTCAAGAATAAAACCTAAATTGTCAGAATCTCTTTAAAATTATTATGTCAAAAAGAGAGAACAAAGCCTTTTCGCTTTGTTCTCTCTTTTTCAAAAATGATACCTTATCGTATTCTGTCATTTCTATTATATCCTTTTTCTTTGCAAAATTGATTCAGGTATTGCATCGCATCCCCATGGTGCTTCCCCGTGATCTTTTTGTATCAGCTAATGTAAAAGCGCGTGCTTCTCTATCAAACATTTCGTTATACTTCATAAAATATTTGACGAATTGAGTTGAAAAAGCGTATAATTCAAACAGTGCTATATATAAGTTTTCGTTTTATGCGCTTATTCTCAAAATAAAAATTTTGTAAAAAAAGGGGGCACTCTATACATATGCTTTTATTTTCTACTCTGCTCGACATCAATGATTCGATGACAAAAGACGCTTTTATTCAGCTTGTAATTGAATGGAATCAAGGCAGTCCGCATGCCAACAATACTATTCCAAATATCCAATGGAACGGAGAGCATAATGTTCATTACGGAAACGAAAACTTATGGCTGGATATTCAAGAATATCGGAATCAAAATACTATCGCTGTTCGGTATGAAAAGAAAGAATCCGATGGTGTAGTTTGGGACACCGATTATGTAATGAACTTCAATACTATGAAAATGTCGATCCGGCTGGATCGAAGTTATTTAGAAGAAGCACTTACCACGGATTCTAAATTCTCCACACCTTATTTTATTACCTTATTGATTGAACGGGGTTACCTGAAAGATGATGGTGACTTACCTGTTCTACGCACTCCATCCATCGTAGAGGACGATGACATTGCACGGCTTGCACATATCATGAATGGTGATATACGATATCGACTGCCAGTTGTCTATATCTCCAAAACATATCAAGATGAAAGCCCTGTTAATGCCGAGTCATTAGCTGCAAACTTAAAGGGCGTAGCTCATGTTTTAGTCCAGAAATCTATTTCGCAAAATCAAATGTTAATGGATTTATGCGATCAAAAAAATGAGTACAATGGTGCAATCGGCATTTACTATCCAAATTCGGTAGCTAGGCACAAACGCTATTTGTATTACCGTACCACGGGTGTAGATTCGTTTCTGACTACAAAAGTCATCCGCTCGGTAATACAGCACAGCAACGTACAAATGGTGAACACCTTGTATACCTGGCAAGGCGTGAGCAATGCACTCTTACGGGATCAGCTCGCTAACCAGCGCAATGAACGTTTGGCCGCCGAACACGCAAAGGAAGTTGCAGAAAGGGAGACCTTACAGCTGCTGGATTCTCTTGACGATGAACAGCATAAAATTCGCAAACAAGCAATGGAAGACGCTCGTGCAGAAGCCAATGAGCTTTTGGCCCAATTTGACGAAGATATATCCAAACTCCAACGGCAGATTGATTTGCTAACACGCGAGAACGAATCCCTCCAGTATGAAAACCTGGGATTACGTACCAAACTAAACGCCACCGACGCCTCCCCGCTGCTTTATATGGGAAATGAGGATGAATTCTACGCCGGAGAAATCAAAGATTTAATTTTGTCTACTCTTACAGATTCCATCCCCAACATTACACTCCATTCCAGACGAATGGATGTGGTTACAGATATTATTGAAAATAACAACTATCAAAAAGTAAGTGAGAAACGCACGGATACAGTTAAAAAACTACTTAAAAACTATACCGGCATGTCTGGACGCCTGCGACAAGAGCTAATGGACCTTGGTTTTGAAATCACAGAAGACGGTAAGCATTACAAACTCACTTATTTTAAGGATGGACGCTATGGGTTAACTTTAGCCAAGACTCCCAGCGACCACCGTGCTGGGATGAATAATTCTTGTACCATTTCTAATATATGTTTCTGACGTTACAACTCCATCCAATGCGGTTCCATTTTGTTTCATGTACTTTCTACCACATTCACGCCTTGCAGTTCAGGCACAATTCCTTTCATGCGTGTATTTTCTATATAAACCGCAAATCCCCCCTGATGTAGTTTCGTATCCTACACCAAGGGGGATTTTTTCTTTTAGGCGTTCGACTCAGCCAAACCAAACGTTTTATTTGTGATAGTTCTTCTGGTACTCTAAATCAATCCAGGAAATGCCATTCTTCTTTCGATTCTCGTCATTGGGACTCGTTTTTTTCGTCAGTTGTTGCTGAACCGTCTTTTCCTGTCTCGCAATGGTTTGCTGATGTTGATAATCCACCCATGATGGAAAATTTGTATTTTTATCAACACGCTTCGGCACATTCATCAATGGGTAGGTATAGAGATACCGTTCTTTTTCAAATTGCTTCTTAGGAAATCTCCAATGCTCAAGCAACTGGTTATTTAGTTCCCATTTAGAAGCAGTGATTTTCATATTTTCCGTTAAGTCTGCAAGATCTTTGATTTTCCATTCTGTACTTTCACTGCATTGAGGAAACGTGCCTACCAGATCCATTTTGTGATCACTGCATATAACAATTTTGAGATCTGTTGACTCCAACGGAATTTGCAGATTCAATAAATCTTCATCAATGTTATTTTCGCACCACGGCCGCTGATATTCCCCATCTGAAGCAACTGCAATCATTTTCTCATCTTGCTTCTGCCAAGTTTCACACTTTTGCTTTTCGATTTTGTAAAGAAGTGTGACCTGTCTATCCATGCACTTATCCCTCGTTCTTCTCAAAATCATTCACCTTTTGCTGGATCTCGTAAATTTTTTGATTTACTTCGCCACTGCCCAACTGCGGATATTCTTTCTGATACATATCGGCAAACGAACCATGTACCAGATATTGTTCTTCACTCCCCGGCTCCAGTTTTCCCTTGATATACAGCGCTGCCGTGCCTGCATCCTCGATATTTCGTTCTTTCATGGAACAAATCAGCATAGATACTTCCTTCGCAGTAAAATCAGCTGCACTCACAAACTTCCAGAAATCCGGGTCCTCCAAGTCCATTTCCAGTCGTTCGCCAGAATCCTTAATATACAGTGCAGTGCCCACAGCCTGATAAGCCAGACGCTTGTCTACATCTATTTTTTCAAGTTCATTCCTGTCTATCTGAATTTCTGCACGAAGCTTTTCCAGATATGCATGCGTAGAGTCAAAGTCGTTTATCCGAATTCCTTGCTCTGCACCAATCTCAGCCATGCGGGCAATTTCCGCTGGACTCTCCTGCTGTGGCTTTTCTGCAAAAATGCCGGCAACGCCACCAATGATGCTGCTTGCTTTATCCATAACTGGCAACAGATTTGTTGCCATAGCGTATATACTTTTCACAACGGCACTGCATAGTCCGCCGATAACACCGCAAACCGATCCGACAAACGAACAAACTCCGCCAAGGAAAGCACCCAATCCAAACATATGTTTCTTTCTCCCTTAAAGGATTGTACCAATTCCACTTTTTCGAATTTCCAGATTCTTTTTGTTGATATAATTCGTAAAGAATTGGTTCAAAATTTCTGTATTCGCTTCTTTGTTCTCTACATTCCAGCGCAGATAATGATCAACGAGCCACGTTACCATGGGCTGCATTTCGTAGATCCCTTTTTCCAACATTTTGTTCAATATCCGACTGTATTCTCCATTGATTGTTTTTTTGGTCTTTCTGTGCCAATCCTCCAGAATCGCCACCGGAAGATTCATTCGCAAACACTGAAACGCTTCCCTACGCTCTTGCTCGGACATAGCGAGCAAATCTTTCTGTGCAGGACAAAATACCGGCTCGCACATATAATATTGAATATTCTGTTCAGTGAGTTCATCATCCTCCGGCGGTACAGTAGATGTTTTACTCTGCTCTTTAATTTTAGCAAGAATCGCCTTTCCAAAATTATCGGAAAATAAAACAGCCTGTCCTACCTCCAGATTTGAAAGATACTTTTTCTGATCATCCGTCAAAGCCATCGTGCTGCCCACAACTTCCTTGTCATCCTGCGCAAAAATCCGGTGGACAATTTTGGTATTTGTGTTTTTCAAAACGTCCGCAGCCAGCTTGTTGGGTATTTGATCCGCAATAATCAGACATTCACCGTATTTGCGAATTTCTGCCAGCATGTCTGAGAAGATTTCAACACCCAGCTTTTTATTAGGGCTCTCTCCAGGCATCACACGGCTAAGCAGTCGATGTGCTTCCTCCACGAGAAGAATATGTGGATGTGGTGCCCTCGTATTCAGATATCGTTCCCGGACTGCTTCATTGAACGCAGACAAAACGAAGCCCATAATAAGGGCTTTTTCATCACCGCTGCGAATATTTTCCAACTCCAGAACAACTTGACGATCCAACAATGTATCAAAGTTTACAGATCTTGGGGTATCCAGCATCATACCCTTGGCGCCCAAAGTCAAACTTTGGAGACGGGCGCGCATCGATCCAACATATTCATCATAAAGTCGTTGATCGAACCCCTGTTCACTCACAACATCCGGGATAATATCCAGCAAATCTGACAAGGTTGGAAAGGAGCAGCATCCTGGAGCGAACGGATCCTGATAATATGGATTTTTATTGGTGCAAATATCCCAGCCCTTTTTTTCATAACAACGATAAATAGCTGATTCCAGTAACTGAGGGATTGCCGCTTCCATCTCGAAAGCAGCGTTCATACTGGCCTTAATCATATCTACGTGGGAGGTTATGCTTTCCTTTGGCATGAACTCAAAGGGATTCAGTCGGAATGGTGCCACTTCGTCATTCCCCAAGGTAAATACAAGTAAATCCTTACAGGCACTTTCCCTTTTCAAAATGCGATATTCCGTTTTGGCTGGTTCAACAACAAGAAATGGCAGAGCGCTTTGCAGCAGGATTCGCTGACAGGTAGTGGTCTTTCCGCTTCCCGTTACACCCGTAACAAAAATATGCTTATCCAGCACATTTTTATCCAAGCTGACCGGCGCAGTGGGGAGTTCATTGCCATCCTGCACCAAATTTCCCATTTCAATCCGGTTTTCCACGTCCGGTTGTTGGTAGTTTAAGCCAAATTCTACCAGCTCGCGCAGACGCATCCCTACTACCTCTTTTTGCGGCAAACCAGCAATCATGGATAGTTCGTTGGTTGAAATCCAGTTGCCAAGTGTAAAGGACCGCTCTGAAACATCCTGAGACAAAAAACTACGGCCCAGCTTTTCCTGTTCGGAACACACTTTTTTGAAATGACCACGAGGCAACTGACAATATTGCACTGCGCTCAATAGATTTTTGTCCTGTTTAATGCGAAAAGCACGCAGCGGAACACGGTTGCCCTGCTTGCCGGAATAGAGAGAGATTGCCGTATTTTCCAGCTTAACCAAATCGCTCTGCTTGTAAGTCATTCCATAAAGTGCATATTGGAACAGTCCCCTGCCTCGGCTGTAATCCAGGCGCGGAAAAACCACATCATCACAGTACTTGATCCACTCCTGAGCGCATTTATTCAAATATTCTCTGGATTCGGAAATGCTGCTGGATTTGTTTGTTCCATCCTGTATGCTGTTGCTTTGGGATGTTCCAGTAGAATCTGTATGACTTTCTTGTGTAGAGGAATTGCTTCCTTTCATATGTGATTGACTCGATCCCGTTCCGCCATTTTCACTGGTCGACTTCGAAGACGATCCTTTGCTTGTTCCCTCGGAGTGATTTTTAGTTGTACCCGTTGTATCGCTTTGAGAATTTCCCTCAGTGGTTCCTGTATTATCACTATGGTTCTCGTTGGTACCATTGGTCACAGAGGTCGAATGAGAACTGCCTTCGCTGATTCCTCGCTGGCAACTGTATTTCACCTCGGTATTCAGCTTCGAGTAAGCTTGATTCAGTGTCTGCTCGATTTTTGTCACCTGCTTCTTCTGAATTGCCTGCGCTACAATCAGTAGACAAAACTGCGAACCACGCATCACATCCACCAATCGATCTACACTCTGGAACTGCTCGTTGTCCTGAATAGTTCCGGGGACCCCCTCCAGACGGGATACATAACGTGAATTCTCGCACATTTTCGACAACACCGTCTTTTTCTCGTCTGGCGAAATTTCTTTAATTCTGCAGCCTCGGAAATTTCCTTCCAGTGTTGCCTTAAGGATGCTGGTACCGATTTCTCGCATATGAAGAGGATTCTGTCCGAAAGTATCGGGATCTTTAGATAGGCCATAATAGAATTTGACACCCTTACTGTTGCCTATCAGAAGATACAAAAAATTGATGCCCTCAATCCGAACAGCACTCAAAACATTTTCCAATGCTTCTTTACGCGGTGCTTTATCTTCAAAGGTCATTTCATCAATCTGGAACAGAATAATATCCTCATCATTCACAGCCGGATTGCATGGCTGCGAAACAAAATTACTATTCTCGCTCAGATAATGATCATCTGTGGTAGCTAAAAAATTCAGAAGCGAAATCTGGTCTTGATCGGATGTGCTTTTTTCATCTTTGCTTGTATCCATCACTTATTCTCCCTCAGTCAGTTTTGCACGCTGAATCTCGCATTTGTATTCATTGGCAGCTGCTTTCTGAGCGCTTTCTGCCACTACATACTCAATCTCATCCGGGCTTACGCAACGCAAACAAATTACCCAATCTTCATTCACTGCGCACTGCGGAATGGAAAGTCGCTGAAGCCGCGTCTGACTTACTGGCAAAGTATTCTCCAGTTCCGCAGAAGGCAAGGTCGTGTAGTGGAACTCAAAGAATGGTTCTCCAGCATCCAGATATTCAATCCACTGGTTATATGCCGTTTCACGGGTCAGCAACGGTGCAAAATAGCCATTCATATCTTCGTCTCCAACGGAGAATTTGAACTTAATTTCTTTTCCATCGGGTACTTCGTTAACTACCTTAATTTTTCCGCCCCGGCGACACTGGACTAGACCTATTGCAACACCTGTCTTTCCCGTAGGCCTTTCCATATCCGAATCCGCCTTATTTTGTAGTTCTTTGTTTGCTTCATCGGTTCCAAGGGGATCATGCAATTTGAAGATTTGCAGTCGCTCGTTTTCCGAAACATCCATAAGATGCATCAAATCTTCTGTATCGCAGTCTTGCGCCTTTGCAACTTCTTCATAAAACGCCTGTGTTTCCACTTCAATTTGCTTTTGGAATGCCTCTTTTACAATTTGGGATTTACTGGAATTACCTGCAAGGAAGATATGCACAATCTTTGCATTACTGATTTCTTTGTGCAAATTTTCCTTTCGGCACACCTTACGCAAAGCACTAAAGAATTCACTAACGCCCTGTTCAATTCGTTGCCGCAGTAAAGCGCACAGTTCCTGGATATCGACAGTCAATTCAAAGTTTTCCAGCTTATTTCCTTTTCGGTCGAACAGCCGCAGTTTGATAACACCATTTTCCAAATTTTTTTCAGCATCCGGATCTCCCTCCCAGACTGGGCGCAAACACTCGCACAGTTGTTTCATATTGCTGTTGGCTTCCTGCGAATCCGCCAGCAGATATTCGCAGCCAGGGAACTCCTTACAACAAGGGTCCAACGGGCGTGAAAAAGTAATCTGTGCCTTGCGCAGCTGGTCCTGATTTTTTTTGAACACACTGTAAGCCATATCGGCCAAAAGGTTTTCGCCGCCCAGATAGCGATCTCCACCATCACCAAAATGCTGGATTACATAGCGATAACGTCGTTCCTTCGCACCGGCGGCGCTGCGCCAAACGCCGAAATCGAAATCGGTAGTACCGCCGCCAAAATCGAAAATGCCATATACAATTTTCTCATCACCTTCAGGGCGGAATCCGAATTCCTGAAGTGCACAAACTGCATACGCTGCAGGTTCTCCTGCACCCTCTGAAACTGTAAAGGCCTCCATAGTTTGCGGATCGTTCAGGACTGCATTGGGCAGAGAACGTTTCAAACCACGGCGGAAGCTTTCCAGAATATGTTCGCGCACACCGACTTCATAGGTAACCGGGAAGGACAGAAGATATTCCAGATAAATATGACCCGTGTTCTGGTTGTTGATGTAAAGGCCAATATAGTAAGCATACAGTTCTATGGGGTCCATTTCATTTTCGGATAATTCCAAATAGGCAGGCAGTTCCACCTCGTAATCATTGCCATCTCGAATTCGCACCCGGTTGCCCGGCGTTCCGGCCCACTGTTTCAGCTCTCCAAAGAAAGAAGAATATTTCGTGGTGTCTTCGTTGTTGTTCCACTCTTCATACGCAGTATGCGATACAGTCAGATCTTCCCAGGCTGTAAAAGGTCGACCACCCGTTTTTCTATACTGCTCCATGAACCTTTGAATATTTTCAAAGTGCATTACTGTTGGGTTTTCGTAATCCTGTGCAGTAGGTGCTTTTTCAAATCGTCCGGAACCAACCCGCAGAGGCAAAATACGATTATCCTGTGTCAGTTTGACTACAACGGTGCTCTTCGTGCCAAAATCAATACCAATCACACCGCCCTGCTGAATATCCGCACGGGGGTCGCGCGCATATATGGTTTGCTGACAATTTGCAAGTATCGTGCCATCTTGCGGTTTTCCAAACAACTCCCAGCTGCCTCTGGCAGGATCTAAAAACAGCTTTTCGTCATATTCCGTAATGTTCGCACGGTAAAAATCACGCATGCGCAAATGTTTTAACACTTCAGCCTGTTCATCTTGCCTCAAAGTAATCTGCTGCATCTGGTTTTGAATGCTATTGTCCGAAATGGTAATTGTTCCAATCGTAACTGTCTGACCATTCCGGACCTTTTTTTGAACATAGCGTTCAAATTCTTCTGTATATGTAAAGGAATATCTTTTCCCATCAGTTTGCAAAACAAGTCCTTCTACATTCAGTGACGGCATTGTTTTCAAAATTTGATTCACTTGATTACACAGTGCCTTTTTATTGGTATCCTGCTGATCTTTCAGGCAGTCTGCATCTATTTGGAGCGAAAATCCATTTTGAAAAGCATATACAATGGGCGCTTGATCCAAATCGAGCGTATGCGCATAAATGTCTACGGCGTACTGCTCCTCGTATGAATTATATGGACGGCATTGATGATCTGGAAAATAAAAATACTCATTCTCAGCACATGTGATACCTGTTATAGAACTCCACTGCCAAAATTTTGAAAAGCGCTTTTCCAGAATGTCTGAATTTTTCTTAATCTGCTCTACTGTAATTAGCCCCCATGTCAGGCCTTGCTTACAGGAAGGAAGAATTGCTTCTTTGAGTTGCGTGTCTGTATTCCATTGGTTATTAGCTTGATTGGCCAACGATTTCCGAAATGTCGAAGCATTCATAACCTGCCACTTTGCATCACAACAATACGTTGTATACTCATCAGGACTATTACGCGCATAGTAACTATTGTATCTCGCCAATGGAAGTGCAAAAAAGTCCTCAATCAATACTCCTGCATCTGATTTTACAGGAACCAGTATCTTTTGCTGTGGTGCTTTTAAGAAATCAACCTGGCCCATCCATTCATTTAAGCATTGTTCAATCTTAGAAAGCCCGTTTCCAATAAGTGCCTCGAGTGCATATTTCCTCGCAAGCGCTTCCTGCAGTGGGATTTTGTCTACTGGTTTCACTGCTTCCAAGCTCTTTTCTCCCACTGAAATATCGTCCTTGTTACAGGGAACGGATTCTTTTTTGGATTCTATGCTTTTTTTCTCCGTAGGCTGGAGTGTCGGCATTTCCGCCTTATTTTTGTTATAGTTTGCCATTTCTTCCACAAACTCCTTCTATACAATTGATTTCTTAATAACGCACCAGGCATTTGCATACAAACTGCTGTTTGCGTTCGTTCCAAATGCCGGGAAGTAAAACTTCCTGAATATGTGACTGATACGGGCTGCACCCTTCTGCCTTGACATGGCGTTCCGGGGAAAAATCAGTTCCCACCGGGTCCGCCACCAATCTGTAAAGCGGTGGATCGTAAAGCAAATTGATTTGATGAATGAAATACTCAATGGTTTTCACCAATACCACACGCTGCTCATCCGGTATATATCGTTCCTCCGATTTCACATGTTCCCAAAGTGCTCGAATATTTTCGAACTGACTTCCATGAACCAAAAAAGAAATCATATCCTCATCTTTCAGAATCTTGCCAAGTGCTTTCCGCCGTTCTTGCGGCAGGGTCCGGTATTCCTGATACACGCGATTCAATTCGTTCATGGCACACAGCGTTGGTTTCAGCTTTTTTAGTATCTTTTCCTGATTTTCTAACTGTATAGTCGTCTGCTCATACTTCTGCTTCATTTCTTCTTTTCGTTGCACAGCACAATTCATCTGTGCTGCAAGGTCTGCGCTGTTCTGCTGCTCATTGGACAGAACTTCCTGTAAATGCTGTATCGTCTGCTTGAATTGATTTTTTTCCTCTTGGAAAGCGTCCACCTTTGCTTGCTGGTGTTGCATATCTGCTTTTAATGCAAGATTTGCTTTTTCTGCCTGCTGGAGCATATTCTCCAACTCATGAATTCGTTTAGACTGTTCGAGTATTTTTTCTTTCCACTCAAGCTCGACCGACGTTTGGTTTTTTGTTTCCATATCGGATTCACATAAAAGGTCCTGCGTTTCCTCTTCTGCCATATTTTTATGTTGTATTTCCAAAACCGTTGTGCGAATCAATTGTTGCATCCGCTGCTGCACTTCCGGAGCGTCAAGTGCAGCCAATACTTTTTCATTGAAAGTGTTGAATGGCATTTTTCCAATTCCCCTCTTATTCGTAAACGTTATACAAAATGAATACAGCCGTTTTCACATTCGCAGCAGCATTTTTTAGATCTTGGCTATGCTGCCTTATTTTGTTGACTTTTTTCTTTTCGTCTGCCAGATTTTTTCAAGCAATCCGTCATCATTTTAGCCACAAATTATCTCAGATTTTCTTTTATTATAACACACTTCGACATTATTTTGTTTATTTTGTGTCAAACTGTGTTTACTTCCAACAATGTTCTGTACTGCTTTGGAGTTGTGCACTTTTGCTTTATCTTATTTTACCTTTCTACAACGACAATATCTGTCAGCCTATTTTATAATTTGAAAAAATTGTCATTTTATGGCTATGTTCAGCAGAATACCGCCCTATATGCAACAAAAAAGGACGCTGCCCGATATTTATATCGAACAGCGTCCTTGTGTTTCTATTTGAGATTGCTATGGAGACTTATTCTTCCCAGTCGCCGGTTTCCAATTCCAGAATATCAGCCACGTCCGAAGGCGATTCCAGTTTTTGTACACTGCGCAGCTTG
>RCNH01000509.1_pt1 | contig 15662 bp, 11 predicted proteins | sample 2041161 | NCBI WGS metagenome assembly RCNH01 (sample SAMN09708215, study PRJNA481090) | Feces metagenome, whole genome shotgun sequencing project. | biome: feces | host: Leptonychotes weddellii | place: Antarctica: Sion Island | collected 2010-03-01 | reverse complement strand
CGCCCAGCTTATTTCTCAGACGGCAATAGACCTCCCTGTTTCTTGTCTCTGTACAGACCGCCGTGCTGAATCCGGTGTGTAAATCACCCACCATGGAAGCCGCCATACGACTGAAATCAATATGCAGCGTCAGGATGATCCCCGTATCCTCAGGATTCTTTTTATGAAGCATATGAATATCATAGGGTGCAATGACAATCATGTCTCTTTCATTCAAAACGTAAGAAAAGTCCGTTGTGACAGCCTCATAGGCCCCCTTGAGCACATAGGAAATCTCCAGACTGGACTGTCTGGAAAAAATATTTCTGGAAAATCCATTGATACTCAAGCTCAAAGGATATCCAAATTTCTGCCCCGAAAAGTCATAATATAAATCCATATTCTGCATAATACCACCACCTGGCCCTGACGATTTTGGTCCTACCTGATAGAAATCATTATATCCTGATTTCTTCGGCTTTTCAAGATATTCCATTCTTGCTCCCGCGCCTTCCGGCACACTGCACAACGCCTGCCGACGGTGTAAATTCGGCCACTGCAGTCACTGAACTGAGCCACACCGGCACCGCCACGACCGTAAATATCTACACGCACCAGCGTAATTGACAGAATCCCCCTAGAGCAGACCATGGGAACATCCAAATCTACTTTAGGGGGATAATTCTACGTTCAAATCTGAATTCACACTAGAATTTTAGAGCATGAAAATATCTTGCATGAAAAGGTTCCGTAGAGGATATTGCTGCAAAATACAGTTTTTCTTCGAGATCTGTGGTTTGATTTTTATAAACTGTTCGGTTTTCTCCTTTGCATTATGATTTGTGCGAGAACGAGCATTTTATAGGAGCCCGAATGGCTTATCTGTTTCTAAAGCGCTTTTGCAAACTTTATGATGCACTGTTTTTTCCGAGTTACTGCTGAACCATCAGCTTTCTGCTGCGATTGACCGCCACACTGCCAATCAGCAGTGCTCCGATATACAGGCAGATTGCCATAATAAAGGCACCTCTGTAGGAGTTGCCAACATCATAAAACAGACCAATTGCAGAGAAGGACAGTGCGCCAATCAGGCTGTTACCGGTCATCATAAGAGACCAGATGGAAGAGTAGTCCTTACCTCCCAGTGCAGTCCGGGCCAGAAGAGGACACTGAACCGTGTACATACTGCCTGCGAGACCTACCAGGAGAGAAGAAGGAATCAGCAGGGCATTGTTACGAATGCTCATCATCATACCGAGGTAGCCCAGAGTAATAAACAATGCACCCCATCCCAATCCGGCCTTAACACCAAACCGGTCATTGATATGGCCCAGAATAATACTGCTGGCCACACATCCCAGACTCATACACATAGCAGCATTTGCGCCAAAGGAAATCGTCTTGCCCAGCTCCATGGTTGCAAAGTTTGCTATGTACATCTGAACACCGCAGCCGACACTGTACATCATGCAGGTAATCCATGCCATGTAGAAAATGGGACTGCGAACAGCCTGCTTACGGGTCAGGCCCCATTCGCTTGCCTGAATACTCTCAGCCTCTGCTGCAGAAGCTGCACTGCTGTCTTCACTGCCGTATGGCTCGCAGCCTACCTGCTGAGGCGTCTTGATAAACATAAACACAGCAGGTACCGATACAATCAGACAAATCAGCGCCATCATGAAATAGGCCATTCTCCAGCCCATGCCCACAATCATCTGTGCTGTCAGCAGCGTAAACAGCACCGTAGAAAGACCTTCTACGGCAATGATAATGCCGAGCACCGTACCGGCCTTCTTACGGAACCACATATTGACAACTATGGGGACAGCAATGAATCCATTGAATGCTACACCGATGCCGATAATAATACCAGAGAGGTAGAACATCCAGACATTGTTATAGGTGCCCATAAGTGCAATGCCCACTACCTCTGCCAGAGAAGCAATGCCCATAACCCGTCCGATATTTTTCGTAGTCAGGACTCTCGCTGCAGTGGTATACATGACAGCCATTGCTGCAGCCTCTACGCTGACCACCATCGTAAACTGGCTGACCATACAGCCTAGATCCTCAACAATGGGTGTTACAAAATTGCCGGATATACACATTACAGCACCGCCAAGTCCGGCCTTCAGCAGAATACAGCTGATAAATACCAACCAGGCATAGTGGATTTTTCTTGTTTTATTTTTCATGTGTTACTTCTTCTCTACCTTTCCTTGAATTGCACTGGATGCAAAGGGACTCCTGCGGGGACGGATATCCGGCAGACGGCGTTCAATGGCAGCCATAGCATATTCCATATCCTCTTCCGCCTCTTCCGGCGTAAAGGCGCCCACGCAGACCATATCCTGATCACGAATGGTATTGTATACAAAGTTCATGCCCACAAAGGGAGTCGTCCGGCCAGCTGCGCAGGGTTTAATGGTAAGAACAGGTTTCTTTGCATGGTGAATGGTCTTGATTACGCTCTCAATTTCAACCTGCATCAGGAACCCCATGCAGTTATAGATTTGAATATACGTCTCCACATCGTAGTTGTTTGCATCCGTGTACTGAACGACCTCCGGCATATGGGCAGACAGACCGGGAATCATTCCGGCATCCCGGATCATCTTCAGATAATCCGGCAGGCGGTCGATGGTCTGCGTATTCTTGTTCAGCAGCTGCTCTACACAGGAATGCAGGGGCAGGCAGAAGGTTGCTCCCCTTTCTGCACACTTTTTAATCTCCAGTTCGGCCTCATGACGGGCAATCGGATTGTCGTCCACGTTAATGACGGGCTCATCCATGATGATCATCTTTCTGCCGGTGTAATCTTCCGCCATATGCACTGCATCGATCAAATCCGTATCCACACTGAACAGTCCCAGGCAGGCATCCACGCCGCGGCTCATATAGGTACTAAAGATATCTGCCACGGTTTCAGGGGAGCTGTGACGAGTCTGAATCATGCTGTCCTGAGCAGGGCCTCTGTGGCTGAATCCGGATACCCAGTTGCAGCCAATAATCAATCGTGGCATGGAAATGCCCGCAACCTCAGTGCGTGGGAATTCTTTATTCATAGTGCTCCTTCCTAAAATAACGGAAATAATGCCGATATTTTCTCCAAAAACAAATTCTAAATTAAGGTAACACACACCAATAGACGCCCGCAGAGCGGGCCTCTATTGGTGTTTCGTTTAATGGACTGATTTTACTTTGTAAACATGACGACACCCTTCATGTAGTTGTCACCCTTGTCGCAGGCACGCTGGAACATATTCTCCATTGCCTCCATATCATCGTAGTAGGCGGTATGTGTCACAAACTCGCCGGGATTCAGGACGCCACGCTTGATCATGGAATAGCAGCGGGGGCAAACCTCCTTGAAGTGAGGATTGCTCATAGGCGCCAGATTGTAAACATACAGGCCACCCAGATGCCACTTCGTTCCGTTGAAGGTCACATCGCTGCGATGGAAGGAGCCGATGGTGAACTTACCGGCCGACTTGGTCATGGAGTCAGCCAGATGGAAGCCGGAATCAGAAGCACCGAAATCAATGCAAACGTCTGCGCCGCCCTCAGCAATAATGTCGGCAATGACCTTCTTGCCCTCTTCGCTCTCAGGATCGTAAACATTGTAGCAGCCTTCTACGCCGAAATCCTTGGCATACTTCTCAGCCATCTTTCTGCGGTCCTCACGCAGTTCGAAAACGGTGATACGGCCAGCCTGAGAAGCGCGGCTCAAAAGCTGCAGAGTCTGCAGGCCCATATAGCCTGCGCCAACCAGAACAACATGGTCGCCCATGTGAACGTCGGTGATGTTCAGCAGATTGGTGACACAGCATGCAGGCTCGTAGACAACCTTTGCCCAGTCATCAATATGATCGGGAAGCTTAACCAGGCCAGCAGCGGGAACAGTAGCGTACTCGCACATCATTTCGTTGTTGCCACTGAGGCAGGAAACGTTGTCGCCGGGCTTCAGCGTGGTAACGCCCTCACCGACCTTCTCAACAACGCCAACACCCTCATGACCAATGATGTAGGGATAAGGACCAGGGGCATTCACGCCGCGGTACAGCCAGGAGTCCCAGCAGCACAGGCCAACAGCCATGGTCTTGATCATGACTTCGCCAGCCTTGGGTTCGGGAACATCGTATTCCCGGATGGACAGCTTCATATAATCTTCTACAAATACGCCTTTAGCCAACATGATAAATTCCTCCAAATTTAAAATTTAATAATCTCATCTTGGAATGGGATATTATAAGATATCAGTTAATCTCCCTGTTTTTTTGCAGCGAGCTTTGCGCGGAAGGTATCAAACAGGACTGCCAGGATAATGACGACACCCAGTGCCACCTTCTGCCAGTATGCGTTGACGTTCATCAAGTTCAGAGCGTTGTTCATAAAGCCCCAGACCAAAGCACCGGCCAGAGTATTGACAATGCTGCCCTTGAAGGTGCCGCCGATATAAACAGCTGCGATGGACTGCAGTCCCAGATCGGCGCCGGAGCTGGGCTGACCAGAAGACAGGCGGGAAGCCAGAACGATACCTGCACAGGAAGCACAGAATGCACACAGTGCATACATTGCAACCTTGACGCCATTGACATTCAGTCCGGACAGTTTTGCAGCCGTTTCATTCTCACCGACTGCAATCACAGAACGTCCGAATGTGGTATATTTCAGAACGATATGGCCTACAATAACGAATGCGAGAAGAATAACCACAGGTACAGGGATCACATCGAAAATGTAACCGCGGCCGAATACCAGGAAGCTGTCAGGCAGTCCGGTAATCGGAGTGCTCTTGGTGGTTACGAAAACCAGGCCGTTGACGGCGTAGTTCATACCAAGCGTGCAGATAAAGGGGGGCATCTTCATGTAAGTAATCAGCAGGCCGTTCACAATACCAATGGCCACACCGATCAGCAGAGCAATCGCGATTGCTGCATACATATTCATATTCAGGTTTTTCATCAGCAGCGCTGCATTACAGCCTGCAAAGGTGGCGACCATGCCGGTACTCAGGTCGAAGCCACCGCCCAGAATTGCAAAGGAAACACCAATGGCTGCAATACCAACCACAGCGATCTGCCGGAAAACGTTCATCAGGTTGCTGACCGTAAGGAACTTGTCACTGGCAAAGCCCATGATGATTGAAATCAGGATCAGAATCATCCATGCGCCAAGCTTATCTGCAACCATAGAGCCGGTTCGGGCTAATGTATTCTTTTTCATACTTTCAGATTCCTTTCTCCAACAGCATATTGTGTTATCAGTTCCTGGGTGAACTCCTCTTTTTTCAGTTCACCGGAAATATTGCCCTCATACATTACGAGGATACGATCGCTGATACCCATAATCTCCTCCATATCAGAGGAAACAACCACTACGGTCTTGCCATCCGTAACCAGATCATTGATAATCTGATAGATTTCACGACGGGCACCGACGTCAATGCCGCGGGTAGGTTCGTCGAAGATCAGAATATCCGCATCAGACAGCAGCCATTTGGAAAGGACAACCTTCTGCTGGTTTCCGCCGCTGAGGAACATTGCCTTCTGATTGATAGAGGGAGTTGCTGTCTTCAGCTTATCAACATAGCTTTCTGCCAGTTCTGCTTCTCTCTTATAGGAGATGAAGCCTTTCTTTAACGTCTTATCCATGGCAACCATAACGGTATTCACACGAATCGAAGAATTTAGGAACAGGCCCTCATCTCTTCTGTTCTCGGTAATAAAACCGATGCCGCTGCGAATTGCGCTTCTGGGTCCCTTCAGATTTACTTCCTTGCCTTTCAGATAGAGCTGGCCGGTCTTCTTTGGATCTGCGCCGAAAATCATACGCATGGTTTCCGTACGTCCGGCGCCAACCAGGCCATAGAAGCCAAGAACCTCACCCTTATGTGCCTGGAAGGATATGTTCTTCACATGACCGCTATCATCGGAAAAGTTTCTGACTTCCAGGGTCACTTCTCCGTGTTTTACGTCACGCTGAGGATACTGCTGCGTCAGCTCACGGCCGATCATCATGGCAATCAGCTGGGACTTATTTACAGACTTAATATCTACATCATCAATGTAATGACCATCTCGCAGGATAGTGGCGTGATCACAGATTGTAAAAATTTCATCCATTCTGTGGGTAATGAATACCACAGCAATTCCCTGCGCCTTCAGCTTTCGGATAATCCGGAACAGCGCTTCCGTCGATTTACCAGACAGGGAGGAAGTGGGCTCGTCCATAATAATGACCTTGGCATTAATGCTGACCGCCTTGATAATCTCTACCATCTGCTTCTGTGCCATGGTTAGAGACCGAACCAGACTGTGTGCATTGATCTTCAGTTCATACTCATCGAACAAATCCTGGGCATCCTTAAACATCTTGCGCCAGTCCAGCATACCATGCTTCATGGGATAACGTCCCACAAACACATTCTCTGCAACTGTAACACGCTCAATCAGGTTTAACTCCTGATAGATAATGGAAATGCCCATCTGCTCAGACTGCTTGGGCGTAGTCTGCTCGATGTCTTTTCCATCAAACCATATCGTGCCGCTGTCCCGCTTATATGCACCTGAGATGATTTTCATCAAAGTTGATTTCCCGGCGCCATTTTCACCGACGAGTGCATGGACTTCGCCTTTTCTCAGCGTGAGATCCACATCGGTTAGGGCTTTCACACCCGGGAAGGATTTATTAATCTGTCTTAATCGCAGAACCTCTTCCATCTACGTTTCTCCTTTCCGAAAGTCGAAGTCAAATTCGAACGTAATCTTATCCATTTACTTTCCCGGCAGGAGGCTCAGCCTCCTGCCGAAATGATTGATTCAAAGAGTGTGTATCCGATTATTTACTTACTCAGCTTTGACATAGCCAACGCCGGTACCAAAGACAATCGCAGGAGTCTCATGGCCGCCCTCAACGGAACCGCCACCCAGAACCGTCTTGATTGCATCAACAGTTACACGGGACTCCAGATCGGGCTGCTGGCAGACAGTTGCAATGTAGTTTCCGCCTTCCTTGATGTGGTCCAGTTCTTCGTCTTCACCATCGAAGCCAACAATCATAACCTCAGTGCGGTCAGCATTCTGAGTTGCATCGTATGCACCCAGAGCAGAGGTACCTGCAGTGCCGAAGAAAATGTCGATATCGTCATGTGCAGTCAGCATATCCTCGCAGCCTGCCAGAGAGTTCTCACGGGTCAGGTCGCCAACGGTGTTGATGTAGTTAACCTTGTAGCCATTTTCTTCCAGTCCTGCTACAAAGCCGGTATATCTCTGATGAAGGGTCTCATGAACCATGGAAACCTCAACCACATTCAGTTCCTTCTTGTAGTTCAGGCCATCCAGATACTTAGCAACCCATTCGCCGCCCAGGTAGCCGGCAGACTCGTTCTTGGTGCCTTCCCAGAAGGTCATGTGCTCACGTGCTTCAGGAATCAGGTCCAGGTTGCCGATATAGAAAATGGGAATCCCCAGCTCTTCGCAGCGTGCAAAGCTATCGACCAGAGCCTCAGAATAGTTGGTGGAAACTGCCAGAGCATCAATGCCGCTGCTGATCAGGTCCTCAACTGCTTTAACAGTGGATTCAGCATCTGTGCCTCCGTCTGCAAAGACAACTTCGTAGTTGTTCTCAGCAGCGGCCTCCAAGAAACCTTCATACATACGAACATAGTAGGGCATGGTCATGCCGGCAATGGACAGACCGATTTTTGCATCGTAATTTTCAGAAGCCCCAGAAGTTGTAGCTTCTGTATTCTTGCTGCCACAGGCAGCCATAGCAAGAACCATCGTCAACGCAAGGACGACACAAAGTAACTTTTTCATTATAATCCTCCTAAATATTTAACGCTTTAACGCTCTTCTTGTTTTAGAAATTGACTCCGCCAACCAGCAGCACGTTGGCATAAGGCTTCACTTCCCCGGTGCGAATCACGCACTTGGCATTCTTTGTCATTTCCTTGAAATCCTCATGGCTAACCTTTTTAATGGGACGATCTCCAAATCGCTTATTAATCTCTCCAAAAAGCGGTGCGTTCTTTTCATCAATCTCCGATGCAAGAACGATGGATTCAACCACAAGCTCCTCGCTTACGGCATCCAGTACCTCAAGGAAGGTGGGTGTTCCTGCCTTGACGGAAACATCAATAACGCGAACCCCCTTGGGGATTGGGAGGCCGCAATCCGCGATGCAGATATATTCGGTATGCCCCAGTGCTGCAACCTCATACACGATGTCCCGATTTAACAGTCTGTCCTTTTTCATAATTCACCTCCTTATCTTTCCATCTCATATTGTTGTTATTTCTCAGGTCAGATTCTTAATTCTGTCCGGAATGATAAAGTGCTTCAACCTCATCTCTTGTGGGAATAGAGGTCTGTGCTCCCTTTCTTCTAATGGAAATGGAAGCTGCCGCATTGGCCATTCGAATCGCCTCACACAAAGGCTTTCCCTCTGCCAGTCCTACAGCGACGCCTGCGTTGAAGGTATCCCCCGCAGCAGTCGTATCCACCGCTGCCGCAGGATATGCGGGATACAGCGTCATCTCGTGGGCATTGCACAGCAGCGCACCTTTGGAGCCCACGGTCACAATTACATTCTTAACGCCCCGCTTCAGAAGTTCCGATGCGGCCTGTTCAATCTGGGGAATGGTATCGGTGTTCATTCCGGTAATCTTCTCCAGCTCCGTCTCGTTGGGTGTGATATAGTCCAGGCCCTGAAGGACTTCAGCCGGAATGCTGTCCGGTGCAGGTGCCGGATTCAGAATCACGGTCTTCCCTGCTTTCTTGGAGGCATTGATCAGTTCGTACACATCTTCATGCGGCGTCTCCAACTGAATCAGGAGGAGGTCCGCATCATCGATAACAGCCTGTTTCCGACTGAAATATTCTCTGTTACATAATCCGTTTGCACCGCGGACAATCATGATACTGTTTTCGCCGTCATCGTTTACCGCAATGACTGCCATGCCTGTGGGAGTCTCCTCATCCAGGAGCATCTGCTCCACCTTTACATTGGCATTGGAAAGGCTCTGCACCAGCTGCTGGCCGAAATCATCCTTTCCCACTGCACTCAGGAAGATGCAGTCGCCGCCAAGCTTACCAACAGCACAGGCCTGATTGGCTCCCTTGCCTCCGGGAATTTTTTCCAGACTCTTGGTCTGGATTGTTTCTCCCTTCCGAGGCATTTCCGCAACACGGAGGACGAAGTCAATGTTGGAGCTTCCAACAACTACTATTTTCTTCATAATGATCACCTATCTCTCGTTGATTTTCGTGTCACCAGTCTTGCGCCGAGCTGGACATTGCTGTCAACCTTTTCTCCGTTGATCAATTGGAGGAGCATATCCGTAGCCCTGTATCCCATCTCTGTTGTCGGCTGCTGCACAGTGGTAAGCGGTGGGTCAAAATATCTGGAATATAAGATGTTATCAAACCCAATGAGTTCTACATCTTCAGGAATACGCTTAGAAAACTCTCTCAGGGCATTCAGTGCTCCCAGTGCCATCAGGTCATTTCCTGCCAGAACTGCGTTATACTGCTGTCCTGTACGTTCCAGTTCCACAATTGCCTTGTACCCGCTCTCTACAGTGTAATCACCGTATTTTATGAGTTTCGGATTCAACTCAAAACCGTACTGCTTCATGGCCATTTTGTAGCCGTTCATACGTTCTTCTGATGTGCTGACATCCAGAGGCCCACTGAGAAATGCAATCTGATCTGAGCCGTTTTTGATCAGCATCTCACAGCATTGAAAAGAGGCCATTTCATTGTCTGCATAAACACCGTACCAGGTTGTTTTACCCACCAGCTTCCGATCCAGAAGTATCATAGGGATGTTATATTTTTCTGGAAGCAGGTGCTCCGGTCTTGTCTTGTAACCTGATGGAATCAGAATGATTCCATCAACCTTTTTTGCCACCAGGTTTTTTATGACACTTGTTTCATTTTTTTCGGAGAACTCCGTGTTTGAAATAATTGTCATATAGCCGTTCTCACTGGCTTGGCTTTCCACAGCCTTGGCGATATCTGCGAAAAATGGATTTGAAATATCAGGTACCACAGCTGCAATGCTGCAGGACCTCATGTTGCGTGCTGAAAATGTGGAGCGATCTGTGCTGTAGTTTGTCTGGCGAACAACCTCCCAGACTCTTTCACGGGTCTTGCTGCCAACACCCTCCGGTGCATTGTTAATCACTCGGGAAACTGTTGCTTTGGACACACCCGCAAGCTTGGCAATTTCATCTAAAGTAACTCTCATAAGCACTCCTTTTCTTTACACCAACAGTCTATTTTAGAAATTTTGTTTCGTAAACCATTTTTCTGTACAAATACTCTGTAATTCTTATGTGCAAATTAACTTATTTTTCCTTATTTTGTAGCATGATTATTATCATTTTTACCAACTATTTCTGTGTATTCTTCATTGAAAGCCAGATTTTCTTCTGATAATACCTTGTTTTTCGTACTTTTTGCATAAATTCAAAGTATGCGTTTTGTTTCTCTTTCGTCATAGGCACCAAGCGTAATTTTTTCCAGTTACTTCTAATATTTACCATATCAGGATTCGTTTATCAAGTTAAAATAATTATTTTTTACGTCATTTTGCTTAAAATAATTATCGAATGTTATTAATATTTACACTATTTTGCACAGTCAAAAAGCCGCTCTTTCCCATTTTCGCTTTTGAAACAACACATTTGGATTATCCCCCGAATTTACGAAACAAAAAGTTATTATTTCGTAGATTCCGGCAATAACTCCCCCTGCGTTTCGTATACTGTTTCGCTGTCATTTCTCTTTTTCCTTCTGTTTTCTTCTCAGTTTATCCACTTGAACATCTGCAGCACATACCTGTTTTTTCTGATCTCTTCGTGCAAATAAGCCACCGGCTCAATCCCATGCAGTGCAGTAAAATGCAGATTACGTCTATCAGTGTGGAGGTTGTTCTCAAAAATCCGGCAGTATTGCCTATAACAGAATACCCCGGTAATGATGAGTGCATCATTACCGGGGCTTCTCTTTTATTACAGAATATAACTGTTCGGATGATTCAAACAATTGGGCATCGACAGCAACGTCTTCCAGCCTGTGTCAGCTGGAGACATTTTTATTCGCGGGTATTATAAATAGCGGCCTGTGATACTTTCCGGGGAAGTCTTGATTTCCTCCGGGGTACCCACTGCCACAACTCTGCCGCCTGCTTCTCCGCCGCCTGGCCCCATATCAATGATGTAGTCGGCGTTGCGAATCATATCCAAATCATGTTCAATGACAATTACAGTGGCACCATGGTCAATCAGAGTCTGAAATACCTTCAGCAGAGTTTGCACATCCAGAGGATGCAGGCCAATGGTAGGCTCATCAAAGATAAACACGGTATTGGCCTGGGCTTTTCCCATTTCGCTTGCCAGCTTCAAACGCTGGGCTTCTCCGCCGGACAGACTGGGTGTGGCTTCTCCCAGAGTCAGATAGCCAAGGCCAAGCTCCTTAAGCACCCCCATACGCTGGGCCACCAGTTTCTTGTCCCGGCATACCTCCAAAGCGGAATTCACATCCATGGCCATAAGCTGAGGCAGTGTACAGCCATGATACAGGACCTGAGCGGTCTCACGGTTGTAGCGACTTCCGCGGCAGTCTGGGCAGGCGATTTCCACATCCGGAAGGAACTGCACATCCAGGCTGATACTGCCGGTACCGTCGCAGGTAGGACAGCGAAGCTTTCCTGTATTGTAAGAAAAATCTCCTGCCTTATAGCCCAGCTCTCTTGCCTCCGGCAGCCGGGAGAAAATCTTTCTCAGTTCGTCATGAACCCCCGCATAGGTGGCCACTGTAGAGCGAACATTGATACCGATGGGCACTGCATCGATGAGCTTCACCCGCTCAATATTCTCCGCTTCCACTGCAATCACATGCTCCGGCAGTTTTTCTCCCTGGGTAAGCGCAGTCAGCGCAGGGAGCAGGCTCTCAAGAATCAGTGTGGTTTTTCCAGAACCGGATACTCCGGTAACTGCTGTCAACCTGCCTTTGGGAATCCGAACCTCCAACGGTTTCACGGTATGAATAGCCTTTGTGGAGAGATATATGGTTCCCTGCTCGAACATCTCCTCCCGTGGGAGCTGCGGTCTTATCCGTCTGGCCCGTCCGGACAGGAAGGGACCGATCTGGGAAACAGGATTGGCTTCAAGGTCTGCAACCGTCCCCTGCGCCAGAACCGTACCGCCCTGGGCGCCAGCCCCAGGCCCCATCTCGATGAGCCAATCCGATTCCGATAGAATCTGAGTATCATGGTCCACCAGAATCACAGAATTTCCATCTGAAAGCAGGTCATGAATGACGCCGGTAAGTCCCGTAATATTGGCTGGATGAAGGCCGATAGAGGGTTCGTCTAGCACATACATAACGCCGGTAGTTCGGTTTCGGACCGCACGGGCCAGCTGCATTCTCTGCCGCTCACCGGTAGACAACGTAGCGCCCGCCCTGTCCAGTGTCAGGTAGCCCAATCCCAGCTCCAGGAGCCGGCGGGCCGCCGTATGAAAGGAATCACAGATACTCTGTGCCAAGGGACGCATTTCTTCCGGCAGGGAGTCGGGAATCCCACTGACCCAGGTATTCAAATCCGACAGGGACATAGCACAGGCCTGATCCAAAGAAATTCCCCGCAATTTGGGGGCTCTGGCCGTTTCTGAGAGTCTTGTACCGCAGCAATCCGGACAGGGCTCCAGCTTGAGGAACTTCTCTACTCGCTTCATGCTCTTCTCATCCTTGACCTTGGACAGGGCATTCTTGACCGTAGCAATGGCGCTGTAATAGGTAAAATTCAGTTCTGTCGGTGCAGCATTGTCCGGCTGATAAAGGATCTTCCTTTTCTCCATCGGGCCATCATAGACAATCTGCTTTTCTTCATCTGTCAGCTGATAAAACGGAACATCCGTACGGACACCCATTGCACGGCAGATTTCCGTCATCAGAGACCACATCAGTGTTTTCCAGGGGGCAACCGCACCACCATCGATGGTCAGCGTCTCGTCAGGAATCAGCGTGGCCATATCCACCGTGTGAATGGTGCCCACGCCCTCACAGGTGGGGCAGGCACCCTGAGAATTAAAGGCCAGTTCCTCAGCAGAGGGGGCATAAAAACTTGCTCCGCATACCGGGCACTTAAGTTTCTTTCCGGCTGCCACAGCCAGAGAAGGCTGAAGATAATGGCCGTTGGGGCAACGGTGGTTAGCCAGGCGGGAATACATGAGCCGCAGACTGTTCAGGATCTCCGTCCCGGTTCCAAAGGTACTGCGGATATCCGGAACACCCGGACGCTGGTGCAGAGCCAGTGCCGCCGGAATATACAGGACCTCGTCCACGTCAGCCCGGGCCGCCTGGGTCATCCGTCTTCTCGTGTAAGTGGAAAGGGATTCCAAATAGCGCCTGGATCCCTCTGCATACAGAACACCCAGGGCCAGAGAGGACTTTCCCGAACCGGAAACACCGCAGATTCCCACAATTTTCTCCAGAGGAATCTCCACATCAATATTTTTCAAGTTATGAACCCGCGCACCGTGGATCTCAATTTTTTTGGGCATGATAACCCTCCTTCAGAGCAGGGCAAAATTGCTGGTAAGCATTCCCATAATCTTTTACAGTATACAGGATTTGCTGAAGAATTTCCACCGAAATTCCCGATATTGACGGAAAGAAGCTTTTGGGGCAGAAGGGTCATCAGGAAAAATCGCTGTATATTGGCTGATTGCAGTTTCAGAGTACTAGAGAAACAATGTTTCGTCAAGGAACATCCAATGTAAAGCAGGAACGTCCTCTTTTATATATTCACTTTGGGAAAAGCTTCACTGGTCTGTACGCATTACCGGACAGCATTCCAAAAAGGAAACACGTTTCGTTAAAAATGTATGTTTCCGATTTTCATGATCGTTCGATTATTTTACATATTACTGCGTCAAGCAGGAAATATCGTCTTTTATTTTGGATATATTGTCCAAACAAGCCACAATAATTTCGCAATTTTGACTGTTTACGAAACAGAGTTACTTAAATATACTATGGGTAAAGAAACAAACTGCTTCCTGTTGAACCATCCTGAAATCTGTGTCTGTCATTTCAACGCAGATTCAATTATGGGCAAGCACGGGGCGTTCTTTGTCAGGATTTCATAAAAACTGTGATCCGGCATAGTTTCTGCTTCGTCACCGGAGGATTTTGTTTCACATTGTTTTATCTTAATTGGGATTTCATTTCTAGAAAGGACTGTTTTTATGAGAATTGGCTACACAGGATGGACTTGGGACACTGACGAATATCGTGATTGGGCTCCCTTTAACGAATTCCACAAGGAGAACTTCGAGCAGTTTCTGAGAGAGGTCTCCAATCTGGGGTACGAAACCATTGAAAACTTCAGCTTCATTGCTGACTACTACGCCGATGATGTTCAGGGCTTTAAGGACGTTGTCAAGAAGTACAATCTGGATTTCCAGAATCTCTACTTCTACTTCACAGAGGATGAAGCTGCAGACTGCGAAGAGGTTAAGAAGTACATTGCCTTCGCAAAGGAAGTTGGCTGTCACCACATGAATATGCAGGGCTTCTTCTACAAGGAGCTGGACTGTGTTCTGCCTTTTGATAAGGAAATGCTGGAGAGCTATGCTCGTCGTGCCAATGTCATCGGTAAGCTCTGTGCAGAAGCTGGCATCAAGGCATGTATGCATCCTCACGCCAAGACTCCTCTGTTTACCGAAGAGCAAATCAAGTTCTTCCTGGAAAATACCGATCCTGAGTATGTGTGGCTTTGCATGGACACTGCTCACACCACTCTGGCCGGTATGGATGCTCCCACCTTTGCCGCTACCTACGGTAAGCGCATCGGCTATGTCCATATGAAAGACCTGGACCCCAACCCCGAGGCACATCTGGAGTGGCCTCTGCGCAGATTCTGCCCGCTGGGCTATGGCTGTGTTGACTTCAAGGGCGTAATCCGTGGTCTCAAGTCTCAGGGCTATGATGGCATTCTGTGTGTAGAGTGTGACTATCAGCCCGTCTGCAATTACAAGTCCGCCATGGACAGCCGCAACTATCTGCGTAACGTCCTGGGCTTCTAATCCGTAACTCCTTATTCTTTTTGTCTCACACTCCCCTTTCTCTACTGCCTTTACGCAAGTACAAAAAACACAGAGGCTCCATAAGGAGTCTCTGTGTTTTTTGTACTTGCGTGTCGAAAAAGTCTTTTCTCCCCGCTCAGGCGACTTTTCAGAGACCTGAAAAGTTCTGAGAACTCGACCCATCGAACGCGAAAGGCACCCCTGACGGGTTTCTTTCACACTATCTTCCTTTCCGTCTACAGGGATTTAACCACTTTTTTGACAGTCTCACCAAAGGCTCCTCGGATTCCCAAACTGATAAAATTCCCCTAGAGTAGACTATGGAAATATCCAAATCTATTTTAGGGGAATAACTCTATGTAAACATACACCAGCATTCAAGATCACGTTTGTCAAATTTGCTGTTCGCACGTCTCATTAGCTAGAGCCAAAACCAGAATCTAACCACGCATTGCCTGCGGCTCTGGTTTGTGCTACAATAATCTTTAACGATGGTCATTACAGATGCAAGGATGGAATAGACACATGAGCAATGAAACGCTAACGAAAATTTTGAACCGAAACCAGATTCTCTCCTACGGAG
>RCNH01000508.1_pt1 | contig 15697 bp, 11 predicted proteins | sample 2041161 | NCBI WGS metagenome assembly RCNH01 (sample SAMN09708215, study PRJNA481090) | Feces metagenome, whole genome shotgun sequencing project. | biome: feces | host: Leptonychotes weddellii | place: Antarctica: Sion Island | collected 2010-03-01 | reverse complement strand
TATATGCCGAAAGAATATTTCAGGGAAAGACTCCTTTTTCTCTAACCCCGCCTACTTGCGCTCGTAGGCGTCAATCATCGAGCAGCGGGTGCAGTTGTATATCTTCGCTCCGCGGGTGTCGGCATAGCGGCGCAGTAATTCGTGACCGCGGAAAAGCTGTGCCAACTCGTCCAGATAGACCGCCATGGTATAGGGTCGATGTGGCACTTTCTGATACATGGGTTTCAAGACAGGCTCACTGCCGTTGTCATAGTAGTGGCGGTCGGCACGGCAGAGACGGTTCTCGCCATCGACCGTCAGCCCCTCCAGCAGGGTGTGGTCAACGCCATAAAGTTCCACCTCCTTATACCCCAACAGCAGGGCGACATACTCACCATTCTGCACCACCGTGCCGTAGTTGGCACTGCCCAGTCCGTGGCGGAACAGCCAGAAAAGCACATTTTCGAAGCCGTCATAGCGGTAGGTGTGGAAGGGGACGATGCGGATAAGGGGGTTCGTGAGATGACTCCGATAGTCGAAATGTTCGGGGTTGTAGTACTGCACATAGAGGTTCATCGGCCAGGTGACCTTCTCGTTGAGTGTGCGGTAGAACGCCATGACACGCTCTTTCATGTAGGTATCGCGGAAGAACATGGGGTCGGACAGCACGTAATACTTGGGTCGCAGCACCTCGAAGTCGTCATCCGTGGCAAAGAAATTCACCGCCATGAAATCCTTCTCACCGACCGCCTTTTTCAGCCCCTCCATCTCCTCCTTGAGCGAAGGTCCGTTGCCCAGCACCGCCATCACCTTCTTCGAGCCCTCGACCCGACCGGCACGCGACACATAGTCGCGGAAATTCTCCTTGAAGGCCATGACCAGAAAATAGAGCTGTGTCTCGAATATATTGCGTGTAAAATAGATTATCTTCTCGAACAGTGTCATTGTCGTTCACTCATTTATTTGCAAAAATAGCAAAATTACAATACCTTCGCAAAAAACAACTTCACACCATGACCGCCCCGACCATTTCGGTAATCATTCCCCTCTACAACAAAGCGCACGAAATCGAACGCACGCTCCGCTCCGTCCTGCGACAGAGCTACGCCCCGAAGGAGATTATCGTGGTCGATGACGGCTCGAAGGATAAGGGTGGCGACATCGTGGAGTCGCTCCGCTCGCCCCTGGTGCGACTTATCCGACAGGCCAACGGCGGTGTCTGCGTGGCACGCAATCGGGGTGTGGAGGCCTCCACGGGGCAGTACATCGCCTTTTTGGACGCCGACGACGAGTGGCATCCCGACTTTCTGAAAGAGGTGGCGTCCCTCATCACGGAATACCCCGACTGCGGACTCTACACCACGGCTTTCGACATCGTCAGCCACGAGGGGTGTTTTCCTGCCCCCACCCCCACCCGACGCGGTATCGTGGATAACTTCTTCCGCGACTCGGCACACCGCTACATCGCCATACCCTCCACCAGCTGCATGCCGCGCGAGGTCTTCGATGCGGTGGGCGGCTTCCCCGAGGGTATGAAAATCGGCGAGGACCTCTACCTGTGGATAAAGATAGCACGCACCTACAAGGTGTGCTTCTCGCCCCTCCGTTTGGTCAGCTACTCGCGTGTGGCGGAGAACCGCTCCTCAACGGTCTATACCCCCGAAAAGACCCGCCACTCCTTCACGGAGTTGCTGCGCGAAGATGCTCCCGAGGAGGAGCGCGAATTTATCGCCCGCGCCGCTTTGGGCAAGGCGCTTATTCTCTCCGCCAAGGGCGACACCGACTATGCACGCCGCGCCGTCCGAAGCTTCGCCTACACACGCACCTACGCGCGCACCCTCCGCAAGGTAAGAGTACTCAACGCCCTGCCCCCCGTCCTGCGCCCCACGGTGCTGGCGTTCTACAACCGCATGGCGTGGCTCATCGCCAAAAAAGGACTTTGATTTTCGGACTTCCCGTTCGGGAACAGATACAAAAAAAGAGGAGTGAACCCCCAAAGGTTCACTCCTCTTCGTCTATCTACACTTGACTAATTTGAAAATACCAATCCGTTGGCATTGGCATCAATTCTAATCGGTTGTTCGCGATTGACCTCGCCTGCGAGGATTCGCTTCGAGAGGTCATTGACCACATAACGCTGGATAACACGCTTGACGGGACGCGCACCATAGAGGGGGTCAAATCCCTCACGGGCAATCCACTCACGTGCCGCAGAGGTGTACTCCAGACGGATACCGTTCTCCGAAAGCATACGGCTCACGATACCCAGCTGAATATCCACGATGCGTTCAATCTCGTGACGGGTCAGCGGCTCGAACATCACAATCTCGTCAATACGGTTCAGGAACTCGGGCTTGAGTCGCATCTTGAGCTGCTCGATGACCTCCTCACGGGTCTTCTCGACCAGTTCACGCGACAGCGGCTCGCCGTCGGCAGCCTTTGCGAAGTTCTCCTGTATGACTTCCGAACCCATGTTCGAAGTCATGATGATGATGGTGTTGCGGAAATCGACCGTACGACCCTTGTTATCGGTCAGACGACCATCGTCGAGTACCTGCAAGAGGATGTTGAACACATCGGGGTGTGCCTTCTCAATCTCATCGAGCAGGACGACCGAATAGGGCTTACGTCTGACGGCTTCGGTCAGCTGACCGCCCTCGTCATAACCCACATATCCGGGAGGCGCTCCGACAAGTCGTGATACCGAGTGACGCTCCTGATACTCACTCATATCTATTCGTGTCATCATGGTGTCATCGTTGAAGAGGAACTCCGCCAGACTCTTCGCCAGCTCGGTCTTACCCACACCCGTGGTACCGAGGAAGATGAACGAGCCGATAGGCTTGCGCGGGTCGTTAAGGCCTGCACGCGAACGGCGAACGGCATCGGAGATGGCGACAATCGCCTGCTCCTGACCGACCACTCTCTTGTGCAGCTCCTCCTCCATGTGAAGGAGCTTCTCGCGCTCGGAGGCCAACATACGCGTTACGGGAATACCCGTCCAGCGCGATACCACCTCGGCGATGTCCTGTGCATCGACCTCCTCCTTAATCATCGAACCGCCGGCAGCGGCCTTCTTGTACTCCTCCTTGTAGGAGGTGATGGCCTGCTCCGCGGAGCGAATCTTGCCGTAGCGGATTTCTGCTACCTTGCCGTAGTCGCCCTGACGCTCGGCCTGACGCGCCTCGACATTAAGTTGCTCGATGCGGTCCTTGTTGTCCTGTATCTTCTTCAGCAAATCACGCTGTCCCTGCCACTTGGCTCTCATCTCGGCATCCTTGGATTTCAACTCCTCAATCTCCGCGGTGAGCTTCTCCACGCGCTCGGTATCCTTCTCACGGCGAATCGCCTCGCGCTCAATCTCCAACTGACGCACACGGCGGTCGAGCGAGTCAATCTCCTCGGGCACGGAGTTCATCTCCAGACGGAGGTGAGCCGCAGCCTCATCGACCAGGTCGATGGCCTTATCGGGCAGGAATCGCGAAGTGATGTATCGTGTCGAAAGTTCCACGGCAGCGATGATGGCCTCGTCCTTGATTCTCACCTGGTGATGGTTCTCGTAGCGTTCCTTCAGACCACGCAGAATGGAGATGGCGTCCTCTCGCGAAGGCTCGTCCACCATGACCTTCTGGAAACGACGTTCCAGCGCCTTGTCCTGCTCGAAGTACTTTTGATACTCATCGAGGGTGGTGGCACCGATAGTACGCAAATCACCACGCGCAAGGGCAGGTTTCAGAATGTTGGCGGCATCCATCGCACCCGATGACTTACCGGCACCCACCAGCGTGTGAATCTCATCGATGAACAACAGAATCTCGCCCTCACTGCTGACGACCTCCTGCACAACGGCCTTCAGTCTCTCCTCAAATTCGCCCTGATACTTCGCACCGGCAATCAGTGCACCCATATCCAGCGAATAGATGACCTTGCGCTTCAGGTTCTCGGGCACATCACCATCGATGATACGGCGGGCGATACCCTCGGCAATGGCGGTCTTACCCACACCGGCCTCACCGACCAGAATAGGGTTGTTCTTGGTGCGTCGCGAAAGAATCTGCAACACACGTCGTATCTCCTCGTCACGACCGATGACGGGGTCGAGCTTACCGGCACGCGCCTGCTCGTTCAGGTTGATGGCATACTTGCCCAGCGCATCGAACTCCTGTTCCGAAGTCTGGGAATCGACCGTCGAACCCTTGCGGAAGGCACGAATGGCCTCCACCAACTCTTTTTCCGAAGCACCGCTTCGTTTCAAAAGGTCGGACACCCGTCCGCGCTCGGTCACCAGCCCCAGCAACAGGTGCTCCACCGAAGCGTACTTGTCACCAAAGGTCTTGGTGAAATCCAACGCACGCTGAATCACACGCGTGGTATCCTGCGAGAAGAACTGTTCGCCTGCACCCTCCACACAGGGAAGCGATGCGACCTCCCTTTCGGTCTCGTCACGCAGCGAGCGCACGTTAACACCCACTCGACCCAGAAGGAATGTCGAGAGCGAATCATCCTCGCGGATGAGGGTTCTCAGCAAATGGAGCGGTTCGACAGCCTGCTGTCCACGCTCTCGCGCCAGAGTAGCCGCATTCTGCAACGCCTCTTGCGCCTTGATGGTTAAGCTGTTGATATTCATATCTCTTGTTTTTAAGTTATTATTCGAATCGTTACATCACCTCTTACAACAAAACCCCTGCCACAAGCGATTGTGACGACAGAATGTCACTTTGCGTCACAAAATGTCACATCTTGTCACAAATCAACTGCCACAAGACGACATTTTGGCGCGACTTATTGCAGATTCTGACAGATATTTCTATCTTTGCACATTATGAGTGATTTTATCGTTAGCGCACGCAAATATCGCCCCTCGACCTTTTCGTCGGTCGTGGGTCAGAAGCACATCACTTCGACACTGAAGAACGCCATCGAGCGTGGCCAGTTGGCCCACGCTTATCTGTTTTGCGGTCCTCGCGGTGTGGGCAAGACTACCTGTGCCCGTATCTTTGCAAAGGCCATCAACTGCCTTTCGCCCCACGGTGCAGAAGCCTGCAACGAGTGTGAGTCGTGCCGCTCGTTCAACGATGGTCGCTCGCTGAACATCCACGAGCTCGATGCCGCCTCCAACAACTCGGTGGAGGACATCCGTTCGCTCATCGAGCAGGTGAGAATCCTGCCTCAGGTGGGTCGCTACTCGGTGTTCATCATCGATGAGGTGCACATGCTCTCGGCTGCCGCCTTCAACGCCTTCCTCAAGACTTTGGAGGAGCCGCCCCAGCACGCCATCTTCATCCTCGCAACGACAGAAAAACACAAAATCATACCCACCATTCTCTCGCGCTGTCAGATCTATGACTTCAACCGCATACGTGTGGAGGACTCGGTGGAATATCTGCGTCACATCGCCCAAAACGAAGGCATCACCGCCGACGAGGAGTCGCTGAATCTCATCTCGCAAAAAGCCGACGGAGGTATGCGCGACGCTCTGTCGATGTTCGACAAGGCGGTGTCGTTCTGTAGCACGACCCTCGACTACAAGAGTGTGGCTGCCACGCTCAACGTACTCGACTACGACACCTATTTCGACATCACCCGCCAACTCTCGGAAGGTAACTACACCGATGTGCTCATCGGTTTCGACAAGGTGCTGACGCGCGGTTTTTCGGGTCAGACCTTCATGGCAGGACTCAGCCGCCATATGCGCGATTTGCTGATGGCCAAGCAGGCCGACACCCTCAAACTCATCGAAATGACCGGTACGCTACTCGAACGATACCGGGCGCAGGCCTGCGCCTGCAGTGTAGAGTTTCTGTTCGGAGCCATCAACCTCCTGACGGAACTCGACGGAAAGATACGTCAATCCTCCAATCAGAGATTGCTCGTAGAGTTGGGTCTGATGAAAATCGCCGGACTCGCTCAAAAAAAAAATAACCTCACGTTAAAAGCCGAGGAGCAGTACGCACTGCCCGACATTGACGCGCCGCACCGACAGCCGGCTACCCCACAACCGACAGCCGCCCCTGCGGAGACTGCACGAGTGGCAAAGCCCGCCCCGCAGCCGATGCCCCGCCCCGTAGCGCCGACACCTGCCCCCGCACCCGTGGCGACACCCACTGTGGCAACGGCACCCACGGCAACGGCAACGCCTGCAACGGCACAGCAGCCCCGACGACGCAAGTCGCTCATCACGGGAACATCGCTCTCCGAGATTTTGGCCACCGCCAAGACCGCCGAAACACCGACTCCCGAGGAGGCAGCCGTCACCGCAGAGCCCGTGAACCGAGACGTAGACCCCGACAGTTACAACAAACTGCTCAACTCTCGTCTAAAGTTCATGGACGTTATCCGCGCCAAACGTCCTCGCTTCGTGCAGGCGTTCGAAATGATGGAGATACGCGACAACCGCATCATCATCTCGGTGCCCACCTCCGAACTGCGTGAGGAGATTCTCAGAAACAAGACAGCCATACTGATGAGTTTCTGCAAAATCGCCAACATCAACGGATTTATCGACCTCGAAGTTATCCTCAACGAACAAATCAAGGCTTCGAGACCCATAAAGCCCGAAGATAAAATGAAATATTTATTGAATAAAAATCCGGAAATTGCAGCCTTGAGCAAGGCCCTGCATCTGGAATTGGAATAGAACAAAAAAAACAAGAAAAGATATGTCAGAAAAGAATTTCATCGAAGAACTCGAATGGAGAGGCATGATTCACACCATCATGCCCGGAGCAAAGGAACAGCTCGAAAAGGAGATGACCACCGCATATGTAGGTATCGACCCCACAGCCGACTCGCTGCACATCGGTCACCTGGTCAGCGTCATGATTCTGAAGCACTTTCAGATGTGCGGTCACCGTCCCATCGCCCTCATCGGTGGTGCTACGGGTATGATTGGCGACCCCTCGGGCAAGTCGCAGGAGCGTAACCTCCTCGACGAGAAGACTCTGCGCCACAATCAGGAGGCCATCAAGAACCAGCTGGCAAAACTCCTCGACTTCGAGTCCGATGCTCCCAACGCCGCCGTATTGGTGAACAACTACGACTGGATGAAGGATTTCTCGTTCCTCGAATTTATCCGCAACATCGGTAAGTGCATCACCGTCAACTACATGATGGCCAAGGATTCGGTGAAGAAGCGTTTCAACGGTGAGGGTGACGGTATGTCGTTCACCGAGTTCACCTACCAGCTCCTCCAGGGCTACGACTTCCTCCACCTCTACCAGACCATGAATTGTAAGGTGCAGTTGGGCGGTGCCGACCAGTGGGGCAACATCACCACAGGTACCGAGCTCATTCGCCGCAAGCTGGGTTCCGAGGCCGAGGCTTTCGCCATCACCTGCCCGCTGATTACCAAGGCCGACGGTACGAAGTTCGGTAAGACCGAGAGCGGTAACGTATGGCTCGACCCCCGTTACACCTCGCCCTACAAGTTCTACCAGTTCTGGCTGAACGTGAGCGACGACGACGCAAAGCGTTACATCAAGATTTTCACACTCCTCGACCGCGAGACCATCGAGTCGCTCATCAAGGAGCATGACGAGACACCCCACCTGCGTATTCTCCAGAAGCGTCTGGCACAGGAGGTGACTACCATGATTCACTCCAAGGAGGAGTACGAGAAGGCTGTCGAGGCATCGCAGATTCTCTTCGGCAACGCCACTTCGGAGTCGTTGCACAAGCTCGACGAGCAGACCCTGCTTCAGGTCTTCGAAGGTGTTCCCCAGTTCACCATCTCGCGTTCCGACTTGCAGGAACTGCCCTTCATCAACCTCGCAGCCGAGCTGACCAAGGTATTCCCCTCGAAGGGTGAGTGCCGCAAGATGGTCATGGCAGGCGGTGTGTCGATGAACAAGGAGAAGGTCGCAGACCCCCAGCAGGCAGTTACTACCGATGACCTCATCGCCGGCAAGTACCTCCTCTTGCAGCGCGGTAAGAAGAACTACTACCTCGTAATCGCAGAGTAAGATGGAGTACAAAATCGAGCTTGAACGCATGGAGTTCCGTGCCTTCCACGGCTGCTACGACATGGAGCAGCAGGTAGGCAACCGCTTCACCGTGGATTTGGAAATCACCACCGAATTGGGTGACGTGGCGAAGGACGATGCCGTGGAAAAGGCAGTCAATTACCTGACGGTCTATGAGGTGGTCAGAGCACGCATGGCGGTGACACAGCGCACCATCGAGCGTGTGGCGATGAACATCATCGATGCCCTCTACGCCACTTTTCCGCAGATTACCCACATCCGTTGCCGTGTGTCGAAGCTGGCACCGCCGCTGGGTGGCAAGCTCGACCGCGTGAGCGTGGTACTCGAAAAATAGAAATGTGAAGGGCTGGCACTTCCCCACGGATTTGCCTCCACTAATTGCAAAAAGAGCAGACTTTTTCGAAAGTCTGCTCTTTTTTTGCATCGCGACGGCACTCTAACTCTCCACATCGTGCGGTTCAAAAGATTCTGCGCAGGAGGGGCACGGGGCAAATGCCCCACAATTTTGGACAAAAAAAGATGAAAAACGTCCTGTTTTTCATCTTTAATAATCTCGTCGGCAAGCCTATCTGCCCACCACCTGCTCCACCTTTTCCAAAATCTGTTGCGGAGAGACGGCACGCATACAGCGGTAGTCGCCATACTTGCAGGGCTTGGCTCCGAACACCGAGCAGGGACGGCACTCCATGTCGGCCTGCAACACATTGTCGGCATCACCGCCCCAACCCAAAAATCCGAGGTCGGGATGTGTGGCTCCCCACACCGAAACGCAGGGCGTTGCCATCAGTGAGGCGAGGTGCATGACCAGCGAATCCATCGAAATGACGCAGTCGAGGTGGGAGATGACATTCATCTCGCCCTCCAACTTCACCTTGCCGAACAAGGCGGTCACATTCTCATACTTCTGCTCCATCTCCTGCGCGAACGCCTGCTCCTGTCCGCCACCGCTGTGGATAAACACCCGTCCGAAGCGTGCGGAGAGGAGGGCGACCAGCTCGCGGCTCAAATCCTCGGGATAGGTCTTGCCCTTCTGTGCCGAGAAGGGGGCAAAGCCCACCCATGTGGTGGTCTTCTCGCCCATCGGGTTGGGTCGTTCGGTCTTACAAGCAGGGACGGGATTCTCCACCTCGAAGCCCAGACGGCGCAGCACATCGACATAGCGCACCACGGTGGGTTTGAGTGGCAGACAACCGCGACCGCCCTTGCGGATAAATGCCTTCTTGGCCATGCGTCCCTTGCGGATATACGCCACGGGAATGCCGTGCAGCCACATCGAAAGGCGGAAAGCCTCCGAGCGCATCACCTCGTGGGCATCTGCCACGGCATCGACCCCCATTTCACGCGCCTTGCGTGCCAGACGCCACATACCCAGCAGCGAATGCTCCGAGCCCTTGGTATCCACCTCCAGAAAATCGACATCCAGCCCCGCAAAGAAGGGGCGGAACAGCGGACGCGATGCCACGGTGACCTTCAATTGGGGATAGGCCTCCTTCAACGCCCTCACGGCATGAGGCAACATCGCCACATCGCCCATGGCCGAGGTGCGCAGAATTAAAAGATGACGGGGAGTCGTTCCACCCCCCGTCGTACGATTTTTTCGCTTCAAATCCTTCATTCGTTCAGCGATTATTTCTTGCCGTACAACACCGGATTCAATGCCGGGTCGTTGTACATCTTCATCTGTTTGTAGGTCTTCATATACTTGCGACCTGCCTCGATGTCCTCAATCAGCTCCTCGATGGCTCTCGAAAGATCGACCTGCTGGGTGAGCAGCACGTCGAGTTTCTTCTGACAAGCGGCACGGTGTGCCTCGTCGACATCCTTACGTTCGGTCTCGCAGCGCATATGGTAAATCTTCAGAGCCAGAATCGACAGACGGTCGATGGCCCACGCAGGAGTCTCGGTGTTGATACGCGCACCCTCCTGAATTTTCACATCCTTATATTTGTCCAGCAGATAAGAGTCTACATATTCCACCATGTCGGTTCTGTCCTGATTCGACTTGTCGATACGGCGTTTGATTTTCAAAGCCTCGACGGGGTCAATCTCCGGGTTACGGATAATATCCTCCAAGTGCCACTGCACGGTGTCAATCCAGTTTTTATGATAGAGCAGATGGTCCAATGTTCCGGCCTCATAGGGATTCTCGATTGCATGGTCAACATCGTCCCAACGATGATAATCCTCGATTACACGATTAAAAATTTTGTTTGCGTTCTCTGTAAACATAGCTCTGCGGTTTTATTAATATTGTAATTTTAGGCGAAAAATTCTATCTTTGTCAGTAAAGATAAACAAAGATAATGATTTTTTCGAAAAAAGCAATATTTGCCGCGCTGATACTCGCCTTGTCGTTCTCGACGGCGGCGGCACAGAGTCGCGCCACACGCATCACGCGCGAGGAGTACATCGACCGTTACAAGGCCATAGCCGTTGACCAGAAGGTGCGTTACGGCATACCCGCCAGCATCACCATGGCACAGGGTATTCTGGAGTCGGACTGCGGCAACAGCTGGCTGTCGAAGGAGTCGAACAACCACTTCGGCATCAAGTGCAAGCGCAACTGGACGGGTGAGAAGGTCTACTACGATGACGATGCCAAGGGCGAATGCTTCAGAGCCTACGCCACGGTCGAGGAATCGTATCACGATCATGCCGAGTTCCTCGACACGCAGTCGCGCTACGACTCGCTCTTCTCCTACGACGACACCGACTACAAGAGTTGGGCATACGGACTCAAGCGTGCGGGCTATGCCACGGCACCCGACTATGCCGAGCGACTGATTCGCATCATCGAGGAGAGCAAGCTCTACCTGCTCGACCGCGAGGACGGCGAGCGACTCTACGCCTCGCAGACCGGCACACACTCCACCGATGACGATGCCTTCACCGAGGGCAGCAGTGTGGAGAACGCACAGGAGGGTACGTTGGTCGATCCGGACAACTACCGCGTGACCATCAATGCCCACATGGGTTACAACATCTACGAAGCCAACGGCGTGCACTATGTGCTGGCCAAGGAGAACGACTCGTTTGAGAACATCGGCAAGAAGTTCCGCATCTCGGTGCGCAACCTCCGCAAGTTCAACGACCTGAAGGAGAAGCACGCACAGCCCATGCCCGGCGAGGTCATCTACATCGAGAAGAAGAAAAAACGCTGGAGCGGCGACTCGCACATCCACATCTGCCGCGAGGGCGACACCCCCTATGCCATCGGTCAGAAGTATGGCATACGTATGCGCAACATCGAGAAGATGAACCGTCTGAAGGGCGATGTACGCCTGCGCACAGGTCAGGAAATCAGAATCAAATAATACACAAAATAATGGACACTACTTCATTGAGAGACAAAATTCTCGACACCGTCATTCGAAAATCGACCCTCAAACAAAAGATTTTCGACAACACCTTCGCGGCATTCAATCTTTTGAAGGACACCCTCTTGGAGGTGGCTTCGGAGATGGACGACGAGCTGGACGGACAGCTCGACCGCCGAGTGAGAATCGAGTACCGCGACCGTGGCAAGTTTGAGGCACAGTTGCAGGTGGCCAACGACATTCTCATCTTCAGAATGCACACCGACATCTTCCAGTTTGCCACCGACCACCTCATCTGGCAGACCCCCTATGTGCAGAACGAGCATGACAACTCCTATTGCGGCATCATCGACATCTACAACTTCCTGTCCGACTCCTTCAAGTTCAACCGCAATGCCGACGAGGGGTATCTCATCGGTCGCATCTTCATCAACCGCGAGCAGTGCTACTTCACCGAAGGCAAGCAGCGCACCACGCTCCGCGCCATGAATTTCGGCAGCGAGGTCATCGACCGCAACGCGCTGGTGAGCATCATGGAGGGTGCCATCGCCTACGCGCTGAACTTCGACCTGCTGGTTCCGCCCTACGAGGAGAACAAGTGTGTGACGGTCGATCAGTTCAACTCCAAGATGGATAACTCGAAGTTCGTGACCGGCAAACGTGTGGGCTACGAGTTCAACATCGAAGACATTTAATTTTCAAGAACCCTTCACGTGGGACGGCTCCCTGCCGTCCCACTCCAATAACAGAAAACCCATTCCCCAATGAAATTCACAGCACTACTGCCCCTCCTCGCCTTCACCTTCTGCACGGTAAGCGAGAGCAACGCCCAGAACGAATATTCGGAAATCCTCCGTCTCAACCGCATGAACCATCGCGTGCAGGGCATTCGCTCGATGAACGACGGCGAGCACTACACGGTTCTCTCCGACAATCAGATTATCCGCTACAAATATGCCGAGGAGACTGCCGGCGAGCAACTTCTGCCCGCATCGTCGGAGGTGCACATCACCGACTACACCTTCTCGCCCGATGAGAGCCGCATTCTCATCGCTTCGGGCTACACCCCCATCTATCGCCACTCCTACACCACCAAATATTACCTCACCGAGGGTAAGGAGGCGCGCAAAATTCTCCCCGAAGCGGAGCTTCCGCGCGATGCATCGTTCTCACCCGATGGTCAGCGCATCGCCTACTCCGACCGCAACGACCTCTATGTCTACGACATCGCTTCGCAGCGCACCCACCGCATCACCACCGATGGCGAGTGGAACTCGGTGATTAACGGTACGACCGACTGGGTCTACGAGGAGGAGTTCGGACTGACGAAGGCCTACGCCTTCTCGCCCGACAGCCGCACGATTGCCTACCTGCGTTTCGATGAGAGCCGCGTGCCGATGATGGAGATGATGCGTTACGACAACAAGCTCTACAACAAGGCTTTCTCGTTCAAGTATCCCAAGGCGGGTGATGCCAACTCCATCATCGAGTTGTGGGTATCCGACACCGAGGGCAAGAACAAACAGCGCATCGACCTGGGCAAGGAGACCGACCAGTACATTCCCCGTTTGGGCTTCACCCCCGACGGTCAGTTGTGGTACCACCGCATCAACCGCAAACAAAACACCTTCGAGGTGGTGCTCTGCAAGGAGAACGGTGCCCAGCAGGTCATCTATGAGGAACGCACCCAGCAGTATGTGGAGCGCGTGGACGACAACACCGTCACTTTCATCGACGGCAACCGCTTCCTCGTGCGTCAGGAGAGCTTCTCAGGTTATATGCACCTCTACCTCTACGGCATTCGCAACGGTCGCATCTGTCAGGTGACCAAGGGCGACTGGGAGGTGACCGAGGTGGTGGGACACAACTCCAAACGCGTGTGGTTCCTCTCCACGGAGACTTCACCGCTGAAGCGTAATCTTTACAGCGTGCGTCTCGATGGCAAGGACAAGAAGCGTCTGACCGAGGGTGAGGGTACCTACCGCATTGCCCCCAGCCGTGGCATGAAATACTACATCTCGACCTTCTCGTCTGCCACCACTCCCAACTGTGTGGAGATTTACGATGGCGAGGGCAAGAAGATTCGCACCCTCATCGACAACGAGGAGCTCAAGCGCGAGATTGCCGAGCGACAGCTCCCCACCAAGAAGTTCCTGACCTTCACCACCGAGCGCGGCGATTGTCTCAACGCCTACATCGTGCGTCCGCGCGACTTCGACCCCACGAAGCGTTACCCCGTGCTGATGACCCAGTACTCGGGTCCCGGCTCGCAGACCGTCTGTGACCGCTGGTCGCTCGACTGGGAGGACGCCCTCGTGGAGAAGGGTTACGTAGTGGTAGCCATCGACGGACGCGGAACAGGTTTCCGTGGCGAGCACTTCAAGAAGCAGACCTATGGTCGTCTGGGTGCTCTCGAGGTCGAAGACCAGCTCTCCTTTGCGCGTCACCTCGCCGCACAGGAATGGGTCGATGCCGACCGCATCGGTATCTACGGCTGGTCGTACGGCGGTTTCATGGCAGTGAGCTGCGCACTGAAAGGTCACGGACTCTTCAAGATGGCGATTGCCGTTGCTCCCGTCACCTCGTGGCGTTACTACGACACCATCTACACCGAGATTTACAACAATCTGCCGCAGGTCAATGCCGCAGGTTATGACGATAACTCGCCCATCAACTTCGCACGTATGCTCGACGACGAGCGTACACGCCTGTTGCTCATTCACGGTACGGCGGACGACAACGTCCACTTCCAGAACACCATGGAGATGGGTCGCGCCCTCAATCGTGCCGGCAAGCGTTACGACATGATGGTCTACCCCGACCAGAATCACTCGATGATGCCCGACGACACGGCGAACATCCGTCAGAAGATGATTGACTACACGTTGAAAAATCTGTAATCGCAGGTGCAATTTCGAGTCGCGAAGCCGGATTTCGCGGTTTCTCGATTGCACGACATGATAAAAGCGACACTCTTTCGGGAGTGCCGCTTTTTATTTATATATGTATGGACGAGGGGATAAACGGATTTCTTCTCTACACCTCACTACAAAAAAATCTCCGTACCACCCCGTGCAGAGATTTATATTTTATTACAACTTCTGTTCCGCGTGTCGGACGCTCCGCCAATGCCCTCTAATCGGCAGTTTTTACGCGACCACGCGGGTTGTTTGCGCGCGTTCTTCGAACAATCGGCAAGCTGTCCGCGCACATTATCGCCGACATCGTTTCTTCTGCGCTCTCGGAGATCATTTTCGCCACTCGCTCCTCCGCCCATCAACAAACAGGGGGGGAGCATTGGGGGAAAGGCACAACCACTGCGCACCTGCCCCGCAACAGGGTCGCCACCCATTCGGAAAAGAGCACAATCACTGCGCACCATGACCCGCAACGAGGTTGGCATCTGTTCGGGGACGGACAAAATCACTGTGCACAGCCCCCACGACAGGGTCGTCACCCGTTCGGGAAAGGGCACAAAAAAAGCCTCTCGAAATTATCGAAAGGCTTTGTAGTGGGAGCAAAGGGATTCGAACCCCTGACCCTCTGCTTGTAAGGCAGATGCTCTGAACCAGCTGAGCTATGCTCCCATAAAAAAAATGGCTTGGGACTGCAAAGGTAATCATATTTTCCAAACATCCATAATTGCTTGTCACTCTCTAACTGCCCTCACAGTTACGAACCGTAGTCCGTTTTTGCTAAAGAACCTTATGCAACCCTCGCGCATATGCGCCTGAACAAGGACTTGAACCTAGGACCCCATGATTAACAGTCATGTGCTCTAACCAACTGAGCTATTCAGGCTTTTTTGCAGTCAAACACCGTGATGTTTTCCTTTATTGCGGTGCAAAGATAGGACAAAAATTCTTTTCTCCAAAATTTTCATCAGATTTTTTGATGATTTTTTTAATATTTCCTCTCTCACGCCCCAAAAATCGCCCCCACAGCCTTTCAGAAGCCCTATTCCCCTCACGGTAAAATATTCACTCCACACCCGCAAAAACGACATTACGATTACAGAAACTTTCCCCGACTCCCACACAATTATACAATCGGTCTGCACATTTTCGCACAACTGCCTACCCCTCACGCGCCACTACACGGCAACCACACACACCATCACAACGCACCACCACCGACAACCTCCACCGCACACACTCCCCACGCCCGACAAATTCCGACTCAACAAAAAAAATCTCCGCACCACTCCGTGCAGAGATTTATATTTTATTACAACTTCTGTTCCACGTGTCGGACACTCCGCCAATGCCTGCCCACAACTCGGCAGTTTTTACGCGACCTCGCGGGTTGTCTGCGCGGGTTGTCTGCGCGGGTTGTCTGCGCGGGTTGTCTGCGCGGGTTGTCTGCGCGGGTTGTCTGTGCGCGTTCTTCTCGGCAAGCTGTCCGCGCACATTATCGCCG
>RCNH01000507.1_pt1 | contig 15697 bp, 16 predicted proteins | sample 2041161 | NCBI WGS metagenome assembly RCNH01 (sample SAMN09708215, study PRJNA481090) | Feces metagenome, whole genome shotgun sequencing project. | biome: feces | host: Leptonychotes weddellii | place: Antarctica: Sion Island | collected 2010-03-01 | reverse complement strand
AGATTCAACGCAGAAACCGCCCGAAGCGTAAGAGAAGAATTAGGCTTGGGAGACAAGTTTGTGGTTGGTCATGTGGGACGTTTCCGCACTGAAAAGAACCATGAATTTCTGGTCAGAGTGTTTGCTGCGTTGCTCAAGAAACAGCCCAATACAGCCTTGCTGCTTGTCGGTGACGGTGATCTGGAAGATGCTGTCAAGGCACAGGTGCAGGCTCTGGGCATTCAGGATCATGTACAGTTCCTTGGCGCCCGCCCGGATGTACCCCAGCTGATGCAGGCGATGGATGCCTTTGTGTTTCCATCCTTCTACGAAGGTTTTGGTATGGTTGCACTGGAAGCGCAGGCTGCTGGGCTGCCTTGCATCGTCTCTGACCATGTTCCCGATGAATGTATTGTCACCAACCTGGCAACAAAGCTGAGTTTGGATGCTGGTCCTGAAATCTGGGCGGACGAACTCCTGAAGCAGCAAAATGAGGCTCATAAGGATACCTACTCGAAAATCTGTTATGCGGGCTTTGATATCACGAATAACGCCCAGATACTCCAGAACTTCTATCTGGATAGGTTCAAAACAAATTGTGAGGCAGTGGATAACCGATGATTCCCTTAACGATTTTTACTCCCGCATACAACCGGGCGCATACGCTGCCCAAGACATATCAGTCTCTGCGCGCTCAGAACTGCAAGGACTTTATCTGGCTGATTGTAGATGACGGCTCCTCCGACAATACCGCTGATTTGGTCAAGGAGTGGCAGCAGGAGGATAACGGCTTTGAGATCCGATATATCTACAAAGAGAACGGCGGTATGCATACTGCTCACAATACTGCATACGAGAACATCGATACCGAGTTGAATGTCTGTATTGACTCCGATGACTGCCTCGCAGAGGATGCTGTGGAAAAAATCCTCCGCAAATGGAAGGCTGTCCGAGATCAGGGCTATGCCGGTTTGATTGGCCTGGATGCCGATTTGAACGGAAATCTGATTGGTAAAGGTTTCCCCGACGGGATGGAGCACACTACTTTGGTGGATTACTATGCAGCCGGAGGATGTGGTGATAAGAAGCTAGTTTATCGTACCGATGTTATCAACAAATATCCCCCTTACCCCGTGTTTGAGGGAGAAAAGTATGTTGCATTGGGCTATAAGTACCGTTTGATTGACCAAGAGTATGAATTGGCAGTACTAAATGAAGTTCTCTGCAATGTGGAATATCAAGAAGATGGACACAGCCATGCCATGTGGAAAGAATATGTACGCAGTCCCCGCGGCTTTGCATTCTGGCGCAAGGTGTGCATGAAGTATCCTCAGTCAACGAAGCGTTTGGTCAAAGACTGCATTCACTATGTGGCAGAGAGCCGACTTGCCGGGGAAAAGCACTTCATTCGAAAGTCGCCCTGCAAGTTGCTCACGGTTCTGTGCGCACCCGCAGGTATTGTGCTGGAAAGGAAAATTCGTGAAAGAGTAAGGTGAAAATAGAGTGCACCAAAAAGATGTAAGTATTGTATATATACGTGTTTTAGCTATGTGCATGATTGTAGTCTGCCATTTGATGGAACAAGTGCAGCATCCGTTGGCGCATATCGGTGCAATGTTTTTTAATGTTGGTGTAGAACTCTTCTTTATGATTTCGGCATACCTGTATGGTCAGAGAAAAATCCACTCTGGAATTATTCATTGGTATCAAAAGCGTTTTTACAGAGTTGCAATTCCATGTTATGTGTTCTTAGTTCTCTTGTTCTGCATTTACATTTTTGAAGGGCTTGATATAGATGTATTCCACTGGTGTGCGCAGTTTTTGCTTTTGCAAGGTTGGGAGATTTACGTTTTTGGTGCTGAACACTTGTGGTTTATAACAATTCTGGCCTTCTGCTATTTAATTACCCCTCTTCTGCAGTGGATTGAACACATATTTTTGTTTAGAACAAGAATATGTTTTTTTGCAGCAAATATCTTATTGCAGATTTTTGCTACGTTTTATATCAGTACGCAACTTGGGCGATATTGGTTTCTGGTTAATTTCTATATACTTTGCTATGAATTGGGCGCACAAAAATTTAGATGTTGCACTAAGAAACAGTTTGCGGTTATTTCTTTGCTGGGAATATGTGGAATAGCTACTCGCTTAGTCGGTAAAATCTATTTCGACGATACAATTTTGTATAATATCTTTATCAGTGGAATTACGCATTGCATGCTTGCGATTTCTATTTTTGGAGTTGTTCAATTTTTAGCGTCTGACAAGGCAGGAAAACTTATTTCATTCTTAGATTCTATTAGTTATGAAGTGTATCTCGTGCACTATATGCTGATTGTTGGTCCTATAAGTCTGCTGCATTTAACAAAATCTTTCTGTGTGGACTCAGTAATCACAATTGCTGCTTCGCTTATGATCGCTGCTATTGTTCATTATATTGCGCACATGAAATTAATGAAAATTAGCGGTTGATGTAGTTGTTGATTCTGATCAAAGGCAAAGGACTTTGCGCTTGTGTTGTGAGCCGTGAGCTTAAGTCTCTGCAATGAGGAAGTAGGTTCCAAAATGAAAAAAATTTTGTTTCTCATCCATGATCTTGGCCAGGGAGGAGCCGAAAAGGTACTGGTTAATTTGGTCAATAACATGGACCCTTCTAAATTTGATATATCAGTAACTGTGCTATTTGGTGGCGGAGTCAATGAGCAGTTCCTGGCATCCCATATTCATTTTCATGCTGTTTTTTCCAGAAATATTCCGGGGAATAGCCATCTGATGAAGCTTCTTACGCCGGCACAATTGCATCAATTGTGTGTGAAAAAACATTATGATATTGAGGTATCCTACTTGGAAGGACCATCTGCTCGTGTGATTAGTGGATGCACCGACATAAATACAAAGCTTGTTTGCTGGATACACAGTAAGCAATATCCAACAGAAGCGGCAATCGCTTCTTTTCGTAGCCAATCAGAAGCGGAATCTTGTTATAATCGTTTTTATACTATTGTATGCGTTTCGGAGGACGTCCGAAAATATTTTACTAATGCGCTTCACATCACGGCACCTGTTGTAATTCGTTATAATACAAATGAAAGCCGAAAAATTTTGCTAAAGGCCAAAGAAACTCCTGACGATATCAAATTTTTACCTGAAGAATGTAAACTGATCGGCGTAGGAAAATTGGAAGAAAAGAAGGGATTTGATCGCCTGGTGCGCATTACGTCAAAATTACGCAGAGAACATTATCCAGTGCATACTTATATACTTGGCATTGGCACGCAGCAGGAAGAATTGGAGAAACTGGTACAGGCAGAAAATGTTGCGCAATGTGTGGATTTGCTTGGGTACCAAACAAATCCTTATCAATACGTATCAAAATGTGATTTGTTTGTTTGCTCTAGTCATAGCGAAGGTTTTTCCACCGCAGCAACGGAGGCGCTGATTGTTGGAACACCTGTGATTACAACATTGGTTTCCGGCATGAAAGAAATGCTAGGTGAACGTAACGAGTATGGTGTCATTACGGAAAACAGTGAGGAAGCTCTCTATCAGGGAATCAAAGAACTGCTGGATGATCCGGCACGACTGGCCCATTATCAAAAACAGGCAGAGCTGCGCGGCAAAGATTTCTCAACAGAGAAAACAGTGCACACAGTGGAAGAGATGTTGGAAAACTTTTAAAGATGAGGAAAGGCACGATGACGGATAGTATTAAAATTTCGGTGATTGTACCGGCCTATAATAATGCACCTTGGTTACCACGTTGTTTGGACAGCCTTCTTGCGCAGACTCATCATAATCTTGAAATCATTATAGTAGATGATGGCTCTACGGATAACACCATGGAAGTTCTGCGGCACTACCAGAATAAAGATTCTCGAATTATTTCTATTCACCAAGACAACGGAGGCGTTACCTCTGCGCGACTCCATGGAGTGAGTGCAGCTTCCGGCGAATGGGTCGGTTTCGTAGATGGAGATGACTGGGTAGAGCCCCAGATGTTTGAGCACCTATTAAAGAATGCAGTTGAGTATCAGGCGGATATTTCCCACTGTGGTGTACAGCGTAATTTTCCGGACGGACGTGTGGATTACTACTATAATACAGGGGAAATTTTGAACCAAAACAGAGAGCAAGGTCTACAGGAGTTGCTGCTGGGCTCAAAAATCGAACCTGGTCTGGTTTGTAAATTATTCCGCCGTAATTTATTTGATGGTTTGGCAGGTTGGATAGATCAAAGCGTCCAAATAAACGAAGACCTGCTGATGAACTACTATCTGTTTCGACATACAAATCAATCAATTTTTGATGATTTTTGTCCCTATCACTATGTTATGCGACAAGGTTCTGCGTCTTCTTTACAATGGAATTCTCATAAATTGGAGGACCCTATTCGTGTAACGAAATTAATGATGGCAGAGAATGAGGATTGTGTTACAGATATTTTGTTTCAAAAGTATATCCGGCAACTGATTTTCGGGGCTACACGCTCATTATCCAATCAGCCGGAATTGATTCGACCGCATCGTGCAATGATGCGAAAAGAACTTCGTAGTCAGCTTAAAGACGCACTTTTTGGTCGTATTGGAAGCAAGCTAAAACTAATGACATTGTGGGCTGCAGTCTGGCCTAAAAGCTACAGTGCGGTTCATATTGTCTATGCGCATATATCAGGTGTAGATAAAAAATATTCTGTTTAAGTATCATGATGAATTTAAGGTAGCTAAGGAAGCAGGTGAATATCTTGCAAAATTCCCCCAAAATCAGTGTAATTGTTCCAGTATATAAGGTAGAAGAGTATCTGGACCGCTGTGTGCAGTCTATTGTGGATCAGACATATAAAAATCTGGAAATCATCTTGGTGGATGACGGTTCCCCAGATAACTGTCCAGCTATGTGTGATGGCTGGGCGAAGAGAGACGACCGGATTAAGGTAATCCACCAGATCAATGCAGGCAGTGCACAGGCACGAAATACAGGCCTTGACATTGCACAAGGAAGTTTGATTGCGTTTGTGGATAGTGACGATTATATTCATCCTGATATGTATCAATTTCTGGAAACACTTATTAATGAGGGATTTGATATAGCAGAATGTGAATATCAAAAAGTTTATAGAAGTGATGCAGAGTTTCCTAATGTGGAAGGTGAGAACATAGAGTATTCTACTACAGAAGCTCTGAAAGGAAATATAACGGATACAATTTTCAGCCAAGTAATATGGAATAAGCTGTATCGACGAGAGATAATTACAACTATTCGGTTTCCATCGGGAAAGAAAATAGATGATGAATATTTTACATATAGAGTCATCGGCAATGCGAAAAAATTAATTCATTCCAATCAAGTGCTGTATGCATATCGACAGCAGAAATTGTCCGCAATGCACTCGCTGGAAGCAACGTATCGGGTGGAAGCGCTTGAAGCAAAAATCCAGCGGTATCGCTATTTGGAGAAGAACTTCCCTGAATTGATTACAGAGGCTTTATTAAATCTTTGGTTCACATGTCTCTATCAAGGGCAACTCTCAATAAGATTAGCACCTCGAAGCGAAGTCGCTAATCTGCTCAATTATATTGAGAAAATTCTTGAGGATTTTCCTATGAAGAAAGACACGGTAAGAAAGCTTCCTGCAAAGCAGAAATTTTGGATAAACATGTGCAAATATTCATTCAAAACTGCGTGTATAATGCGCAACAAACTTAATATTGGCCTTTGAAATTGGCCTTTGAAAGGGAAAGAGAAAAGTGATATATTCGTATTGTAAAAGAAAAATCAAACGACTGCTTCACAAAGAGTCACCGATGCAAGCAGAACTTAAAGTGTTACAGGCTCACGGACTCAAAATAGGAGAACGTGTGGATATTTTTAGTGAATATCCGTTTGATTCATTGTATCCAGGTTTAATTTCTGTAGGAAATGATGTAACGATTTCTGCCAATGTAAAGATACTTGCGCATGATGCGAGCATGGGATATCTGGCGAATGGTATGGTTAAAATCGGTGAAGTAATCATCGGAAATCATGTTTTCATTGGATACGGATCTATAATTCTTTGCAATGTACATATTGGAGATTATGCGGTGATTGGTGCAGGAAGTGTTGTAACACATGATGTGCCGGCACATAGTGTTTATGCGGGAAATCCGGCACATTTTATCAAAACAACTGAAATATTAAAAAAAGAGTTGGAAGAAAAAAGAAAAACTCATGCATCTATTGAAAAACCATGGCAAGAAATTAGGCAATTGGATGAAAGTGGATTTGGGGAGCTGAAGAATCAATTGAATGGAACATATGGGTATATTATTCACCCCCAAAATTGAAAAAGTATAATACAAAATAAGGACAAGTAAGATGGCTAAAAATGCATATATAACAGTAATCACAAATGAAAGCTATTTTAATGGCCTTAAGGTGTTACTGAAGTCTATACGAAAATCGCATACTAATATTCCGTTTTACGTGTTAATGCCAATAGAAACAGACACAAAATTTAAAAATCAGGTAGAAGATTTAGGCGTTTTTGTCCTTGAATCTGAGGGAATTTATATTGATAAGAATTTTGAGCAAACCAATTTGTATCAAGCGTGGAATCAAACTTTTTTTAAATTGAATATCATGAAATTGATTCAATTTGATAAACTGGTCTATATCGATTCAGATATGATAGTGCTTCGCAATTTGGATAAGCTTTTTCAAAAACCGTCACTATCAGCGACGGTGAGTGGCAAAGCGATGCATCCTGAGTGGACAGAGTTTAATTCGGGACTGATGGTCATAGAACCCGATTATAATGAATTTGAAAAGTTGGTTGCTATAATTCCAGATGCGATTCAGCGTAGACAGAAACTCGGGTTGGGTTATGGAGATCAGGATGTTTTTAATGAGCTTTACTATAACTGGAATGAGCTTACAGAACATGATTTGGAAGAAACATACAATGTTTTGATTTGTTTTGTGGATTCTGTTTTAAAAAAGTATAACCTCACTGATATCAAAGAGTTGTATGTACTGCACTATATTGGATATCCAAAAATATGGAATCGCTCAATTGTATCGAATATTCATAGTATGATTACACTTGTCCGAAATGGTCAGAGAAATCAAGCAAAGGCGATTTTACTATATCTTAGGTATCTATATTTGTAATTGAAGAAAATAATGAGTGATAAATATGCTGAAAATTACGGTTTTTACGCCGACATATAACCGTGGATACATCATTGAAAATTTATATCAGTCTCTTCGGCGACAGTCATTTGAAAATTTTGAATGGCTAGTAATTGATGACGGTTCTAATGACTCTACTGAAGAACTATTTGCAAAGTGGAGAAAAGAAAACAATACATTTCCAATCCGCTACTATAAAGAGAAAAATGGAGGCAAATGTCGTGCAATCAATTGGGCATTAGAATTGGCTCAGGGTGAGTTATTCTTTACAGTTGATTCGGATGACTATCTTACGGATGATGCACTGGAAAAAATTTCAAAGTGGGAAGCAGAACTACCTAAGAACGAAAAATATTGTGGTGTAGCGGGAAATCTTGGTACAGCTCCAAACATTACCCCCAATCGGCTTTTTTCAACCGTCTTTTTTGAGGGAACTGCATTGGACCGTTATGGTCAAGTTGATGGCGAACGAGCAATGGTATTCTACACAAAGATACATCGGAAATACTTATACCCAGTTTTTCCGGAAGAAAAATTCATGACTGAGTCCGTAGCTTGGAATCGCATGGCTCGTGATGGATATAAAGTACGATTTTATAATGATATCATCTGGATCTATGAATATCTCGAAGATGGCCTGACAAAAGCCGGTAACAGGTTATTTTTGGAAAACCCTAGAGGATATGGCTTGTGGCTGAAGGAAAAGGCTGTTTTTCAGGGGGCAACCCAAAAAGAACTTTTAAAGTTGTATTACACTTTTACATGTGAATTGGTACCCTTTTATGATTCGAAAGTAATTGCTGAATGTCTGAACACGAAGGTACTTTTAATCAGCCTATTCCGTATAATACATAATCTATGGAAACAAATCAAAAGTGATGGTTCTGAAACCAGGAAAGAATAATAATGAAGCAAGGATCAAATCAATTAAAAGCTGGAATTATATTAAATTATGTGAATTTGGGTATCGGTAATCTGATCCCTATTTTTTATACACCCATCATGTTAAACCTGTTAGGACAAAGTGAATATGGATTATATAAATTATCCAGTAGTGTTACAAGCTATCTTTCACTGATTTCAATGGGAATTGGCTCAGCTGTTACTAGATATTTGATCAAAGCCAATACGGAAGATGGCAAGGAAGCAGAGCAGAGAGTTTTAGGATTGTTTGTTATTATTTTTCAGTTCATTGCAGCAGCAACTTTTATTGTTGGCTGCTTATTAGCCATTAATCTGGATATTTGGTATGCAAATTCGTTGACTCCAAGCGAATTATGGCGCATGAAAATTTTGGTGTTTATTCTGGTTTGCAATACAGCACTCAGCTTTTCGCTCTCGCCATATGTATCTATTGTGAGTACCCATGAACGATTTGTTTTTTTGCAGTGCATGAATATTATGACCACTTGCGTGGGACCGCTGCTGAATCTGGTAGCGCTGTTTATTGGATATGCTTCAATTGGAATGGCAATGTCAACGCTGTTTATTGGGCTCATAACAAATTTGTGCTATTTGTGCTATGTGCGGAAATGCCTTCATATCAAAGCACAATATAAAAAGCTTCCAACACATTTATTAAAGGAAATGCTTACATTTTCGTTTTGGGTATTTGTTGCTAATATTGTTGGGCAACTCTATGGTGCCACGGATACAGTTATGATCGGTGCTAATGTTGCGCTTGGTACTGTAGGAGTTGCGGTATATAATATAGGAGGTACATTTAATAGCATCATGCAGAGCATGACGTTTGGTATTTCTAATATTTTCAGTACCCGAACCAATAAAATGGTGTTTGCAGGTGCCAGCAATAGAGAGCTAACGGATTTTGCGGCACGTATTGGACGATTACAAGAATATATTGCTGCGCTGATCGCCAGCGGATTTGTAGCCTTTGGGCAGCCCTTTATACGTTTTTATGCCGGATCGGGTTATGAAGCAGCTTATTGGGTTGCTGTTGTGATGATGGTCCCAAGCATGATTCCTCTCGCACAAAGCGTGTGTCTTAGTATTATTGTGGCTCAGAATAGACACCGATTTAGATCTCTCGTGTATTTGGGAATCGCGATTGGTAATGTAATTGGGACTTGGTTCCTAATGCAGAAAATGGGAGTTGTTGGTGCCGCATTGATGACAGGTATTGCGTTGGTTATAGGGCAGGGATTTGTAATGAATTGGTACTATGACAAAAAAATTCATTTGGAAATCAAACGGTTCTGGAAACAGATATGTCCTATTTTTGTGATTCCGACAGTACTATGTGTAATAACGCTCAGTTTGTACCGTTGGGTGAATTTTGATAATTTGTTTATTCTGTTTGGCGGTATAGCATGTTATACTGTGGCTTATGCTTTACTGAATTGGCATTTTGTCATGAATGATTATGAAAAATCCCTGATTTCTGGACCTATAAAAAAAATAATCAGGAGATAATAGGAGAAGCAATATTTCTATGGTGGATATTAGCGTAATTGTACCAGTATATAAGGTTGAAGCCTATCTACATCGGTGTGTGGACAGTATTCTGGACCAAACATTCACTAACTTTGAGCTGATTCTGGTGGATGATGGAAGTCCGGACAATTGTCCTTCAATCTGCGATGAATATGCACAGATAGATTCTCGTATTCATGTGATCCACCAAGAAAACGGGGGCTTGTCTGCTGCACGTAATGCAGGAATTGACTGGGTGCTTGAAAAATCTACAAGTGAGTGGCTTACTTTTATTGACAGTGACGATTGGATTCATCCGCAGTGCCTGGAATTTCTTTATCGCAGTGTAACAGAAAACCATACATTGCTTGGGGTAGGTGGACTGATGCGAGTTGATGCATCAATACCAATGGACTGGATAAATTTTACTAGCCATGTGGAAAAATCGGAAAATCTATATTTGACCTTTGCCCATAAAATAGTAAATGTATCTGCTGCCAGCAAAATCTACAATAAAAAGTGTTTCGAAACGATTCGATATCCTTTAGACAAACAATGGGAGGATTTGGCAACAACATATAAACTGATTATGTCAGTTCCAGAGTGCAGTGTTGTTGAGTCAACGTTGTATTACTATTTCAACAATCCAGAGGGAATTGTCAGACGTTCCTGGACTCCTAAACGACTGGATGAATTTGAGGCATATGAAACACAGCTGGAATTCTTTGCACATCGAAATGAATGGCATGAAATCCTTGAGGCGTTACAGTGGACATATATTAAGGCAATCAGTTACTCTTATTTTATGATAAGAGATTCTGCGTTGCCGATTCAGGATAAACGCTACTATGGTGCGCTTTTGGGACGAAAAATGAGAAATGCAATAAAGAAATATAAACATTCGATTCCATTTTCTCAAAATATTGCAATTTATGAAACCGCCTATCCACGCCTTTTGAATTACTATTGGCATTTCAGAGGCATTTTAAATAAATTTTATAATAGGTAAGAAAGTGAGCAAAACAGTATGGATATTAAGAAATCTATACAGGCACGCAAACAATCATGGGACAGCAAACATTTTGAACGAACAAAGTATGGGAAACACTTGTCCACAATCAAGAATAGCCATAAAGGCGAAAAATGTATTATTGTCGGAAATGGTCCCAGCTTAACAGTCGAAGATTTGAATAAAATCAAGAAGCTGGGAATACAGACATTTGCAACGAACCGAATCTTTAAGCTTTTCAATCAGACAGAATGGCGCCCCACATACTACGTCAGTGAAGATATTCTACTGATGGAAGATGCACAGGATATTATCCGGGATATGCCTGTGGAAAAGCGTTTTATTCCAATCAATCTGAAATGGTATAAAGGCGTCGATATTCCCAATGCGGATTATTTTTATATTAATTATAGGCAAGAACGACAGGATGATTTTGGGTTGTCAATAGATATTCCCCGATTTATTCGCAGTAGAGGGACGGTTACTGTAACGTGTCTACAGTTGGCAGTTTATATGGGATTTTCTGGAATTTACCTCATCGGTGTTGATCATAATTTTGCAAAGATGTTTGACAAAGATGGCAATGTCGTAATCAATAAAGCAATTAAAAATCATTTTGTTGATGATTATGATGAGGGGATTGTTGATCAAGGATTCCATGTGGATGATGCAACTGCTGCTTATATAGATGTGGAACGTTTGAGTCAAAAACTGGGGACTTTTCGTGTGTTTAATGCAACCAGAGGTGGTAAACTAGAAGTATATGAACGTGTTGATCTGGACACTATACTGAAAACTAAATAAATGGAGGACATCAAAATGAAAGTAATTGGCGTTATTCCGGCCCGCTATGGGTCTTCACGTTTTCCTGGTAAGCCCCTGCAGGACATCTGTGGTAAGCCTATGTTGTGGTGGGTATATCAGCAGGCAACCAAGGTTACTGAACTGGCTGCGGTTTATGTAGCAACTGATGATGAACGTGTGGCTGATATCTGCAGGAAGTATGATATGAACTACGTAATGACTGGAGAGCATTCCACACATATTGCCCGTGTACACGAACTGTCCACTAAGGTTGACGCAGATTACTATGTGAATGTCAACGGTGATGAGCCTCTGATTGAGCCTGAGACTATTCGGGCTATCATTCCTCAGGAACCTTCTGATGATCCGAAGGTATTTGGTCTGATGAAGATCTTGCGTGATCCTGTCGAGCTTATTGATCCGACTAATATTAAAGTTGCAGCTAATAAAGATGGTGTTGCACTGTATATTTCCCGCGCACCTATCCCGTACCCTTATAAGACGATTCTTTTTGAATACAAGAAGGCAATCGGCGTAGAATGCTGGAACAAAGCAGCCTTGGAACTGTTTGTGAATTCCGAGCCTGGTGTTATGGAAACCATCGAAGATTTGGTAGCACTTCGTTTCTTTGAAAATGGATGCCCCATGCACTATACTCTGGTGGAAAGCAATTCTTTGTCTGTTGACACGCCGAAGGATCTGGAAAAGGTTCGCCTTATTATGAAGAGACTTCTGGAAGAAAAAAATCATAAAAACTAATTTGCTGGAGGGGCTATGGAAAGAGATATTAGAATTCTTGACTGCACTCTGCGAGATGGTGCCCATCTGAATAAGGGCTATTTTGGCAGACGCATGATCGAAGAAACCATTGCTGACCTGGTAGAGGCCAAAGTTGATATTATTGAGGTCGGTTTCTTTGACAACGAAGAACATGGTGTAGATCAATCGTATTTTTCTTCTATTGAGGAAGTGAAAAAAATTCTTCCCAAGAATCGTGGAAACTCACATTTTTCACTGATGGCGGATTTTGTGGATGTTAGCCAGGTGGAACCCTGCGACGGAACGGTCGAATATTTTCGCTTGTCGTTTAAGCGCCATCGTCTGGAGTGGGGTTTAAATGCAGCTAGGATTTTGATGGACAAAGGCTATAAGTGCTTTATCAATCCGGTTAACTGCAATGTGTATACTGACGATCAGTATTTGGACGTTCTTCATAAAGTCAGTGAACTCCACCCTTATGGATTTTCTATCGTGGATACATTTGGTGTGATGAGAAAACCCGATCTTTCTCACAAGTATTACCTCGCAGAAAACAACCTTCCTGCAGATATGACCATTAGTGTGCATCTCCATGAAAATCTGGGTCTGGCTTACAGCTTGGCGCAGCATTTCCTGGAAATTGCTAACCCTACTAGAAAAATCTCTATTGATGGTTCTCTGCTGGGCATGGGACGTGTTCCCGGTAATCTTTGCATTGAACAGATTATGGATCATCTAAATCTGCAGTACGGCAAGAATTATTCTACCGAGCCCGCTTACGATGCAATCGATGACTTTATTGCTCCGATTAAGCGTCAGATCCCGTGGGGCTATTCTATTCCTTATGCCTTGTCTGGTAAGTACGGCCTGCATCGTACATATGCAGAGTTTCTCATGGGCAAAAATCGTTTAAAGACAAAAGATATTCAGCGTATTCTGAGACTCATTGACAAAGATCACATCGAGATGTTTGATGAAGAGTACGTTGAAAACCTGTATCGCCAGTATGTAGCGGTAGAATATGATGATCATGCATCGGTATATGCCTTGACAGATATTCTGGCAAACAGAGTGGTGCTGGTTCTTTGCCCGGGCAGTTCCATTGCGGAACACAAAGATGAAATTCTGCATACGATTCAAAGTCTAAATGCGATCGTGATTTCCGTCAATTTTATTCCGGAATTTGTTAAGCCTGATTTCGTTTTTTGCGCTAATGCGAAACGCTTGAATAATATTCTCCATGCTCCTGACGTGCGCAAATTGGTTACCTCCAATCTGGTGGAGCAGTTGGGAACCCATTATGACTATGCGTTCTCGTTCAATGACTGTGTATATTTTAATGAGGAGTTTTGCGAAGATTCTACATTGATGCTTTTGAAAGTTCTTGGAAACTGCGGTTGCCATGATGTCTACTTGGCTGGCTTTGACGGTTTTAGTAGCACGCAAAACAATTATTATGCAGCAGATTACACTCGTGAAGCTGGCGAAAATGTATCTGCTGAAAAAGTGCGGCGGATTATTTCTTCTGCTCTGGAGAGCTTGACGTTACATTTTGTAACTCCTTCTATGTATGAAAGCAGGAACAAATAAGGAAAAAAACGAAAATGAATATCAAAATGCTTGTTATGGATGTGGACGGAACACTAACTGACGGCCGCATCTATATTGGCCCCACTGGCGAAGTTATGAAAGCTTTCGATGTGAAGGACGGCTATGCTATTGCTCACATCCTGCCCGAAGAAGGCATTACGCCGGTGATTATCACGGGAAGAAGCTCAGAAATCGTTAAGTATCGTGCAGGAGAGCTGAAAATCAAAGAACTGTATCAGGGCATTGGTGACAAACTGGCAAAGCTGAAAGAAGTTGCGGCTTCTTACGGTGTGAAAGCAGAAGAGATTGCTTACATCGGCGATGATGTGAATGATATCGACTGCATGAAATACTGTGGTATAGCAGCATGCCCGGCGGATGCACTGGATGAGGCCAAGGCTTGTGCGGAATATATCTGCAAGCGCGATGGTGGCCGGGGTGCTCTACGGGAGTTTGTAACTTATATAAGTAATACAGAAAATCGGTGATCTTATGGAGCTGCCGTTACAGAATAAACGGTTCAATAATCTGGATATTGCGAAATTTGTATGTGCATTACTTGTGATTGTGATACACACAGCCCCGCTTGAGAATGTTTCCAAAATGGCGTATTTTTATACGAGTCATGTTATGGCACGCATTGCGGTACCAATCTTCTTTTCCATTTCGGGATTTTTGTTTTTTAGAAAGCTGGAATGGAAAGATGACAAAATCGAAATTTCAGCAAAAAACTTTTCTTTGCTGATAGATTATCTGAAAAAGATTATTCTGCTCTATGTGATTTGGACACTGCTTTATGTGATTGTCAGTCTCCCAGGTTGGTATGAAGCGGGCTGGTGGGGACCATATGTAGTCAAAGATGTAATCGTCAGCCTGTTGGTACGGGGAAGCTATTATCATTTGTGGTATTTGCTTGCTTGTATCTATGCAGTTCCATTATTGTTCTTGACTTTAATGATCATAAAGAAAAGAAGCTTTGTATGGGTCACTGCGGTATTATGGATTTTAGAATGCCTTACATATTCATATTCTTGGCTTGGGATTGAGAACATTGAAATAGTGTCATTAATTGCGCAAAAGTGTCCAATTGTTTTTGATGCTACATTGCGTGCAGTTCCACTGCTCATGGTAGGTTGCTTAGCGATTGATGAAAAAGCGTTGCAATCCATGAAAAAACAGTGCCTGATTACGGTAGGGATGTTTGCAGTATGCGTAATAGAAGCGTCTGTGTTGCATGCATTGCTGCAAGATACAGGAAAATATTCATATTTGATATCAACACCCCTGTTTGCGTATGCTGAAATTAGGCTTCTTACGGCTGGAACACAAATGAAGATTTCGGAGACAACAGCATCTATACTTAGAAAAGCAAGTCTTACGATTTATTGTTTGCATCCATTCATAATCAATACCTGTAAAGCATTAAAGGTTGCCGATGGAGTTCCAATTTGGTTCTTGACAACAGTGTCTACGATGAGTATAGCGTTGCTTTTGGCTTGGGTAAAAAAACGGTATGTTAAAAAAACGGAAATCTAAAATCTTGTAGTTATGTTTATTAGATGATAATGCCTAAGTTTCGCTTTCCAGCGCAGGATAGACACTCCCGATGTCCATCCTGCGGGTGATTCCAAAGAGGCGGAGCCTTTTTGGCAGGGGCATCCAATGGGGACGGCGTCCCCGTTGGCTCTGGGTTTCCAATAGGGGCGAGCGACGCCCTGTTGGCACACGACTTTCTGGAAAGTCTAGTGTGTTATACCTTTGGCGGGGGCCTCTGGCAAGAAAGGTGTGCCCGGGCGTTGTGCTTTCGATGGCAGAAAAAGAGGGTAAGCTGACGTGTGTCGGCTTACCCTCTTTTTGTTTGAGAGATAGAGTACAATAAAGTTTGCAAAAGCGTCTGGGGAATAGACAAGCCATTAGGGCTCCTGTAAAATGATAGTTACCACACAATCATCA
>RCNH01000506.1_pt1 | contig 15702 bp, 12 predicted proteins | sample 2041161 | NCBI WGS metagenome assembly RCNH01 (sample SAMN09708215, study PRJNA481090) | Feces metagenome, whole genome shotgun sequencing project. | biome: feces | host: Leptonychotes weddellii | place: Antarctica: Sion Island | collected 2010-03-01 | reverse complement strand
AGTCGTACTGGAAGTAAGCCTGTACGTACTTGTTGGTGTGGTCACCGATGATCTTGATGGAGTTCTTGTTTGCACCGACAGTACCGTCGCCGCCCAGACCCCAGAACTTGCACTCGATGGTGCCTTCTGCAGCGGTGTTGGGAGAAACGGTTTCAGGCAGGGACAGATGAGTTACGTCATCAACGATGCCGATGGTGAACTCGTGCTTGGGAGCGTCCTTCTTCAGCTCGTCGTAAACAGCGAAGATGGAAGCGGGATGGGTATCCTTGGAACCCAGACCGTAACGGCCGCCGACAACGGTGATGTTGTTTCTGCCAGCCTTGGCCAGAGCCATGACGACATCCTGGTACAGAGGCTCGCCCTGAGAACCGGGCTCCTTGGTACGGTCCAGAACAGCGATCTTCTTGACGGTTTCGGGGATGGCAGCCAGCAGCTTTTCGGGGCAGAACGGACGGAACAGACGGACCTTGACAAGGCCGACCTTCTCGCCGTGAGCGTTCAGGTAGTCGATGACTTCCTCAGCTACGTCATTGACGGAGCCCATTGCGACGATGATGCGGTCAGCATCGGGAGCGCCGTAGTAGTTGAACAGCTGATAGTTGGTGCCCAGCTTTTCGTTGACCTTGTGCATGTACTTTTCAACAACTGCGGGCAGTGCGTCGTAGTACTTGTTGCAGGCCTCACGATGCTGGAAGAAGATGTCGTCGTTCTCGTGGGAGCCGCGCATTGCGGGGCGCTCGGGGTTCAGGGAGTGCTTCCGGAAAGCATCGATTGCTTCCATGTTAGCCATTTCCTTCAGATCCTCGTAGTCCCAGATAGCGACCTTCTGAATCTCGTGAGAGGTACGGAAGCCATCGAAGAAGTTAATGAAGGGAACGCGGCCTTCGATTGCAGCCAGATGGGCAACGGGGCTCAGGTCCATAACTTCCTGAACGTTGGTTTCGCAGAGCATAGCAAAACCGGTCTGACGGCAGGCGTAGACGTCGGAGTGGTCACCGAAGATGTTCAGAGACTGAGCAGCAACGGTACGAGCGGAAACGTGGAATACGCAGGGCAGCAGCTCGCCGGCGATCTTGTACATGTTGGGGATCATCAGCAGCAGGCCCTGAGATGCGGTGTAGGTGGTGGTCAGAGCACCGGCAGCCAGAGAGCCGTGAACGGTACCTGCAGCACCAGCTTCGGACTGCATCTCGACAACCTTTACAGTGTCGCCGAAGATGTTCTTACGGCCGGCAGCGGACCACTGGTCCACGTTGTCAGCCATGGGGCTGGAAGGGGTAATGGGGTAAATGCCAGCAACCTCAGTATAAGCGTAGCTGACGTGGGCAGCAGCAGTGTTGCCGTCCATGGTCTTAAATTTTCTTGCCAAAATGAAATACCTCCTAAAGTATTCAAACTTTGTCGGGTATAATATAACACTTTTTCGGAGATTTGTAAAGTAAGTTTTGGGCGCTGACAGGGAAAATCCCAGTGAATTTGCAGAAATCCAAACATATGCGGAAAACTGCGGCGAAAATCAAAAAAGAAATGCGAAAAGAGATTGTTTTTTTGCGGTTTTTGCGGTATGATGATACGAAATGGGACAGAGGAGGGCTTTTATGATCTGCAGCGTTCACACAATGGGTATAACCGGAATTCAGGGAAGCGCGGTCACTGCGGAGTGTTACATATCCAACGGACTGCCGGGGTTTGACATTGTGGGGCTTCCGGATGCGGCGGTGAAGGAAGCCCGGGAGCGTGTCCGTGCGGCAATCCGCAGTTCACAGCTGAATTTTCCGGTCAGCAGGATCACCGTCAATCTGGCACCGGCCAGCCTGAAGAAAACAGGCAGTCACTATGACCTGCCGATTCTGCTGAGTATTCTGGCCGCTTCCGGCGGTGTACGACGGCCGGAGGCAGGATGGGCATTTCTCGGAGAAGTGGGCCTGGATGGAACACTCCGGCCAGTGTCAGGCGTTCTGCCCATGGCACTGGCTGCCCGGAAAGAAGGCGTCGAAAGGCTCTATGTTCCGGCTGAAAACGCAGCCGAGGCCACACTGGCCCGGGGGCCGGCGGTATTTCCGGTTCACAGTGTCCGGGAGCTGGTTGACGGACTCAACGGCGAAACCGTTCTTTCGGAGGAGCCGCCCTGGGTTCCCAAGGACAGCACAAGAACCATGTTGGATTTCAAGGATGTGCTCGGTCAGGAAAATGTCAAGCGTGCGCTGGAGGTGGCAGCGGCCGGAAGCCACAATGTTCTGCTCATCGGCCCGCCGGGTTCCGGAAAAAGCATGCTCAGCAAACGACTGCCCTCCATCCTTCCGGATATGACCTGGGAGGAGTCGCTGGAGGTAACCCAGATTTATTCCGTTATGGGACTGCTCAGCGACAAAGAACCGCTGGTGACCCAGCGGCCTTTTCGCTCCCCGCACCACACCATATCCAACGCAGGTCTGGCCGGCGGCGGGAGCGTGCCCAGACCGGGCGAAATTTCCATGGCCCACAAGGGCGTTCTGTTCCTGGACGAGCTGCCGGAATTCCAGAAGAATACACTGGATATGATGCGCCAGCCTCTGGAAGACGGACAGGTGACCATATCCCGGGTTTCCGGAGCGGTGACCTATCCTGCGGAATTTATGCTGGTCTGTGCCATGAATCCCTGCAAATGCGGCTGGTACGGAGATCCGTCGGGACGCTGTACCTGCTCGGAGACTTCCGTGGAAAATTATCGCAGCCGGATTTCCGGACCGATGCTGGACCGGATCGATATTGTTGTGGAGGTTCCGGCGGTTCATTTTGAGGACCTGTGCCGCCGGGCGGAGGCAGAGCCTTCGTCTGCAATCAAGGCCCGGGTGAATGCTGCCCGGAAACGGCAGAATCAGCGTTTTCAGGGTCGGGGAAGCATGTGCAACGCCAGAATGGGCCCCTCGGATATGCGCAGCTACTGCAGACTCGATGAAACCGGAGAAATGCTGATGAAGCAGGCCTTTGAGACCATGGGCCTGACAGCCAGAAGTTATGACCGGATCCTGCGTGTGGCACGCACGGTGGCGGACCTGGCAGGAAGCGACGAAATTCAGCCGCAGCATCTTGCGGAGGCGATTCAGTACCGGGCAGTCAATCTTGGAAACAGATAAACAGCATACAACGAAGCAACTGCTTCGTACAAAATATTGAAGGAGTTAGTATGAACGAAATTTTTCTGATGAAACTGGGCGAGGTTGTCCTGAAGGGAGCCAACAAGCGTCAGTTCGAAAGCCGGCTGCGTCAGAATGTCCGCCGTCGGATGAAGGCGTTCGGCAATTTTGATGTATATATCATGCAGTCCACGGTCTACGTGGAGCCTAAGGATGAGCTTGCAGATGTTGACGGCGCATGGGAAGCCTGCCATTCCATTTTCGGTGTGGTCAGCCTGTGCCGCTGCCGTCCCTGTGAAAAGAATCTGGATGCCATCTACAACGCTGTAGAGGAATATCTGGGGGATGATTTGGACTGCGCCGCTTCCTTTAAGGTGGAATCCAAACGCTCTGACAAGACTTTCCCGCTGACTTCCATCGGAATTTCTCAGGAAATCGGCGGACGGATTGCAGATTCCCGGCCTGATCTGCGGGTGGATGTGCATCATCCCGCCTACACGGTTTATGTAGAAGTTCGGGATCTGGCGGCCTATGTCCACGGACCTGCAGAACCCGGCGCAGGCGGCCTGCCCACCGGTGTGGGCGGAAGAGCCATGTGCCTGCTCTCCGGCGGCATTGATTCCCCGGTTGCTGCCTATATGATGGCCAAGCGCGGAATGGAAATCGAGTGCGTCCACTTCTTCTCCTATCCGTACACCTCGCAGCTGGCAAAGGATAAGGTCATGGAGCTGGCCCGTCTGGTGACCCGGTATTCCGGAAGAATGACCGTGAATGTGGTTTCCTTTACAGAGATTCAGGAAGAAATCCGGGATAAGTGTCCGGAGGAGTTCTTTACCCTGATTATGCGCCGGTTTATGATGGAGATTTCTCAGAATATTGCCAAGCGGGACGGCTGCGGTGCGCTGATTACCGGCGAAAATCTGGGTCAGGTTGCATCCCAGACCATGGAGGCCATGACAGTTACAGGCGCAGTGGTGGATATTCCTATTTTCATGCCGCTGGTTGGCATGGATAAAGAGGAAATTGTCACCATTGCAAGAAAAATCGGAACTCTGGAAACTTCCATCCTGCCCTATGAGGACTGCTGCACAGTCTTTACGCCCAGACATCCCAAAACCAAGCCCACTCTGGAGCAGCTGATTCACGCCGAAGAAGCACTGGACCGTCAGGCACTGATTGCGCGGGCAATGGAGTCTATTGAAAAGGTCACGGTGCGCTACAATGACGACAATCTGTAAGGATGTGCTGCATGCCCTTTCCGGAAAGACGCTGGTTACTGCGGAAAGCCTTACGGGCGGCGGAATCGGTGCTGCGCTGACGGCGGTTCCCGGCAGCTCGGAAGTTTATAAGGGCGGCGTGATCTGCTACACCGACTGGGTAAAGCACAATGTCCTCGGCGTGCCGGAAACGTATCTGCAGACACTGGGTGCAGTGTCGGGACCGGTGGCGGAGGCAATGGCCGTGGGAGTCAGACGGGTGCTGGAAGCAGATGCAGCTGTGTCGGTTACCGGACTGGCTGGCCCCGGCGGGGATGAATTCGGCCACCCTGTTGGGACGGTATTCATTGGTTATGCGGATGCGCGAACCACGCTGAGCCGGGAATGCCATTTTTCCGGGGGCAGAGAATCAGTCCGGCAGCAGACCATTGAGACTGCGCTGCAGCTGGTTCTGGAACACAATCAATAAGAAAAGCGGACAGAGATCTGAAATCTCTGTCCGCTTTGTTCTGTTTTGAAATATGCCCTTGCACGCACCGTAACCAGCAATCAGTCGTTTGCGGCAGTGGGATCATAGTTGACAACGATGTTGCGCTCGGTGAGAGAAGAAACATCGGAGACCTTTGTGCCGAAGACGTTTACCTGAACCAGTACGTGGCATTCGGCAAGACAGCTGATATCAGAGAGCTCAGCGTTGTAGTCCATGTTGACCCGGTTCAGATTGGGCAGATCACGCAGCTCTTCAAGGTCAGTCAGGGCATTGTAGGAGCCGTCGATGATGGTCAGCGCACAGTCTGCGGCAAAGGCCGGCAGGGAGGTCACTTTGTTGTAGGAGAAGTTGAAATCCGTGACATTAACCAGTGCAGCCAGTGCATCGATGTCAGTAATTTCGTTGTTGGAGATATCCAGTTCCTTCAGGCTGCTGCAGCCGGCAACAGGGCTGATATCGGTCAGCTTGTTGTAGCCCACATAGAGACAGGTGAGATTCTTCAGGTTGTCCACACCTTCCAGACCGGTGATGTCGTTGTCAGTGGCTTCCAGCACGTTCAGGGTGGGGATGCTGCACACAGGAGCAATGGAGGTCAGTGCATTGTAGGATACATCCAAAGTCTTGAGGGCGCTCAGACCGCTCAGCGCGTCCAGACTGGTCAGCGCGTTGTGCTTCAGGTTGATGTATTCCAGAGAAACCATGCTGCTCAGTGCGTCGATGTTGCGGATGGTGTTGCCGCTGAGGTCAATCCGGACCAGAGACTGGGCCGAGCTGAGCGGTGCAATGCTGGACAGAGAGCAGTCAGAAAGGTTCAGATCCTTCAGGTTCGGCATTTTGGAAATGGTTTCCAGATCGTCGCCGGAAAGGGAAGATCCGGTAATTTTCAGTTTTTCCAGGTGCGGCATATCGCTGAGGAATTTGACATCTTCAAATTCGCCCTTTTCAATGGTCAGTTCGGTCAGGTAGGGGAGCAGCTTCAGATCGCTGTAGTCCTTTGTTCCCTCGGGAACGGTAAACTCAGTGATGTCCCAGAGATTATCGGTATACACGATGGTATCCTCGTCCAGAGAAAGAAGCTGACGAATTGCCTGTTCAACGGCACTGTCTGCAAACTCCACTTTTTCAATAACGCCGCCTATGATATAGCCGTAAATGGACAGAGGGCTGACCAGACCGTCATCGGCCACGGCAACAGCCTTGAGGGTGGTTTCGCCGCCGGGAAGGCTGACCTTACCGGGATGTACGCCGTCAGCTGTGGAGGGATATTCTCCGTCAGTGGTCAGATAGAGATGACCGGATTCGGCGGTAACCGTAACATCATAATACTGGCTGTAAAATCCGGGAGCCAGGTCGGCGGTGGGGGCAGCAGGACGGCGTGCATCCAGTTCTGCCTTGATTTCGGGGTTGCTGATTTTATCCAGCATTTCAACGGCGTCCAGAAGTTTGTCCTGCTCCACATAGGTTTTGCACAGGGCAACATACAGCTCGGCGGTGCCGCCGTTGGCAATGGCGTTGGAGAGGGTATACTCTGCTTTGGAGTAATTGCCGATGGCTTTGAACTGCTCAGCAAGCTCAATGGCAACCTCCTGGTCGTTTCCGGACTGCTTATAGGCAAGGTCGTAGAGCCAGGCGGCTGTTTTGTGGCTGCCGGACGTTTCAAGGTGACGTGCCGTATGCAGCAGAATATCCTGAGTGAAACCACGGTCATAAACAAATAAGTACCATGCAAGGCTGCCGAGAATTGCAATCACCAGCAGAAAAGGTACCAGAAATCGAAAAAATTTCTTCATGGATTTTGCTCCGTTTCCTCTGTTAAGATGTCTGTATTATACTTCTTTGCAAGAAAATTGTCAAGAACTGCGGATGATTTGCCCTGCAAATGGCGGAATTCGGCATATTATCCGGAACCTTCCTGCTATCATTGCTGCGGAGGGATGCTGTGTGAACAGGAAAATGATACAACGTACGTTTGTAATGGTTATGGGTCTGGTGATTCCGGCGGCAGGCGTTTTTGCGGCGGCCAGAATGCTTCCTCCGGAAAAGCCTGAGCCTCCGGCAATGCAGGAGCAGACGCAGGCAACGGAAAAGGGGCGCAGCCGGGTCCCCGAAATTCCGGTGCTGGATGAAAACGGAAACCGGAAATCGAAAAGGCTGGATGACTATCTGACCGGCGTTCTGCTGGCAGAAATGCCTGCGGAATTTTCAGAGGAAGCGCTGAAGGCTCAAAGCGTGGTTTCAGCGACCTATGCACTTCGGCGCGTGAAAACCAGGGACAAGCATGACGGTGCTGTCTGTCTGCGCCCGGGATGCTGTCAGGGGTACCGGCTGCCGGAGGACTATATTGCCCAGGGCGGCAGTATGGAGGATGTGGAGAAGGTAAGAAAAGCCGTTTCGGCGGTTTCCGGTCAGGTGCTGACCTATGACGGGGAGCTGATCGAAGCAACATTCTTTTCCTGCACGGGCGGCAGTACGGAGGCGGCGGTTGCAGTATGGGGCAGCGATGTGCCCTATCTGCAGGCTACCCCAAGCCCGGGTGAGGAAATTGCAGTGCATTATGAGGATGAAACCACATTCAGCAAAGCAGAACTGGAGTCAAGTCTGTCGGTGACACTGCCGGAAAATTCAGCAGACTGGTTTGACAATATGACATTTACCGAAGGCGGTGGGGTTGCCTCTGCCGAGGTGGGAGGCGTAAGCTTTACCGGTGTAGAGCTGAGAAAAATGCTGGGGCTTCGTTCTACGGATTTTTCCGTATCGCCCCGGGATGGAGAAGTACTGATCACCACCCACGGCTTCGGACACCGTGTGGGAATGAGTCAGTACGGGGCACAGGCCATGGCGCTGGAGGGCAAGACCTACGACCAGATTCTGGCACATTATTATCAGGGCACGGAGCTTGCAGACTGGGATGATTGACAAATAATGGCAGATGGGATAAAATAAATCCCAATACATCCCTGTCAGTGGATTTTCTGACAGGGACAGACGTGTTTATCCCAAGGAGGAATGGCTGTGCCAATTCAAATTCCCAATGATCTGCCGGCAACAGAAACGCTGCAGAATGAAAATATATTTGTGATGACCCACAATCGGGCCAATACGCAGGATATCCGTCCGCTGGAAATTGTGCTGCTGAACCTGATGCCAACCAAAATCGTCACGGAAACCCAGCTGAGCAGACTGCTGGGCAACACGCCGCTGCAGGTGCATCTGGAACTGATGCATACCACCTCCCATGCGTCCAAGAATACATCGCAGGAGCATTTGCTGAATTTCTATAAGAGCTTTGACGAACTGCGAGACCGGAAATTCGACGGAATGGTGATCACCGGTGCGCCTGTGGAAAATATGGACTTCGAACAGGTGGATTACTGGCCGGAGCTGTGTAAAATTATGGAGTGGAGCAAAACCCATGTTCATTCCACCCTGCATATCTGCTGGGCGGCGCAGGCGGGACTATATTACCACTACGGCATCAGAAAATACCCGCTGCCCAAAAAACTCTTCGGCGTTTATCCCCATCATGCCGATTACAAGCGTTCCATTCTGCTGCGGGGGTTTGACGATACTTTCTGGGTTCCGCATTCCCGGCATACCACCGTCAGACGGGAGGATATTGAGGCGGTTCCCGGTTTGCGGGTGCTGGCTTCTTCTCCGCAGGCCGGAGCATATGCGATATCCAATAAGGAAGGACGTCAGATTTTTATCACGGGACACTCGGAATACGATCCGGAAACCCTGCGTACCGAGTATCTGCGGGACAAGAACCTGGGGCTGCCCATAGACGTTCCGGAAAATTATTTCCCGGATGACGACGATACCAAAGACCCCATTGTTCGCTGGAGAGGCCATGCCAATCTGCTGTTCTCCAACTGGCTGAACTATTTTGTTTACCAGACCACACCCTATGACATTATGGCTATCGGTGACCGGGAGTAAGTGCGAAAAGCAGCTTGTCCGGCAAGAAATATCAACTGAAAACGAGCAGCAGCTCCCCTGGTTTTGCAAAAAACAGGGGAGCTCTTTTATCGCAATGCCTGCAAAGCACTTTGCTGTCGGCGGAGTATTGAGAAAATGTGAATTTTTCAACGACATATTGCAAAATAGACAAAACTGATGTATAATTTAAATTCACCATTGGTGGATTTGCAACCATGTCAGGAGGTGCTGTTATGAAATTGACAATCGAGGGCCTGCGTGTGGATGCAGGACTGAACCAGACACTCAGGGAACTGGTATGCCAGCTCGGACTGGATACGACCGAACTTTCTACCCGTCCTCTGGCTGCAAAAATTGCAGGAGAGGTATTTACCCTGAATTACATTCCCGTTCGGGATGAAAAGGAAAACGGGGACGGTCCGGAGACCCGGCGGGCCATGGCAGCATCCTGCGGCCAGATCCGTCTGCTTCGCTACGGAGACTCTCTGGGCAAAAAGGTATACACCCGGACGGCACAGTTTGTTATTTTTCTGGCTCTGCAGAAGCTGTATCCGCAGGCCCGCGCAAAGATGAATTTCTCGGTAGGGCCCGGCGTGTATATTCGGGTGGATCAGCCCGTGGATCTGCAGGCGCTGAGAGAGGAAATCGGACGGCTGGTGGCCCGGGACATTCCGCTGATCCGGAGCAGAACCTCTACGGAAGAGGCAATCTCCTATTTCGAGAAGAACGGACAGCATGACAAAGCACAGCTGCTGCGCTGGCGTCCGGTAACATTTTTTGACCGTTACACATATGATGGATTTGAAGATTATTTCTATGGAGAAATGATGCCGTCCACATCCTACCTGTCTGTGTGGGATCTGTGTGCTGCGGAGGGAGGTTTTATGTTTCTGTTTCCGGATGACAATAATCCAGGAAAAGTTGCCGAATATAAAGAAAGTCCGAACTTTTTCCGTGTATTTGCAGAAAGTGAGCGCTGGTGCCGCCTGATGGACTGCGATACGGTGTCCGATCTGAATGATCTGGTCAATTCCGGGAAAATCCGTGAACTGATCCGGGTCAACGAAGCACTGCATGAGAAGAACTTCTCGCGCATAGCGGACATGATCCTGCAAAGAGGTGCCAAGGCCGTGATGCTGGCAGGACCCAGTTCGTCCGGAAAGACCACGTCTGCCCACCGGCTGGCTACCCAGCTGCGGGTTCACGGAATGAAGCCTGTGCTGATGAGTCTGGACGATTACTACATTGACCGGGACAAAATTCCCAGAGAACCGGATGGAACCACGGATCTGGAGCACATCCGCACCATCGACACAAAGCTGTTCCGGGAACAGATGAAGACCCTGCTTACCGGCGGAGAAGTTGCGCTTCCCACATTTAATTTCCTGACCCAGAGACGGGAATACAGCGGGGAAAACCTCCGGCTTGAAGGAGACAGCGTCATTATTGTAGAGGGCCTTCATGGCCTGAATCCAATCCTGCTGCCGGAAAACATTGACCCGAATCTGATTTTCCGGATGTACGTCAGCCCGCTTCTGCCACTGAATCTGGATGACCATAACCGGATTTCCACAAGCTATCTGCGTTTGCTGCGGCGGATTGTCCGGGACTATGAAACCAGAGGTTCCTCGGTTCAGCGCACCATGGCTATGTGGGATTCTGTGCGCAGGGGTGAAAAACGGTGGATTTTCCCATATCAGGAGCAGGCGGATGTGATTTTCAACAGTTCGACGCTGTATGAGCTGGCAGTCCTGAAGACTCATATTTTCCCGCTTCTGACGCAGGTCGGCCCGGAGGACAGCTGTTATGATGAAGTCCGTGCCATTGTCAAAATCCTCAATTTCATTCAGGAGGCGGATGTGGACGACGAAATCCCTCCCACCAGTCTGATCCGGGAGTTTATTGGAGGCAATACCTATTACAGAAAATAATCCCGCTGCGTGGGAATAAGAAGGCCGGCTGTCTGCAGAAAGCGGACAGCCGGCTGGTTTATATGGCTCAAAAGTACATGGAAAAGTGTTTCTTTGCACACAGTTCCCGAAAAAACTGCCCCTGTTTTCCGCGGCAGCTGCCGGGAAAGACAGGAGCAGTCTGTAATTGAAAATCGCTCAGATTTCGTGGCGGCCTTCCAGAGCACGGGACAGAGTTACCTCGTCGGCGTATTCCAGCTGACTGCCGACGGGAATGCCGTAGGCAAGGCGCGTGACCTTGACATCCATGGGCCGCAGAAGTCTGGAAATATACATGGCGGTGGCCTCTCCCTCGGTGTCGGGGTTGGTTGCCATGATAATTTCCCGGATATCTCCGGAGGCCACTCTGTTCAGCAGCTCCCGGATTCGGATGTCGTCCTGGGTCACATGATTCAGCGGGGAGATGACGCCGTGCAGCACATGATACACACCGTTGAATTCCCGGCTGCGTTCCATGGCGATAACGTCTCTGGGCTCTGCAACCACGCAGATCACACTGTGATCCCGGGTGTCGTCGTCACAGATGGGGCAAAGCTCCCGGTCTGTCAGATTCTGGCAGCAGGGACAGGTGTGGACAGAGTGCTTGGCGTTCATAATGGCATCTGCAAACTGCTGCGCTTCCTCATCGGGAAGGCCCAACACGTAAAATGCCAGCCGCTGGGCGGTTTTTCCGCCGATTCCGGGAAGACGGGCAAACTGATCAGCCAGCTCCTGAAGAGCTGCCGGGAAATAGGAAACTGCCATATCAGAACAGGCCGCCCAGATTCAGACCGCCGGTGAGCCGGGACATGTTGCTGGCAGCGTCCGCATCGGCAGCACGGGTGGCTTCGTTGACAGCGGCGATTACCATATCCTGCAGCATTTCCACATCGTCGGGGTCTACAGCTTCGGGCTTGATCTCCAGACTGACGAGTTCGTGCTTTCCGTTGACAGCAGCGGTGACCATTCCGCCGCCTGCGGATGCGCTGTAGGTCTTACTTTCCTGTTCTTCCTGCATACGCATCAGTTCCTGCTGCATTTTCTGAGCCTGCTTCATCATAGCAGCCTGATTCATTCCGCCGGGCATACCCCGGAAACCGTTCTTAGCCATGTATATTCTCCTTACATTTCGTTGATTTTGACAATATCATTGTGCTCGCGGCCAAACCGGAGCAGCTGTTCCATTTGTTTGTTGCTTTTCGGCTTTGCGGTCTGATCGACAGCAACAGCCCTTACGGGACGGCCCAGCTTCGCAGAAGCCTTTCTGGATACCAGCTCAAGCACATCGGGCTTGTTGACACACTGGTATACAAAGGGGACGGAGCATTCCAGAATTGCCTGATCTCCCCGGACGATGCACTGAACAGGAGCATTGGGGGAGGGAGCGAAAAATCCGGAAATGGGGGGCTTGAGCTCAGTACGGACGGCAGCAGCCACATCGTCCCAGAATCCCATGGGGGCATCGTCCGGGAGGACGGCAGGTGCATCTTCCTGCGCTGGAGGAGCATCCTCGTCGTCGGGAAGCGGCGGACGGTCGTCCTCAAAATCGTCCTGCCGTGGCTGCGGAGCCTGAGCAGTCTGGGGAACGGCAGCTTTTACCACCAGCTCTCCGCTGCGGATCTGATCCTCCAGCCGGGTCAGGCGGGCATTGATCGCCTGGGCATCCAGCGTCAGCTCCGGCTGACAGAGGTTGATCAGGCAGAGCTCCGCGTCCATTCGGCGGCTGCCGCTTCTGCTGAAGCCGGCGGCTGTCTGCTGAAGCAGGCCCATGATCCGCACCAGCTCTCCGCTGGAAAACCGGTTTTTCAGGTTCAGGGTTTCCTGATAGTCAGCAACGCCGGAAAGCATTCCGATACCGGCTTCGGGTGCGGTCTTAAGCACCAGAAGATCCCGGGCAAGACAGAGCATTTCGTCAATCAGGGCGCCTACTTCCTTGCCGTCGGCGTAAAGCCGGCTGAACAGCTCCAGCGCTTTTTTTGCGTTCTGATCGGCAACATACCCCAGAAGCTCGCCGCATTTCTGCTCGCCGGCGATTCCGAGACAGTCGTAGACTCGCTGCGCGGTCAGTTCTCCCTCGGTTGCCGAGGCGCACTGATCCAGCAGACTTAAGCCGTCACGCATGCCGCCGTCAGCCATTCTGGCCAGAATCCGGGCAGCGCCGTCATCCAGATCGATGTTTTCCTGATAGGCCACATACTGCAGCCGTGCGGCGATGTCCTCCTGACTGATCCGCCGGAAGGAGAAACGCTGGCACCGGGAGAGAATGGTGGCCGGAACTTTATGAAGCTCCGTAGTTGCCAGAATAAAAAGCAGATGTTCAGGCGGTTCCTCAATAATTTTCAGCAGTGCGTTGAATGCGGAAATCGAGAGCATATGAACTTCGTCGATGATATAAACCCGTTTCCGGACCTGAGAGGGGGTGTAGATCGCATCATCCCGCAGATCCCGCACGTTGTCGACGCCGTTGTTGGAGGCCGCATCGATTTCCAGAACATCCATACAGGAGCCGGAGTCGATGGCCCGGCAGGCTGCGCAGCAGTTGCATGGATTTCCGTCCTGTGGATTTTCGCAGTTGACAGCCTTTGCAAGAATTTTTGCACAACTGGTTTTGCCGGTTCCGCGGGAGCCGGTGAATAGATAGGCGTGGCTCAGATGCCCGCCCAGAAGCTGTGTCTTCAGAGTCTGTGTAACTGCCATCTGGCCCACAACATCATCAAATGTCTGGGGCCTGTATTTTCGATAAAGTGCCTGGTACATAAAATCGTTCCTTTACATAAAAAACCAAACCGACTCATAACAAGATCGCACACCCACATTTGAACAAGCTGAATGTCCGGTTTCCACGCAGCCGGCTCGGAAACGGATAACTTGCGGCACACGAGAAGATCCGCTTAATGCTGCTTGGTTCCCCACCTGACATGGTTCACGGGGTCCCGTTGCGCAAGACCAATTCTTCAACGCTGCTTACGCAGGCCAGACGACACTCAGACAAGCCCGGGTGTGGGATTTCATCCCTGCTATAGCGGATTGCAGGTAGAGGGCACCGCTATCTCCCCGACTAGTGCGACCTTGCTATAAGCCGGTTCGGCTTAACAAGGTTATTCGATTTGAAGTTTTTCAGTTCAGTTTGGTATCGATAAAATCAGCCAGTTCCTGGAAAGTAGAAATCTTCTGATCTTCCAGATCCAGTTCAACACCCAGTTCACTTTCCAGATCCATAATCATTTCCACAATATCCAGAGAATCGATGCCCAGACTTTCGAAAGAGCTTTCGGGAGTGATCTCGGAGGGATCGATCTCCAGCTGCTTTGCGGCATAGGCCACCAGTTTTTCGTACATAGGTGCTACCTCCTAATATCAATGAGGGATATCTATCGGTTATTTTATTACATTAAGCACGGTTTGTCAATGGGCGATTTTTGAGACTCCGGACGGGCCTCCCGGAGGTCAAAACGGAAGGAACACTTTAAGAAGAAATCCGGCCAAACATCTGGACATTCCGGTATCCGTTTGCTACAATGTTATGCAATCCTTAGTATGCAGTCCCATTCGGGAGCAGGAAAAACAGAAATGAGTTGCAAGGAGTGGTTGACTTGTTTATTCCCAATTACAAAAATCTGCAGAATGCAGCATGGAATCGGAAGAGTGAGCGAATTCCCCTCTACGAGCATATTATTTCCCCTTTATTTATTGAAAAAGCCACCGGAATCAAATTTGCCCACCTGATGGAGGGAAATTATGAAGATAAGTGCCGGTTCTTTGAGATTTATTCCAACTGGGAAAAGGACATGGGTTATGACACAGTTTCCTGGGAAGAGTGCATCTGCCCGATCCTTCCCGGCGGCGGTGCGCTGGGAAATCATGTTCCCGGTGCTATCCAGTGCAGAGAGGATTTTGAAAAATATCCCTGGGATGAACTCCATGACCGGTATTTTGAAGCCTACGACGAGCGGTTCTGCGCATTGCGGGAGACCATGCCTGCAGGAATGCGGGCGCACGGCGGTGTGGGCAACGGCGTATTTGAAATTGTTCAGGATTTGGTGGGCTATGAAAATCTGTGCTATATGCGGGCAGATGATGAAGATCTGTATGCGGACATGTTCCACAAGGTCGGCGAAGTGATGTATAGCATCTGGAGTACCTTCCTGGAGCGCTACAGTGATATTTACTGCGTCTGCCGTTTCGGAGATGACCTGGGCTTCCGCAGCAATACGCTGCTTCCGGCAGACGATATCCGCCAGCTGGTGATTCCCCAGTATGCCCGGATTGTCAAGCTGGTGCATGAAAAGGGACTGCCGTTCCTGCTGCATTCCTGCGGCTGTATTTTCTCTGTGATGGATGACATTATTGATGTGGCGAAGATTGATGCCAAGCATTCCAATGAGGATGCAATCTGCGACTACAGCCACTGGCTGGATGATTACGGCGACAGAATCGGCAATTTCGGCGGCCTGGATACGGATGCGCTGTGTGATCTGAATCCCTGCGACATCGAAAGCTATACCGAGCGTGTGGTGCGCCTGGTTCAGAAGAAGGGCCACGGTGTGGCACTGGGCAGCGGCAACTCCATTCCGGACTATGTCAGTGTGGAACGCTATATGAAGGCCAACAGAGTCATGCGCCGGATGCGCGGCGAGGATATCTGACAGAGATCATAATTCCATAAAAGTGTAAAAAATGGCATGTGTCTCAGGAGAATGCGTTTTATGTGATTACACAAATGCATTCAGGATATGATATCGATTTTCGTGTTGACTGATGCAGGATAATCGTGTCTTAGTAGGTGAAATAACTACAGAATTAAGAAATGGATACGCTTAAAAATTGATCTGATTCCATTTTATCGTGCAGTTATATAACAAGAAACGGAGTGTATCGAATTTCGATACACTCCGTTTGGTTTTGATTGCATCAAAGGCAACCCCCTGCTCTGCAGGGGGAAGATAAAATAGCTTATAGCGAGGAGTGAAGTGGACAAAGAAAAAACTCCC
>RCNH01000535.1_pt1 | contig 15708 bp, 6 predicted proteins | sample 2041161 | NCBI WGS metagenome assembly RCNH01 (sample SAMN09708215, study PRJNA481090) | Feces metagenome, whole genome shotgun sequencing project. | biome: feces | host: Leptonychotes weddellii | place: Antarctica: Sion Island | collected 2010-03-01 | reverse complement strand
GACGGCTACAACTTCTATTATGCCTATCAGCTTCCCAAGTGGGCATTGGAAGATTTTGATCGGGATTTGGGGGAGATGGCGAAAAACTTTGAGCATATTCCCATTCCCGCAGGGCAGTATCTGGTCTGTGAAACGGAGCGGTGCCAGTGGCCGATACAATTGGCAGATAAGCTTCGGGAGCAGGCTGTGACTCAGTGGCTCCCTTCTTCTGACTATGTCCTCCGGGATGCTCCGGAGCTGGGAGTGATCCACTGGATTTCTGCTGAATCTGATGAAGACCTTGACGAGTGGGACTGCAACTACTGTGAGATTTGGCTCCCAATCGAAAAGAAGTAAATCACTGGGGTGCACGACGGTCTGGATGTTTTCAGACCGTCGTGTTTTTTATCCTATGCATCAAAATATCATTGGGCTATTGCATCCGCCTGGCATATATAGTATGATGGATGATGCCTGTTATGGTGGTGAGCAGAAACCGCATGGCCTGCGGACGGTTTCGCAGGAGCCGGACAGGCATTTCTTTTCAAATCCCATCCACTCAAAATAGAAAGGCGAATTCACTATGAAGATTCCTCAGTCCATCACAGAGCACGTCTACCGTACCTGTGAGCATTTAAGCAAAACCTCGCCCAAGCTGGCGGAGCTTTACCGCAACTGCTATCCCAATACCATTTCCTCCGCCATTCAGGAACTGGAGGACGGCAGCCTCTTTGTCCTCACCGGTGATATCCCGGCCATGTGGCTGCGGGACTCCTCTGCGCAGGTCAACCACTATATTCCTCTGGCCAAGGACCCGGAGGTGGCGGCCATCATCCGCAAGGTGGTGGAAAAGCAGTTCCAGTTTATCCTCACCGACCCCTATGCCAACGCATTCAACTCCGCTGCCAATGGTGAGGGCCATATTACCGACCGCCCCCGCAATATGCCGTGGGTATTTGAGCGGAAATACGAGATCGACTCTCTGTGCTATCCTCTGCGCCTGTGCTATCGGTACTGGAAGGCCACCGGAGATCGCTCTGTCATTGACAGCAAGCTGGAGCAGGTGATGCAGACCATTCTGAAGGTCTGGCGCACGGAGCAGCATCACTTTGAGCAGTCTCCCTACCGCTTCTTCCGGGACGATTGCCCCTATCAGGACACCATCCACAATGACGGCATGGGAAATCCTGTGGTCTATACCGGCATGACCTGGTCCGGATTCCGTCCGTCTGACGATGCATGTACCTATGGCTACCTGATTCCCTCCAATATGTTTGCCGTTGTGGTACTGGGATATGCTGCGGAGATGCTGGGACAGGACCATCCTCTGACACAGGAAATTCTGGCCCTTCGCAAGGAAATTGACGAGGGAATCAACAAGTATGCCGTTATCGACCATCCCAAGTACGGCAAGGTCTACGCCTGTGAGGTAGATGGACAGGGCAATCATCTCATGATGGACGATGCCAATATTCCCAGCCTGATTTCCATGCCCTACATCGGCTATGTAGATACGGATAATGCCCTGTACCGTCAGACCCGTAAAATGCTTCTCAGCACCGATAACCCCTATTACTATGAGGGAACCTGTGCCAAGGGAATCGGCAGCCCACACACACCTGCCCGGTATGTGTGGCATTTGGCTCTGTCCATGCAGGGACTGACCTCTGATGATAAGGAAGAAATGAGCCGGATTCTGCATACGCTGGAAACCTGTGACGGAAACACCGGCTATATGCACGAAGGCTTTTTTGTAAACGATCCCACGGTGTATACCCGGGAATGGTTCACCTGGTCGGATTCTCTGTTCTGCGAATTTGTGGACAAGTGCATCGCTGAGGGTGTTATTTAAACAGGGAACCGATTTTTTGCGCTGATGTGAGGATGCAGCCATGAGGGGCGGCATCAGAAAAACCAAATCAGAATGGGAAAAGTATTCTCTGTGCGGCGGAAACAGGCGGGCAGCAAAGGACTTTTAAAGTAAGAGGCAATAAGGATTTTCAGTGTCAGACCTGGATTTGAAAGTGGTGAGTTTATGTTTGTCCGTGTCTATGATAAGCAGACAAAGCAATACTATAAATCAATGGTGTATTGCATGATGAACGAAACCTGCACGCTGCGTTATGTGGTCTTAAATCCCATGACAGACAGATTTGAAATGGTTGATTATCCGGCTAAAAGTCCGTCCTCTGGGCTTCCACTTGTGGAAGTGATTCAACAGGAGCATGCTGGATTTAAAGAATACGAAAATGCGCTTTTGCTGAAATACAAGAGGTTCTGCCGGGAGCAGCAGAAGCCTGAAACCATTAGTCGGTTGTACGGGTATCCCGATGTATGTGAAAATTTTGAATTTCTTACAGACCTGATGGAAAACCAATCTGTTCCTGTCTCCAAATACAAAATTCAAATTCGGGAATTACCGGATCAGGATGTTTGGAACTATATTTTGACACAGCAGGATGCAGACGATTTTATGCACTTGTTTGCCGGTTTCCATGATGCATTGCTGACAGGAATCGCTTATACCGCAGAGTCCACAGGACCTGCAAAGGCGGTTGCAACCTTTGATAACAGCGGCTGGTATGGGGTTGTGGAGCTTTGCTTTGAGGGAATCCAGGCACTTCATATCAGTGCGGCCATGGAAAACTGCGGCAACTGGATATACGATGCAGCAATTTGTGTGCGGAACGAAGCGGTCTGCTGGATGGATGATTTTATAGACCTTGAGACTGATTCAGAGGAAAGTGCCGGACTACAGAAACCGGAGAACATTGGTGACGGCGTCAGTTATATAAAAGCGCTGAATCTGAAATGGCGCAAAATTGGATAAAGGAAAAGAGCTATCAGACTTAAAATCTGATAGCTCTTTTTTGCCAGGAGAACCACTGCACACAGGATGCCTCCTTATCAGATAGGCTCAATCACGGCCCGGAAATATCGGTCCAGTTCCCCCGGAGTCTGCTTCATGTGGCCCTTGGTCCGCCACATGACCATTTCTACAAAGCTGCCGGATAAGCATACAGGGGACCGGCTCACGCTGGTGAACCCTTTGACCCTGGAGGAATATCAGGTGGAAATTGTGGAAAACAACTACGCCGGTGCAATTTATACCAGCCGGGAAAAGCTGGACATTCCCCAGAAAAAGATTGCCGCCTCTGCACATAGGAAAGGCCGGACCCGGGAATTCCGGGTCCGGCCAGGAAAAGAAATAGGGTTATTTTACAACATGTTCCATAAAGCGATGCAGGATTGCCGCCGCCTCTGCACGGGTTGCGGTTCCCTTGGGTGCCAGAATTGTAGTGGTGCGTCCGATCATCAGGCCCTCTGCATTGGCCCACTGGACTGCCTCCAGGGCATAGTTGGAAATCCGGTGATAGTCGCTGAAGCCTGCGAGATCGGAGGAGTTACTGGTGTCATATTCCTTGTAGTTGGCATAGCGATACAGAATGGTTGCAATCTGTTCACGGGTGATACTCTTCTTAGGTGCAAACAGATGATTGCCCACACCGTTGACAATGTGATTTTCTTCGGCCCACTGTACGGCATCAGAATACCAGGTGCCGCTCTTCACATCGGTGAAGCTGCTGGTTCCGTTGACTTCGGGTTCTCCTTCCAGACGGTACAGCACAGTTACCAGCATGGCACGGGACATGGGATTCTTGGGGGAGAAGGTGGTGCTGCTGGTGCCTCGGAACAGACCGGCAGATACGGTGTAGCGTACATCCTCATAGAACCAGTCGTCAACATCCACGTCTACAAAGTCCATGACAGCTGCTTCACAGAATTCTACCTCGATGCGGCTGAAGATGTTCAGATTCTTGTAGGTGTACTCTGTGAGATTGCCCATGTCTTCTCCGTCAATGACAACGGATTTCACTTCATAGCCTTCATCCGGCTGGAATTTAAAGGTGATATCCTTGCCCAGATCCTGAAGGGTAATTTCGCTGGGCTCTGCATTGCCGTTCAGACCGATGTTCAGGATTTCGCCCAGCTTCTGCTCTGCGTAGTCCTCGGGAGAAATGTCTGCTGCCTCCAGCCAGGTGCCCTGGTTTTCTTCGGTGGTGTAATCGTCCACATAGTGCCAGATTACCACATCCTGATCCTCCAGAGTCCAGTCCTGCAGACCCATGCTGGGATGCTCTCCGTTGACGGTGTACATCCAGCCGGAATTTCTGCCGTTGTCAAATTCACCCAGCCAGTAGCCGCCGAAGACGGCAGGGGCCTGAATGGTGCTGACATAGTTGGTGTCTGCGCCCTTATAGTCCAGACCCGCATCGCCCATGGCTTCCACAAACAGGTCATAGACGGTGGCACCGGGGGCCATGGTATAGGTGGTGGTCTCTACCCAGGTGATATACTCCTGGTGATCTTCCGTGCCGTTGTCATGCTGAGAATCGCCAATCAGACGGAAGGTGACCTCAATGCCGCTGCCGGGCTCAATCTTCTCCAGCTGGGTCTTGAAATGATTCAGGGCATCTTCCAGAGCTTCTGCGTATTTGCCCTGATTCACAGCATCCTTGGCATCCTTGTAAAGGGCTTCAATCTTTTCCCAGTTTTCCTTGGTGTAATCTGCCTGGTTGAGATTGTTAAACTGACTGTCCAAATCTGCCAGAATGTCCTTGCGGACGGCGTTCAGCTTCTGCTCATAAAGCTCCAGTGCATCCAGATAATTCTGATAGGCCTCCGGATATTGCTCACGAAGCTGGGCTTGCTGAGAAGGCTCCAGTCCTTCATAGGCGGTGACTGCACGCTGAAGCTTGTCGTAGGTTTCCTTCTTGGCGTCTGCAACATGGAGTGACTTCATCAGTTCGGCAATCTCACTGAGAATGTTTTCGGTCTCCTTGAAGGATGCCGTAATGGTGACATCGTGAGCAGGCATGGTGAATACAGCCTGATTGCTGCTGTCCACTGCCACAGAGGTACCGTCAATGGTCAGAGTCTCCAATTCATAGCCGGTGTCGGGAAGAACGGTAACGGTAATTTCTTCCTGTTCGCCTGCGGTGGTTTTGCTGACTTCGATTCTGCCGTTGGCGGGCTGCTCCACAGTGATATGATACTGGGTGCAAATCATGGTCACATCACGCATATCATAGAGACTGTTCTGGTGGTTCTGCTGACGGTAGTAGGCAGCCAGTGCATAGAAGCACTGCTCGGTTGCCATCTGATTGTAGTTTCCACTGGTGAGATGCTTGAAGCCGCCATCGGGCAGTGCAAACTTCATAAGCTCTCTCAGCAGGGTTTCATCGGCTTCTCTGCCCAGAGCTGCGTATGCACAAAGAATCTGTGCACAGCCCTCCGCAGTGTTCATGCTGGCATTCTGGCTGAGCCAGTCCAGAGCCTTGTCCACAGCGGCCTTTACACGGCTGTCACTGTAATCAGGAGCAAGTGCCTGAATAATCATTGCAGTCACATCCTGATTTTCCTTGCTTTCAGCGGGATCAATGCTCCATGCGCCGGATTCCATCTGATTGTTCAGCAAGGTGTCTCTCAGCTCTGCACGAAGGTTTGCATCGCCGTACTCGTCCCGGGCATTCAGAGCCAGCAGTGCAAAGCAGGTGCTGTTGTTGCCCTGCTTGTTGACCCAGGCGGTATCGGACAGGGCCTTCAGCAGGTCATAGTCGTGATAGCTGGTGGCATTATAGCCCAGTGCAGTCAGAGCCAAAGCGATACGCTGATTTTCGGTGGCCATGAAGGGATGCAGCTTGCCGGTGGAAGAATCGTAGTTCTTCTCCAGGTACTGGAGAAGCGCCTCTTCATATTCCTGCATCATGGCATCGGGAATGGTCTTTCCGGCTCTGGCCAGTCCCAGCATCTTCCATTCGCCCTTGGTCGAGCCGGTTGTGGTGGAAGAATTCAGCAGCTTTTCGGCGGTCTTTTCGTAGGCATCTTCAATCTGGAGATCAAACAGAGCCTGTTCTGCGGCAATCAGCTTGTCCAGATTGGTAACTAGCTTTTGCTGCTCCTCAGAGAGCTTGTTGAAGGCGTCTCTGGCCTCTTTGATGAGATCTCCGGAAGAAAGCGTGACGGTGCCGATGCTGTCAATCTTCTGAATGACGGCATCCACAGCGGCCTGGCTGCTTTGCAGTTCCTTCAGTGCAGCTTCGGCAGCAATCAGCTTATCAGTGTTGACCAGCTTCTTCTGTGCCTCCGTCAGTGCAGTGTATGCCTCTCTGGCGGCTGTAATGGCAGGCTCAGAGTCCAGGGTCACTTCCTCGTCAATGGCATCAATCAGCTTCTGCACTTCTGCGGCCAGAAGCCGGTCCATCTGATCGAATACCGTCTTGAGGCGGTTGTTGTCGGCAATGGAGAAATAGTTTTTCTGTTCCTCGGTCAGGGCTTCATAGTTGGTTCTCAGCTCATTCACTGCATCCTTGTGTGCAATGGTGAGTTCCTCGGGCAGAGCACCAAGCTGTGTCTTGACCAGGTCGATGGCTGCAAATTTCCGGATCTGCTCCTCTGCTTCTGTCAGCTTGGACAGGTTCGTGACCTGCTGCTGCATTTCGGCGGTCAGTGCCTCATAAGCGGAGCGGGCAGCTTCCGCCTGGGGCTGCTTTTTCTTGTAGTTGTTGTATGTGACCTTTCCGATTTCATCAATCAGAGAAATTACAGATTCCGTGCTGGAGGCGGTGGCAACCCGAATGGTATAGCGGGTGCCGTTGGATGTTTCGTTCATGGTAGGCCAGCCGTTTTCGCCGCAGCCAACATAGAGAACATCACCGGAGGTAACAGAGATCATCTCTGTGCGCTTATATGCGGCGGCGTCCTCGTTGTAGGTGTTGAGGAAAATTCTGGTCTGGTAGTTCTTGTTTGCGGCAGTGGGAGTTACCTGAACATTGGCCCGGTCTCCCTCAATGGCAAGAACATATTTCAGATTTTCTCCGTCAAATTCAGGGGTCAGGGTGCCGCCGGAAATGACCAGATTCTTGAGGCTGGTGTCGGAGTTGTTCCAGCTGCCGCCTACATCCTCGCCGGTGTCCTTGGTGTAAACGGCACAGATGCTGTCGCCGCTTTCCAGCATATTGCTCTCCACGGTGAAGGCATTGAAGCCCTCGTTTGTGAACCAGTCGTTGAGGGTACCCATCCAGCCGGAGCCGCCGCCGTTGTCAAACTGGCTCAGCTTGCTCTCGCCTTCATCCAGAATGCCGTCTCCGTCGGTGTCCTGGAATACCGTTGCCAGATAGGTGATGTCATAGCCTGAAGCGGTGGTACCGCCTGTGCCGACCCAGCCGAAGCCCTCCTGTTTCAGAGCCTTCAGCAGAGCGGTCATCATGGTATCCTGTTCACACAGATTGTACCAGCCGCTTACAAATGCACCCTTAAAGGGTTCAGGCGCATCGGGGTAGGTGTTATTTTCCATGGAGATATAGACCCGACCCACTACCTTGCCATAGTCCGGCAGTGTCGCATCTCCTGTGCTGGTATCCAGCACCGGGATAGCAGCCATGGCGGCGATGGCGTTTTTGCGAAGCTGTACAACTTCGTCTTCGGTGGCAGCTTTGTCAATGGCAGTCAGGGCATCCTGATAAGCAGTATTCAGAGCGGTCCAGTTTTCTGGGGTGTAGTTGTCCTGCTGATATGTTTCAAATTCGGTGGTTAAGGTGGCCTTTGCACTGAGCTTTGCGGCCTCCAGCTTTCCGTCCCGGTCCACAGGACCCCAGTTGACGGTGATGGTGACATCCTCATAGGGCATGAGGAAGGTCATGTAGGCATCGTTGAAGCGCAGGTTGCACCAGTCTTTGTCCTTGCCCTTGTAAGTACCAAAGTCCAGGGTCGTATAGAAATCTCTGTGCACATCATAGGACTCAATTCCGTTATAGGTGATGCTCTTGATCTCATAGGGAACGCCGTTGAGTTCGACTGCTAAATCGCCGTCCACGCCATAGTTCAGGAACATCATTTCGGTGAAGCGCAGTCCGCCCTCTGCGGGGTCGGAGATGCTCCAGCCGGTACCGCTGATGGTATGTTCAGCGGCATCTCTCACATGGTAATAGGCTGCATAGTCGATATCCATGGGCAGACGGATGGTGGTCAGGGGCGTGGCACTTTCCACAATCCCGGTCCGGCCGTTATCATAGCTCTGGAAGACAAAGGATTTTTCCAGTTCGCCGCCGCCGTAGCCGCCGCCGTTATCGTCCATGTGGGCCGTATGCTCCCGCAGATAGCTCACCATATCGTTCAGTGCCGCAGTGGCCTCCTGTGTGTCACCCTGAATGTTCAGGGTCAGGGAATAGGACACTGCCTCGCCCAGACCCTGCTGTAACTTGTCAGCAATGGCCTGGTATTTTTCTTTTTCCACACCGGTCAGTTGTTCTCTCTGATAGACGGTCATGGCATTGTAGGCTGTTGTCAGCGCCTCAACCGTAGATCTTACGCTTTCCGTAATCAGAGACACATCATCCGGCAGGAGGTTCAGCTGCTTGCGGAATTCTTCAAGGTTTTTGGCATTTTCCTCCGTTGCCTTCCGGTGAATGCGTTTGATTTCCGCCATTGCAGTCTGTTGGGCTGTATAGGCATCGCCTACAGACTGGGCTTCCTCCATTGCTTTTACTGCTGTGTCATAGGCCGTCTGAATCTGGTTCCAGTCCTCAGTACTAAAATATGTTTCGGGATAAGCATGATAGGTCTGGTCCAGTGTCTCCTTCAGTTTGGCCTTCACCTTATCCGGATCGGAAGAGGGCTTTACCTGCACCCAAATGGTGGCAGCGCTGTTGGTGCAGTGGTAGTTGCCGGCCTTATCCACTCCGCCCCAGTTGGGATCATCGCCCATCTCGTCTTCTTGCAGGTCATAGGCCTGAATCAGATGCCAGCCCTCCTGATACAGGCTGATTGCTGCCTGTCCCTGTGCATCTGTAACAACAGGGGTTCCGTCAACCAAAAACTTTTTGGTTGCCACCATGCCGGACGGGGCATCCTGAGGCTCACTGACAAAAATGGTTCTGTTTGTCGCTGCAGTGGTATCTTTTACCGGAGCTGCCAGGTAAGCGGCGGTTTCTGTGGCATTCAGGGTAAACGGTTTACCGGCCTCTGCCACAAAACCCTGTTCCTCCTGAAAACGGGTTTCGTGCAGGCTGTCCACATACATCCACATGCGCGCCTGCATCGATCCTATTGTAGGAGTAGTCGTCATTCTCGGAAAGAATTTTCCGATATAATAGGTAATGCGGTCCCCGGGATGCAGGGAAATATTTCCTGGGTCAGGGCTATATTCCCAGGTGACGTCTAAATAGTTACCTGAAACCAGCACGCCATTGCGGAAAACTGCTGTAAAGCCATAGGGATCAAGGGTAAAATTGTACTTGGACAGCAGCGTATCCAGTTTATCTCCTGCTGCCAGTTCGACTGTTTCAGAAATACCGTTTGCGGTGTTTCCGGCTCTGGCACCATTGGCATCAAAGGCAATAAATTCAATTGTAAATGGCTCTTTGGTCGTCAGATCGTAGTAGTATGCCTGGTACAGATCTGTATAGACTTTCTGATAAGCCTTGTATGCAGCATCATCTGCTATCGTACCTGTCAATTCCGGCTTGCTTGCGGACTTTGCTCGGGCCAGTGCATCCTGGAAGGCAGCCCAACTGTCGGCGGTGTAATTTTCGGCTTTTGCCGTTTCCACCAAGGGAATCAGGTGCTTCAGAAGCAAAGCGGTATGATTGTTTGTCTTTGTCATGCCGACTTGTGCGGATTTTGACATCAGAGTGGGCTGCACAGCAATCAATGCCTCAGCGGCAGCATCCGCATCGGCCTGATGAATGGCGCCCTCCGGTTCGGGACCTGTGGCATTGGGGCCACGATTGAATTCAGTCGGAACACCATCCTGGTATATCTTTTCCATGATTGCCTGCGCGGCACTGAGCTTTTCGTAATACGGTTTCCAGGAGATTGGGGTATAATAATCTTCGTCCTGCACCGTATCTGTCTTTAGAAGGGTCTCATACAGAAAGGTAGGATTGATATTGGTTTTTGGGATGATACCTGCGAGGGCCTTGGCGTACGGCGCATCGGGCGTGTCAGTCCGGAGCGCATCAACAGCATCATTCACGGCTTTTTGGGTTGCCTCCGGATCGTCCAATACCGCTTTTGCCGGTACTACGATCTCCTGCAATGTATTCCAAAATCCGTTCTTATCCACGGTGCTTCCGTTATAGGTATCTCCTTCGGTGTAGTAATCTTCTGCGTTCGGTGCGGTGGAAAGTGCGGCTTCCAGTTCTGATTTGTCCACAGTTTTGGTTTGAATCACCTGGACTAACACACCGTAAATTTTTCCGCCTGCGTTTCTTACAGTAAAGTCAAAATAAAAGTAGTAGTAGCCTTTTGCTGCCGGGTCTAAATCTTCCTCAGAAAAACCGGCCTGTAACAGCGTACTTTTATCGTCCTGGGGGAATGGTCTTAAATAATTCGGCCGTCCGTCGTTATCCATAAAAACAGGATGTCTTTTGGCCTTATTTGCTCTGGAGTAATGATACACATTTACCGGAGTATTAGAGTCGTTATAGATCCGGGCATCTATATCATTTACGGTAACCACATAAATAGTCGATGCAACACCTGAAGGATGTTTGGCATCTGCTGCATTTTTGATCTCTTTGTGAAGAATCTTGTCGTATCCTGTTACACCATTCAGATCAAAATGAAATGAGTTATTCTCTTCAGGGTCATTCTTATGGGCAGCTGTAACTGTTAAATTACTAAACAGCAAGCAAAAAACAAGGATGAATATAATTACTCTTTTTGGCATTTCTGTCACCTTCCTCAATTCTGTTCAATAATAGCTGTGAAACACACATCCATGCGATTCATTCGCATGGATGTGTATGTTATGATTTACTTGCTAAGTTTCAGGCACAATACATAGGGAGAAGCAGTTCCTTCCTGTCCAATGATTTGCACAGTATGGGTCTTGTTATCTGTCAAATCCACATGCATTGTGGATTTCCGTTCTCCGTTGATAAAAATATTTTCGGCTCCTGATACATTCAATTCTACAGAATTTCCCTGACCAGAAAGCTCTACAGTTCCCATACTGTCCATGACTGTAGGGTCGTCAAGGATATTATCTAAATACTTGTCATTGAGCTTAATAGTCAACGGTGCTGACATTGCACCCTGACCGTTTCCCTGTGCTTCATACACACCGCAAACCTCTGCGGAGGTTTCACCAAACACGGCCGGTACCGTAAAGGCATTGCCAGTGGCATCCAATGCAGCGGTAGTATACAGGCGCACCTTGGTGATATGAGACAGCTTTACCGGTTTTCCGGTATTGTCCACGGCCCAGGCCAGGTCAAAGCCATCGCCGCCGGTCTGGGTATTGGTGACCGTATAGGGATTCACCGCTACGCCATAGTTGCTGCCGTTGCTGTGGATATCAAAATAACCAAACTGATAGTCGTTGGTTGTGTCTGTATCTTTAACAAGGGAGATGCCGGAGAATGTAATGATGTTATTTGCCTGATCCCAGGTAACGCCATCCACATTTCCCCAGGTCGATCCATGACTATTGGTACTGGGCCACCAGCTGTCGTTAGAACTGAATTTTACCCAGCTGCCGCCATTGATCTGATAGAAGATTCCATCATTCTTTACCATCTTATAAGATACAGTGGCATTGTTTATGGACTTATCTGCATAATACAGGGAACCGGCCAGATCATACCAGCCGCCGACCTTATCTTCTGCACCGGTATAGCCGAAGACCTTAACAGCACCTGCTTCCGGGTTTCTATTGAATGCATTGCCATACACAATGAAGTCAACACCATAAGGATTGGTGTCGTCATTGTATATAGGTGCGCTCAGATCCATCTGAACGTAGCCGCCTGCGGCACCCAGAGAAGCACCGGTGCTTTCAAAGCCATTGGTGAACTTACCGACAGCAACGCCCCAGGGAGAGTTGTTTGCAAACTGTCCAATGGGCAAATAGCTCGTCACACCACGGATCATGCTGGAAGGAGCGCTTCCATTCTGCGGGGGGCAGGTGATTGTATAAGTTCCCACAGCCCCATAGTTAGATGCTGTGATGTTCACAACAATGGTAATGGCATTGGCCCCGGTGTGAATCATATAGCCATAATTTCCGGTATTTTCCATTGTGCTGGGAACAGCGGTACCATCCACAGTCACTGTGCTGGTGCCTTCCACCCACAGTACAAAAGAGGCCGGAATAAAGCTATCGCCGGTGACATTTACAACGGTGCCGTTCTTTTCGTTCCACTGAATTGTAACGGGTTCGCCTTCTGCAATGCTGACAGGTTCCAGTGCGGGACCAGCTGCTGATGCCGAGATTGCCATCACGGAAAGCATCATAACAACAGCCAGAACGAACGATAACAACTTTTTGTTTGCCTTCATAATAAGACTCCTTTTTTAATTTCCCTGATTTGTTTCCTGACAGGCGGGTCTTCTGTAAGGAACCATGTGCAGTTATCTTGTTGCGGAGACATGGTACTCCGCAGCAGCATAGACTAACAACTAAATACCACCATCCTTTTCTCAGATTTGCCGGGAAGAATCCTATATTTCGTGCAGCTTTACGCTGGAGACGACCCTTTCAGCGTGGCGAAAATCCCAGTGCATCATTGGAAGAAAGGCTGCTTTTAAGCTTCCCGGATGTGTGATACAGCTTTTCCATCTCACCGGATGGCTTCTGTTCGGAGGTGGATTCCGGATTAAAAAAACGGCCGCACCAGCAGATACTGCTGGTACGACCGTTTTTTTCGTCCCCAATATTTGAAAAATGGCATACAAAAAGCCAATTTCAAATTCTCACACATCGTCGGTATTCTGGCTCACACCTTGGAGGAATTGGATTCCCTGCGTCTTAGTTCAGCCTTCCCAGGTTTCCCCAGTGACCGGATCACTCCACGAACATCGACTCCAGTGTATACAGCAACGGACAACAGCCCCGGACTTGCACCGGGTTTCCTAATCACCGCGCCTGCCTTGCAGCAGTCGTAACGGGTGACACGATGTAATTTATTTCATTTTTAAAGATCATCATGGAACCGGCGCTGTTTTCTGTACCGGAAACTCACGCTGCCTTCTTCCAGGAAGCGGATACGCCCCAGGAGAAGAATCCGGCACAGATTTGCACTCTACTCTTATTGTAGTATGGATTTGGTACAATGTCAACAAAATTTGTGCATAAAAAGAGTGTTTTTTATATTTTTTAGATATTGAGCCCAATCTGTTCCGTTTTCGTTGTCTCCTATGGAAAAAAACAGAACATCATCCGTACAGATCGGCGGGGCCGTCCGGATTCCCAGACCATGCCAGTTGACAGCGACAGTATTTGGTGCCAGAGATACCCGGAAAATAAAACAGGGAAGCGGGGAGTCGGGTCAATTGCTCCCAAACAGTTTGCTGATTCATAGATAACCTCCTGAGTTTGCTGAAACCAACCAAAAGAGGAAAATGAAGATGCCTCACGGAGAGCATAACCCGACAGGGAATCGATTGCAAGAATACCATTGTACAGGGCTGTTTCTGTATAAATAGGAACAAGGACCAAAGACTTCCCAAAGCCATGACCCCTCAGGCTGCTCACGCCGATGTGTTTATTGGCTGGGAGCAGGGGAGTGGGCATTGGAAGGAGAGAATGTCCGAAGTGTCTGCATCCGGCTCTGCTCAGAAGGGGAGAAATTCTGTTGCCCCAGGGTTCGTATGTCAGTTGGAATGATTTCTGATTGTTTCAATCAGTATCGCTGAAACATATGTGTTTAGAGATTGCACCCTTTTTTTGGATACGCTCCTTTTTGCACATGTTAGAATTAAAGTTCGTGAAACCGTTCAGCTAGTATCGTAAACGAAGAATTAGCTTTTACTTGTTTTGATGGAATAAATAAGTATCGCCACTCTTTATAGCCGTTCGCTTTACCCCAGCGGGATGCAATTTCACAGTATTGTACGCCGCGTTTTTTCTTGGCAATTACATCAGCTTCTTTTAATTTGTCTTCTCTCTTCACCTCTACCAAGTATATGATTTTTTCCGTTTCCACAACAAAGTCCGGCTCATAAGTATGCCCATGGTTGTAAGTAATATTAAACTCCTTGGGATGGGGACGCAACCAGTTTTGAACATCATCATCGGTTTCCAGAATGCGGGCAAGAGTCAATTCACCCTCATCACTGTCAAATTTAGCTGTATCAAATACGCCTCGTTTGATGCCTGTAAAAAGCACAGAGTGAATATTTCCCTCAAAATTGCCGAACAAATCAACCTTCTCATGGTAATGATAGGAGTGCTGCAAGTTGTAGTTTCTAGTTCCAATGACCTCTTCTTGTAAAAAGCCATTTTCACAGTAGAAATGCTGCATCATCTGATTATAAATCTGATTTCCAATATCTCGCTTGTGCATCATCACGATGTTTTGCATACCGTTCAATCCAAACTGCTTCTCATAATGGTCACAAAGCTGTGTAATCAGCTTAAATAGCAGTGCAGAACATTTTTCATAATCAATCTCCGGCTTTGACCGCAACTGCTCCAGAATAACCTTTTTGGGATTATATCCTTCAAAATCAATGGCATCCCCTTTGATACGCTGCCGATCCTGCATATTTTCCAGGTTCTGCAATAGGAGTTCATTTTGAATTGGTGCGTGTTTGAAGTCGGTTAAATCCAGATCAAAGTCCACAAAAACATATTCTTCCACTCCGGCATCAGTAATCTTAATACGAGGAATAGGAATAAATTTTGCCTGTGCTGCCCGGTGTGTTTCCTCTGTTTGATGGAGCATCCAAGTGGCGATGGGCATTTCGTTTTCTTTGAAAACTTGCCCCAGATCCCGGTCCTCTACAATCTTCTCCTTAACATGCTCGACAATCTGCCGGGCTTGTACGGGAGTTACTGTATGCTCTGGCGTGGTTTGGATATGTTCTGTAACTTTCTGTTGAATGAGTTCCACCGTTTTCTGCAGAAGGCTATCCGCTTCTTTGCTTTGCTGAATTCCTGTCTGCTGATAGGCAGTTTCCAGTGTTTTGTCTTTCTCTAATTCTAAAGACAGCTGGGTACATATTACTTCTTCCGGTTCAATTTCCTCAGCTTTAATCACATTGCCAGCCTTAAAGATGGAGTCACCTTTTTGTGCCTCATCCAGAATATCTTTGAATTTATCGTGAGCTGTCAGCATGACTGCATCTACATCTTTGTCACCAGTGCGTTCCCCATAAGGCAGGCGAAGGCCACGCCCTACCATCTGCTCCCGCAAAATTTTCGAAGCAGCGGTGCGCAGGGGGACAATGGTGTAGAATTTTAGTTCCAATTTTTTGATGTCTTCAGAAGGTGGAAGCTCTTCTGGTTTAATTCCACGCTCTCCCAGCATTTGCCGGACAGAAAGATTGTTCTGCACATGTTCACCCGTGATTGCCCGTTCTCCATGCAAATCCTTCTCTTCCACGTTGTAGTTGGTCATTTCTGCTGCCAAAATTTTTAGCTGCAATGGTCAGCGTGGGAAGAAAGTCAGCCAAAGGCCTATTTTCCTTAACGCCCAAACGACTTTTCATTTCCTTCGTAGTGTGTCCGCCAAACAGCGCTTGGTCACCTTTAGAGTGGATTCGTCCAAATCCTGCATCATCAACACCACGTTCATAAATGTTCTGCGACAAGCGTTTTTCTGACTCTCGAAGTCTGCACCGTGCTTCTGTACGCTCAATTAGAGAAATACGCTCTTCAATCAATTCCTGTTTTCTGGTTTGTACAGCGAAGTAGCTCTGAGCAAATGCAATTTCTTCCTT
>RCNH01000505.1_pt1 | contig 15739 bp, 26 predicted proteins | sample 2041161 | NCBI WGS metagenome assembly RCNH01 (sample SAMN09708215, study PRJNA481090) | Feces metagenome, whole genome shotgun sequencing project. | biome: feces | host: Leptonychotes weddellii | place: Antarctica: Sion Island | collected 2010-03-01 | reverse complement strand
AAAGATACATGGTGTATTCCTACTGTATATTAAACAACATTACATAATTATATATGTCCTGTTGTCAGCTGCCTAATTAATTCACAAATCAAATAAAAATTAATCTAAATTAACCCTGTCTTTGTTTGTGTTTTGGATTTTCGCAGATAATTCTGACGCTTCCTTTTCTTTTAATAACTTTGCATTTTTCGCAAATTGGTTTTACTGATGATCTAACCTTCATGTCAAATCCTCCTTCCATTCTTTGCTAACTCATAAAACGTTACAGACTGTTTTTTGGACACACCTATCCAAAAACAGCCATTTCATATTATAACACTATTCACAAAATAAAGTCAATACTTTTTTATTTATCTCTCCAGACAATTCTTCCCTTACTTAAATCGTATGGTGACATCTCTAATGTAACCTTATCTCCTGGTAAGATTTTAATAAAATTCATACGAAGTTTTCCACTGATGTGTGCAAGTACAATGTGTCCATTTTCAAGTTCTACTTTAAACATTGCGTTTGGAAGTTTTTCAACTACAACGCCTTCAATCTCAATAACGTCAGTTTTTGACATACTATTAAATCCTCCTGCAAACCTGGTCATTCACCGCCAGGCAAGACTTTTTCACTTCTTCATCATCTTCAACCTTTAAACAAACTACTTTTTTGATTGGTTGTAAATGTTTTCTATTTTTCTTTTTTGTATGACAGACGGTCCATTTCGAGCCATCTGCCACATGTACATATCGTGGATCTTGCTCTATTATTACATAAACCTGATCTTTGTCACGACCTTGTTTTGATTTTACTAACATTCCCGGATGAAAATTCATATTATTCTCCAAGAACTTTCACGATCTCAGCAAATACATCATTAATATCGATTGTACCATCAATATCTCTTAAAATTCCCTCATTTGAATAAAAGTCAATAAGAGGCTGAGTCTGCTCATGATAAACGCCAAGACGTTTCTGTACTGTTTCTGGTTTATCATCATCTCTTAAGATAAGGCTTCCTCCACAGTTGTCACAGATACCTTCTTCTTTTGTAGGTGCATATTCAAGATGATAGGTTGCTCCACAGTCTACACATGCTCTTCTTCCTGACATTCTGTTGATGATATTTTCATCTGGAACCTCTACATTGATTGCATAGTCCATCTCCTGGCCCATTGCTGCAAGTGCTTTTTTAAGTGCCTCAGCCTGTGGAATTGTTCTAGGGAATCCGTCAAGAACATATCCACTTGAACAATCTTCCTGATTCACTCTGTCAACAACAAGATCTACTACAAGTTCATCTGGAACAAGCAGTCCCTGATCCATATATGTCTTAGCTTTTTTACCAAGTTCAGTGCCGTTTTTGATATTTGCTCTGAAAATATCACCAGTTGAGATATGTGGAATATCATATTTTGCTGCGATTTTTTTTGCCTGAGTGCCTTTTCCAGCTCCAGGAGCTCCTAACATAATTATCTTCATATATTTATCCTCCTTTTATATCGAAAAAGATCAATATATCCATATAGCATTTTAACTCGCCCGATATATTCTGCTTTGAAATACCAGGCGAGCTAAAGATTTAATTAATAACCTAGGAAACCGTTCTTTTTGGAACTGCTTTTACTATTCAGAAATCCTGTATAATTACGGACAAGCATCTGTGACTCAATCTGTTTGATTGTTTCAAGCACAACACCTACAATAATGATAAGTGATGTTCCACCAAATGAAACATTTGCTTTAAACACACCATTAAAGAAGAATGGTATAACCTGAACAATTACAAGTCCACAGGCACCTATAAAAATAATATAATTTAAGATTTTCTGTAAGTACTCTACTGTAGGTTTTCCTGGACGTATACCCGGGATAAATCCTCCACTTTTTTTCATATTATTTGCGATCTCAAGTGGATTAAATGTAATCGATGTGTAGAAATACGCAAAGAAAATTGTCAGTACAATATATACAAGCAGTCCAATTGAATAGACTAAATTATCTGGGTTACACCAGTTATTTGAATTCATCGCGTTAAGAATCTGACTACCAATTCCTGTTCCTTTGCCCTTTCCTAAGAAAGATGCAATAAGAATTGGAAACTGCATCAAAGATGATGCAAAGATAACTGGAATAACACCTGCTGTATTCACTTTCAGCGGAATATGTGTTGACTGTCCGCCATATGTCTTTCTTCCCTGAATTTTCTTAGAATACTGAACAGCAATTCTTCTTTCGCCACCTTGAAGTATAATTACAAAAACTACAACAACAAGAACAACTGCAAGAATAATAACGGCTGATAATATTCCTTTTGCCAAAGTTTTTCCTTTTACAAACTGATTGTATAAAACTACAAAATCATTTGGCACTCGGGAAATAATATTAATAAGGAGCACTATGGAAATACCATTTCCAACTCCTTTTTCTGTAATACGTTCACCAATCCACATTAGGAAAGCAGAACCTGCTGTAAGTGTACATACCACAATTGCAATATTTACAAAATTATACTCTACAAGAAGTCCCTGGCGACCAAATCCAACAGCCATGGCAATTGATTCGATCAACGCAAGTGCTACTGTAACATAACGTGTAATTGCTGCAATTTTCTTTCTTCCATCTTCTCCATCTTTCTGCATCTCTTCCAATTTTGGAATCGCGATCGTCAAAAGCTGAATAATGATAGAAGAAGTGATGTACGGTGTAATGCTAAGCGCAAACACCGACATCGCTGTAAACGAACCACCAGTAAAAGCATCAAAGAAATTGAAAATGTTTCCTGTCTGATTCGCAAAAAAGTTCTGAATGTAGGTTGGATCCACACCCGGTGTAGGCAGTTCGGAACCAAGTCTGATAACGACGAGCATCATAAATGTATAGAATAATCTTTTTCTAATATCCTCTATACGAAATGCTTTACGTACTGTCTGTAACATTAGATCACCTCAGCTTTTCCACCAAGCGCTTCAATCTTCTCTACTGCTGATGCAGAAAATGCATTAGCCTGAACTGTAAGTTTCTTTGTTAACTCTCCATTACCGAGAATCTTAACTCCATCTCTAGGGTTTTTGATGATACCATTTGCAATAAGATTCTCAACTGTTACAGTTGTTCCATCCTCAAACTGCTCTAAAAGGCTTACATTGATTCCAATGATTTCTTTAGAATTTCTGCATGTAAATCCTCTTTTTGGTAATCTTCTGTATAAAGGCATCTGACCACCTTCGAAACCTGGTCTTGGTGCTCCTGAACGAGCTTTCTGACCTTTGTGTCCCTTACCGGCTGTCTTACCATTTCCAGAACCGTGTCCACGGCCCCTTCTGAAATTATCACTCTGTCTAGAGCCATCTGCTGGTCTCAAATTGGATAAGTCCATGATATTACCTCCTTATCTTTTTATTTATGCTTCTTCTTCAACTTTCACTAAGTGTCTAACCTGCTGTACCATTCCTCTTGTAGCTGCATTATCTGGTAATACAACTGTTTTGTTAAGCTTTTTAAGACCTAAAGCTTCAACAGTTTTTTTGTGTTTTGGTACTGCACCGATTGTAGACTTTACCAGTGTAATTTTTAAATTTGCCATTTTATTTACCTCCTATTGGATAAAGCCGGCTCACGCTCAAAATTGAGCCAAGCCTTATGCTCTATCTTATTAGCCTACGATCTCTTCTACTGATTTGCCACGAAGTTTTGCAACTTCTTCTGGAGTTTTAACTCCTTTAAGACCCTCAATTGTAGCAAGAACAACGTTCTGTTTATTGTTAGATCCTAAAGATTTTGTACGGATATTTTTGATACCTGCAAGCTCGATAACCGCACGTGCCGGACCTCCGGCGATAACTCCTGTACCATCTGGAGCTTTCTTCAGTAAAACTGAAGCGCTTCCGAATTTACCGATTGTATCATGTGTGATACTATCGTTTTCGTCTAATGATACGCTGATTAATTTTTTAGCTGCATCTTCTTTTCCTTTGCGGATAGCTTCTGGAATTTCTGCAGCCTTTCCTAAACCTGCTCCAACATGGCCTTTTCCATCACCAACAACTACTAAAGCTGTGAATCTGAAGTTACGACCACCTTTAACAACTTTGGTAACACGTTTAATTGATACCACTCTTTCAGTCAGTTCAAGCTGACTAGCATCAATACGATCTTGTCTCATATGTGTTCTCCCTTCTTAAAAATTCAGTCCAGCTTCTCTTGCTGCGTCTGCTAATGCTTTTACTTTACCCTGATAAATAAATCCGCCTCTGTCAAAAACAACCTCTGTAATTCCTTTAGCTGTTGCTTTTTCAGCGATTACTTTTCCTAAGTATGCTGCTGCTTCAACATTGTTAGTTTTCTCTAATGCTGCTTTCACATCTTTTTCGAGAGTGGAAGCTGCAACAAGAGTATTTCCAACTGTGTCGTCAATAATCTGAGCATACATATGATTATTACTTCTAAACACTGCTAAACGTGGTCTTTCAGCTGTTCCGCTAAAACGATTACGTAATTTCATGTGTTTTTTTACACGAACTTCGCTTCTTGATTTTTTGCTAACCATTTTCACACCCTCCTTAATTATTTCTTACCAGTCTTACCAACTTTACGTCTGATAACTTCATCAGCATATTTAACACCTTTACCTTTGTAAGGTTCTGGTCTTCTCTTATCTCTGATTTCAGCTGCGTACTGGCCAACTTTTTCTTTATCGATACCTTTAACAGTAATTTTGTTCTGTCCTTCAAGTACAGACTCGATACCTTCTGGATCGATCATTTCAACTGGGTGAGAGTATCCTAAATTTAATGTTAATTTGTTTCCTGCTTTAGAAGCTCTGTAACCAACACCATTGATCTCAAGAACTTTCTGATATCCTTCTGTAACACCAACAACCATGTTGTAGATAAGAGTTCTTGTAAGACCGTGTAAAGATTTCATTCTCTTTAAGTCGTTTGGTCTTGTAACGATTACTTCTTCGCCTTCTTTTTTGATTTCCATTTCAACTGGAAGCTCTTTTGTAAGAGTTCCCTTAGGACCTGTTACAGTCACAACATTGTTTTCAGCGATCTCAACAGTAACTCCTGCTGGGATAGCGATTGGCAGTCTTCCTATACGTGACATACCGTACCTCCTATAACTTAGATTCTCGGAGAAGCGTTTGAAACGCCTCTCTGTTTTCAGTTTCTATTTGTGATTACCAGACGAAGCAAAGAACCTCTCCACCTACATGAAGTTTTCTAGCTTCTTTATCTGTAATTACACCTTTGTTTGTAGAAATGATAGCTGTTCCAAGTCCACCTAAAACCTTTGGCATTTCTTCGCTGTTAGCATAAACACGAAGACCTGGTTTAGAGATTCTTTTAATACCTGAAATAACTTTTTCATTCTTATCTGCACCATATTTCAATGTGATGTGGATTGTATTGAAGCATCCGTCTTCAACAATTTCATATTTTGCAATATAACCCTCGTTGAAAAGAATGTCAGCAATCGCGATTTTCATCTTAGATGCAGGTACATCAACTGTATCATGTTTAGCAGTATTTGCATTACGGATTCTTGTAAGCATATCTGCGATTGGATCACTCATTGTCATTGAATATTGACCTCCTTATTTCGATAATATATATAGAAGTTCATCTTGATTTATCGATGAACGGCTGATTTTCTTACCAGCTTGCTTTCTTAACACCTGGGATCTGTCCTTTATATGCCAGCTCACGGAAGCATACACGGCAGATACCATATTTTCTCAAGTAGCCGTGTGGACGACCACAAATTCTGCAACGATTGTATTCTCTAGTGGAGAATTTTGGTTCACGCTGCTGTTTGATTTTCATTGATGTCTTAGCCATGAATAATTCCTCCTTATTTTGTGAATGGCATATTGAACTGAGTCAATAATTCACGAGCTTCTTCGTCAGTCTTAGCTGTTGTAACAAAGATTACATCCATACCTCTGACTTTATCTACCTTATCATATTCGATTTCAGGGAAGATAAGCTGCTCTTTGATTCCAAGAGCGTAGTTACCTCTTCCGTCGAATGCGTTAGGATTAACACCTCTGAAGTCACGTACACGAGGTAATGCAAGGTTGATCAGACGATCAACGAATTCATACATTCTTTCTCCTCTTAAAGTAACTTTACATCCGATTGCCATGCCCTCTCTGATTTTGAAGTTAGCTACAGAATTTTTAGCTCTTGTAAGAACTGCTTTCTGTCCGGAAATCTTCTCAAGATCAGCGACAGCTGACTCTAAAACTTTTGCATTGTCTTTTGCTTCACCAACGCCCATGTTGATAACGATTTTATCGAGCTTTGGTACTTCCATTATATTTTTGTAACCGAATTTTTTGATCATTGCATCTACGATCTCATTCTGGTATGTTTCTTTAAGTCTACTCAAAGTTTAAGGTCCTCCTTCCTTGAATTAATCAATTATGTCGCCTGTTGACTTAGCAACACGAACTTTTTTGTCACCATCCATTTTGAAACCAATTCTTGTAACAGCTCCTTTGTGTACATACATAACATTAGAGATATCGATTGGTCCTTCCTGATGAACGATTCCACCATTCTGGTTAGCTGCACTTGGTTTTGTATGCTTTGTAAGCATGTTTACACCTTCAACCAGAACTTTACCGTCTTTATTATTTACAGCAATAACTTTGCCTTCTTTGTCTTTGTCTTTTCCAGCAATAACTCTTACTGTATCACCTTTTTTGATTTTCATAGTTGACATTCTTAAAGCACCTCCCTACAGTACTTCCGGAGCTAAAGAAACAATTTTCATAAATTTCTTGTCTCTGAGCTCTCTGGCTACTGGTCCAAAAATACGTGTTCCACGTGGGTTCATATCGTCTTTTATAATAACAGCAGCATTTTCATCGAATCTGATATAAGAACCGTCTTTACGACGAGCGCCTTTTACAGAACGGACAACTACAGCTTTTACAACATCACCTTTTTTAACAACGCCGCCTGGTGTTGCATCTTTAACAGATGCAACGATAACGTCACCGATGTTGGCATATCTTCTTGTAGAACCGCCAAGCACACGGATGCATAATAACTCTTTAGCACCTGTGTTGTCTGCTACTTTAAGTCTGCTTTCCTGTTGTATCATGCAGATAAACCTCCTTTAAATGCGCGATAAATTTATTTCGCTTTCTCTACGATCTCAACAAGTCTCCATCTCTTATCTTTAGATAATGGTCTTGTCTCCATAACTTTAACTGTATCTCCAACGTTGCACTGATTCATTTCATCATGAGCTTTTAATTTATAAGTTCTCTTTACAATTTTTTTGTAAAGTGGGTGCTTAACGTGGTCTTCAACTGCAACAACGATTGTTTTGTCCATTTTGTCACTAACAACCTTGCCTGTACGGGTTTTTCTAAGATTTCTTTCTTCCACAGTACGCCCTCCTACTCAGCTTTAGAAGCTTCTGTTATCACTGTCTGAATTCTAGCGATATTCTTTCTCACTTCTTTAATTCTGCTTGTATTCTCTAATTGATTAGTTGCATTCTGGAATCTTAAATTGAAAAGTTCCTTTTTAGCAGCTACTAATTCTTCATTTAATTCTTCTACAGATTTTCCTTTTAATTCGTTTACAAATGTATTAATTTTCACTGTTATCACCGCCTTCTAAGTCTGCGCGAGAAACGATTTTGCATTTGCAAGGTAACTTATGCATTGCAAGTCGAAGTGCCTCTCTAGCTGTTTCCTCTGGTACTCCTGCAATTTCAAACATTACGCGGCCTGGTTTAACTACTGCTACCCAGTACTCAAGCGCACCCTTTCCTTTACCCATACGAACCTCAAGAGGTTTATGAGTAACTGGTTTATCTGGGAAAATTTTGATCCAAACTTTACCACCACGTTTGATGTAACGTGTCATAGCAACACGGGCTGCCTCGATCTGATTAGAACGAATCCAGCATGGTTCTGTTGCAACAAGTCCGAATTCACCATAAGAAATCTTGTTTCCTCTCATGGCTTTACCTTTCATGGTACCACGGAATTGTTTACGACGTTTAACTCTTTTTGGCATTAACATTATCTATCTCTCCCTTCCTTATCTGCTTTAGTCGGAAGAACTTCGCCTTTGTAAATCCAAACCTTTACACCGACTTTTCCGTATGTTGTGTCAGCTTCTGCGAATCCGTAATCAATATCAGCTCTAAGTGTCTGAAGTGGAATAGTTCCTTCGCTGTAGAACTCTGTACGAGCCATATCAGCTCCACCAAGACGTCCTGAAACAGATGTCTTAACACCAAGTGCTCCTGCTTTCATTGTTCTTGACATGCAAGATTTCATAGCACGTCTGAATGAAATACGGTTTTCAAGCTGCTGAGCAATATTTTCTGCAACTAACTGAGCATCTTTGTCTGGTCTTTTGATTTCTTTGATATCAACGATTAATTTCTTGTCAGTGAATTTAGCTAATTCAGCTTTCACTTTCTCGATTTCAGAACCGCCTTTACCAATTACTACACCAGGTTTAGCTGTATAAATGATAATTTTAACACGGTCAGATGCTCTTTCAATTTCAATTCTTGAAACACCTGCACTGTATAATTTTTTCTTAAGGAATTTTCTGATTTCATGGTCTTCTACTAAGTTATCAGCGAAATCTTTTTCTGCGTACCACTTGGAATCCCAGTCTTTGATAACACCGACTCTAAGACCATGAGGATTAACTTTCTGTCCCATTGTTGTCCTCCTTATTATCTTTCATTAAGCACGATTGTAATGTGGCTCATTCTCTTTTCGATTCTGTAAGCTCTGCCCTGTGCTCTTGGTCTGATTCTCTTCATTGTTGGTCCTTTATTTGCGTAACACTCTTCAATATAAAGGTTTTCAACATTCATACCATTGTTGTTTTCAGCATTTGCGATTGCTGATTTTAATAATTTTTCTATAACGCTTGAAGCATATCTTGGATTATAAGCTAAAATACCAAGTGCTGTCTGTACATCCTTACCTCTGATGGCATCTAATACGAAACAAGCTTTCTGAACTGATACTCTTGCATAAGAAATCTTAGCTGATGGTCTTGTATCTCTCTGCTCATTTCTTTCTCTCTTGATTTGGGATCTATGTCCTTTAGCCATGGATGAACCCTCCTTTCGAATATCTTATGATTATCTAAGTCTTGACTTCTTCTCGTCTTTACCGTGTCCTCTGTATGTTCTTGTTGCAACAAACTCTCCGAGTTTATGTCCAACCATATCTTCTGTAACATATACAGGCACATGTTTTCTTCCGTCGTGAACAGCAAATGTGTGTCCAACGAATGATGGGAAGATTGTAGAACGACGTGACCAAGTTTTAATAACTGATTTATCACCTGCAGCATTCATAGCATCTACTTTTTTAAGTAAGCTAGCGTCTGCAAATGGTCCTTTTTTAAGTGAGCGAGCCATAGGTTCTAACCTCCTTGTAAACTAAATTATTTGATTGCTTTTCCATCTCTTCTTCTTACGATTAACTTGTTAGAAGATTTGTTTTTCTTACGTGTCTTGTAACCAAGTGCTGGTTTACCCCAAGGTGTACATGGACCCGGACGACCGATTCCTGTCTTACCTTCACCACCACCGTGTGGATGGTCATTAGGGTTCATAACAGAACCACGAACTGTTGGTCTGAAGCCTAAGTGACGTGTACGTCCAGCTTTACCAATATTAACAAGGCTGTGATCTCCGTTACCAACAGAACCGATAGATGCTCTACAAATAATTGGAACCATTCTCATCTCGCCTGATGGAAGTCTAAGTGTAGCGTATTTTCCTTCTTTAGCCATCAGCTGTGCACTGTTTCCTGCTGAACGTACAAGCTGTCCGCCTTTTCCTGGATATAACTCAATGTTATGAATTTCTGTACCAACTGGAATGTCAGATAATGGTAAGCAGTTACCTACTCTTACTTCTGCTTCAGGTCCGTTCATAACTTTCATACCATCCTTTAATCCTTCTGGAGCAAGGATGTATGCTTTTTCACCATCTGCGTAGCAGATAAGTGCGATGTTTGCAGATCTGTTTGGATCGTATTCGATACCAATTACAGTTGCTGGAATACCATCTTTTCTTCTCTTGAAGTCGATGATTCTGTATTGTTTCTTAGCTCCGCCTCCGCGGTGTCTAACTGTGATTTTACCCTGATTGTTACGACCAGCTTTTCTGCTCTTAGAACTCATTAATGATTTCTCAGGAGTTTTCTTTGTGATTTCAGAGAAATCTGAGCCAGTCATCTGTCTTCTGGAAGGTGTATATGGGTTGTATGTTTTAATTCCCATTACTCTTTCTCCTTTCGTCTATCTGATTATTTGTTTCACGGATTTGCACCGTATAATTTTCGTATTTCCTGTCCGGATTTAATTTTATAATCCTTCGAAGATTTCGATATCAGCACTGTCAGCTGTTAACTTAACAATTGCCTTTTTTGTTTTAGCTGTTTTACCAAATGTCATTCCACGTCTCTTTGTTTTTCCATCGAGATTCATTGTACTAACACTTGCAACTTTTGTTCCATTGAACATTTTTTCAACAGCTTCTTTAACCTGTGTCTTTGTTGCTTCTGGATGAACTAAGAAAGTATATTTCTTGTCAGCCATAAGTTCCATAGATTTTTCAGTAACTACTGGTTTAAGGATTACATCATAATATTTAAGATTTGCCATTATGCGTACACCTCCTCGATAGTTGCAACAGCAGCTTTTGTAGTGATTACTGTGTTGTATTTTAAGATATCAAATACGTTGATTGTATTTGTTTTAGCTGTTTTAACATTAGCGATGTTTCTTGCTGATAACTGAGCGTTTACGTTACCGTCTTCTAAAACAACAAGTGCTTTATTTACGTTCAGGTTATTTAATACAGCCTGGAAGTTCTTTGTTTTGATTTCATCAAACTTAAGATCATCGATAACGATGAATTTGTTTTCTACAACTCTTGATGTAAGAGCAGACTTAAGAGCAGCCTGTTTCTCTTTTTTGTTCATCTTAAATGTGTAGTTTCTTGGTGTTGGAGCGAATACTACTCCACCGCCTGTCCACTGTGGAGATCTTGTGGATCCCTGTCTTGCATGACCTGTTCCTTTTTGTCTCCATGGTTTTCTTCCGCCTCCGGAAACTTCTGAGCGAGTTTTCGCTTTCTGTGTTCCCTGACGATTATTTGCAAGCTGGTTTACAACTGCCATGTGTAAAAGATGTTCATTTACCTCAACACCGAACACAGCATCGTTAAGATCGATTGTACCAACTTCTTTACCTTCGATATTATAAACAGATACGTTTGCCATCTGTGTGTTCCTCCTTTCTACTTCAGTCAGACTAGTTAGCCTTTACAGTTTCTTTAATTGTTACAAGGCATTTCTTAGGTCCTGGAACTGATCCTTTAACTAAGAGCAGATTGTTTTCTGCATCAACTCTAACAATTTCAAGATTCTGAACTGTAATCTTCTTGTTACCCATCTGACCTGGCATCTTTTTGCCCTTGAATACTTTACTTGGGTCAGATGCTGAACCGTTGGAACCAGCGTGACGATGGAACTTAGAACCGTGAGTCATAGGTCCTCTGCTCTGATTGTGACGTTTGATAGCGCCCTGGAAACCTTTACCTTTTGAAATTGCTGTAGCATCAATTTTGTCTCCAGCTTCAAAGATATCAGCTTTGATTTCCTGAGCAAGTGTATATTCCTCAGCGTTTTCTAATTTAAATTCTTTTACATATCTCTTTCCAGAAACTCCAGCTTTTGCAAAATGTCCCTGCTCAGCTTTTGTAAGACCGTTTCTGTGTGCGATTTCTTTTTTGCCGTTCTTGTCTTTTGTAACAATTTTTGAATTCTTGTCAACAAAACCTACCTGAACTGCACTGTAACCGTCGTTTTCAACTGTTTTAACCTGTGTTACTACACATGGTCCAGCCTGAAGAACAGTTACTGGAGTTAAAACTCCATCTTCATTGAAGATCTGTGTCATTCCGACTTTTGTAGCTAAAATAGCTTTCTTCATTATAATTACCTCCTGTGATTTACAGCGGAGCACTTTTGTGCTCATCCTAAATTATAGGAATACTGTTTCTTATTTGTTTTTCATTTTGATATCGATGAATACACCAGCTGGCATTTCTAATCTTGATAATGCATCAACAGTTTTCTGTGTTGGTGTTACGATATCGATGAGTCTCTTATGAGTTCTCTGTTCGAACTGCTCTCTAGAGTCTTTGTATTTGTGTACAGCTCTAAGGATTGTAACTACTTCCTTCTTTGTTGGAAGTGGTACTGGACCACTCACTTGTGTTCCGTTCTTCTTTACAGTTTCGATAATTTTTTTTGCAGATGCATCTACCAACTGGTGATCATATGCTTTTAATGTGATTCTCATTACTTGACTTGCCATAAAAAAAGTCGCCTCCTTTTCGTACTTTTGCTCAGTACGACAAGCGGTGACTGTACACTCTCCCGTGTGTGTCGTGAGAAACTCACACGTTGTTTCATACTTTTATCGTTGATAAACAGTAATCAGTTGTGATTCGTACAGTGACTTGTCGCCAGTTTCCTAACTTGACATTCGCTCCACGGAAAACCTGCCATATACTTTTGCATTGGCAGCAACCTCGCGCTTCATAGCTATCATGCCACAGCTCTCTTATTATAGCCGATGTTTTTTTATTTTTCAAGTGGTTTTAATAATTTTTTGTATTTTTTTTAATACAACATATCCGCTATAAAAATAACCGATTTCGCTGTTTTATACGACAATCGGTTTGCTATTTTAATCTCCTACATCATAGGAAAAGATTTTCTCTGGCGGAGGCATGTGGGAATCGAACCCACCCAGGACGAGCAAACGCCCCACACTGGTTTTGAAGACCAGGAGGCACACCAGTTACCCATCTACCCCCATTTAAAATGTTCCTTTAAAAATCTCTTCCATGATAACAAATATTTTTCTATTTTTCAAGCTTATTCTTTTGCACATTGAGTTTCTTCCTATTATATAATATAAATTGTTATTGTTTTTCATTTTTGCGGCTGATATTATAGAAAAGAACCGGTATCTTTCCGGTTCCAGAATATATTTTAGAAGGATTCAATATGAACAGACGTTTAGTATATAACATTACCGCTCAAGATAATGATATTCGCATTGAGCAATTTCTTAGAAGAAATGGATACTCCCGACAAAATCTTGTAGAACTCAAGAAAATGCCTAACAGCATTCTTGTAAATGGAATATGGCTTCATTTAAACGAAAAACTCCATACCGGAGATCAGTTGGTCATACATATACAAGAAAATGAAAGTTCAAAATTAATCCCACCTGTGGATATGCCAATCGATATTATTTATGAAGACGAAGATCTGATTGTGATCAACAAATCTGCTGGCATGCCAATTCATCCTTCCATGGACAATTATACAAATTCTCTTGCCAACGCACTTGCCTATTATTATAAGAAGAAAGAGCTCCCTTTTATCTTTCGCTGCACAAATAGACTTGATCGAGATACTTCTGGTCTGACAGTAATTGCAAAACACATGCTTAGTTCCAATCTTCTTTCAACTATGACAAAAAATCATGAAATAAAAAGAGAATATTCCGCCATCGTCCGCGGTAAATTAACCCCTGAAAGCGGTACTATCTGTGCCCCTCTTTCTCGTAAACCTGGCTCAATCATTGAACGATATGTTGACTTTGAAAATGGACAAACAGCTATAACCCATTATTACACTGAACTATACGCAAACGGACATACTCTTGTCCGCTTACAGTTAGAAACCGGTCGCACTCATCAAATACGTATTCATTTAAAGTACATTGGATTTCCACTGATTGGGGATTATCTCTATAATCCTGATATGGAATTTATAAACAGACAAGCACTACACTCTTGTCATCTTTCTTTTGTTCATCCAATCACAGGAAAACCTATGGAGTTCACAGCTCCACTTCCAAACGATATGAAACAGGTTCTTTCCCCTTAATTGACATTTCGTTTATTGTGCAGTATACTATGGTTCAATGAATTATATAAAAGATAATGACAAGGGGAGTCTGTTTGACAGGCTGAGAGGAAGTTGTTAACTTCGACCCATAACCTGATCTGGATCATGCCAGCGTAGGTACTGTTAATACTTGTATTTGTTTATACATATATACCCCCTTGTTTTTGTCCAAAAATAAGGAGGTTTTTTTATGTTTGATTTACTAGTCAACGCAGACGGTGGACTTACAACTGCCGGATATGCAATTACGATCATTGCAGGAGTTATTCTTTTTGTGCTCGCTATCATTTTTGCATCAAAACATTCTGAAAAAGGGAAGATAACAACACACCAACTTGTTTTTTGTGCCATGGCTATGGCACTTGCATTTATTACATCGTATATCAAACTGTATGAGTTGCCTTGGGGTGGAAGCGTTACATTATGCAGTATGTTGTTCATTGTGCTTGTCGCAAACTGGTACGGCGTAGAAACTGGTATACTTGTTGGTCTTGCATACGGAATTCTTCAATTTATACAGGGACCATATGTACTTTCTTTCTTCCAGGTAGGATGTGATTATATTTTTGCATTTGCTGCATTGGGTATTGCAGGATTCTTCGCAAAGCAAAATCATGGGCTCTTAAAAGGATACATTGCAGCTGTATTTGCACGAGGGGTTTTTCATACAATTGGCGGATATTTATACTGGATGGAATATATGCCGGATAATTTCCCTGCCACATTAAAAAACTTCTACCCTATCGTATATAACTACAGTTATCTTGTTATTGAAGCACTTATCACAATTATTATCATTTCAATCCCTGCTGTTTCAAAAGGATTACAACAGATCAAAAAACTTGCTTTAAAATAACGTAAATTAAAATGTGGAAAGAGTTTTATACCAAAACTGCTTTCCACATTTTTTATTTTTTATTCATATCGTAATGCATCGATTGGATTTAAATTTGCTGCTTTTATAGATGGAAGAAGTCCAAATATAATTCCAATGACCATAGAAAATACAACAGCTAGAATACTTGCCGGTATACTGATTGCTACTGGTGTCTGAGACATTTTTGCAATAACCTGTGACATGATGATTCCAACAATCACTCCTAAGATTCCTCCGACACTTGTAAGTACCGCTGCTTCTGTTAAAAATTGCCAGAGTATCTTTTTCTTACGAGCACCAATTGCCTTTTTTAGTCCAATTTCTCTTGTACGTTCTGTTACTGATACAAGCATGATATTCATAACTCCTATACCGCCAACTAACAACGAAATGCTTGCGATCCACAAAAGTTGTTTATTTGTATTTTCGCTTACTTTCTGAAGATTCTTAACTGTTTTAAGAAGATCTGCTGCCCGATAGGAAATACTGTTGTCTGATTCGCCTTCTTCATTCCCCGGAGTAGAAATAATCAACGTATTCATGATATCTTCAACTTTTTTTCCGATTGTACTCATAACATCTGTACTCTCTGCCATTACACTGACATCACATGGTTCATCATAATTATATACGATCGGCCATGCTGCTTTTGGAATCAGCAACATACCATTTGAATTTTGATTATACAGATAATAATCTTCCATACTGTTGATAACTGGTTCAAACGCATCAGACTTTCTGATTGTTCCTATAACCGTAAATGGTTCTCCCTTGATTTCTATGATTTTTCCTATTTCATCTTCACCAGGGAACAAGGTCTGTACAGCTATATCATCTAATAGAACAACTTTTGAAAACTTCTGATAATCTTG
>RCNH01000504.1_pt1 | contig 15743 bp, 14 predicted proteins | sample 2041161 | NCBI WGS metagenome assembly RCNH01 (sample SAMN09708215, study PRJNA481090) | Feces metagenome, whole genome shotgun sequencing project. | biome: feces | host: Leptonychotes weddellii | place: Antarctica: Sion Island | collected 2010-03-01 | reverse complement strand
AAGTTAAGTATTATTTATATAAGTAGGAAGATTTTTCAGTGTTAAAAAAATAACGCAAATCGACCAAAAGGTTCACACCCGTTGCACAATCGGACAAAAAAAAGAGAGACTCTCGGAAAAGTCTCTCTTTAAAACGGTTCTCCTGCGACTCGGGGACTACTCCTCGGTCTGCTCGGGGTCTGATACCAGAATACGACCGCAGTACTCGCAGATGATGATTTTCTTACCCGAACGGATATCCATCTGACGCTGGGGCGGGATACGGTTGAAGCAACCACCACACGCATCACGCTTTACGGTCACAACAGCCAAACCGTTGCGCACGCTGTGGCGGATACGGTCGTAAGCCGCAATCAGACGCTCATCAATTTTAGCCTTCACGCTGTCCGACTGGGCCTGGAACTCGGCGATACGGGGAGCGGTCTCCTCCTCGATGCCATCGAGCTCGTTCTTCTTGACACTCAAATCCGAAGAACGGTCCTTCATGATAGAGGCAGCCTCTTCCAACTGGACTTTCTTGGCTTTGATGCCGGCAGAATACTCCTTGAGACGCTTCTCGGCCAATTCGATTTCCAACTCCTGATACTCAATCTCCTTGGAGATGGAGTCATACTCACGGTTGTTACGAACGTTGTTCTGCTGCTCCTTGTAGTTGGCGATTTTAATCTTGGCCTGATCAATTTCTCGCTTACGCTGTTTGGTCAGCGCATTAAATTCCTCGATCTCTCCATTGATATTATCAATGCGAGTCTGCATACCAGCTACCTCGTCTTCGAGGTCCTGCACTTCGAGAGGCAGGTCGCCCTTCACCTTGTTGATTTCATCAATCTTGCTGTCAATTTTCTGGAGCTCGTAAAGCGCCATAATCTTCTCCTGCATCGAATAATCAACCTCGGCAGTCTTCTTGTGTGTTGCCATATATGTCTTGTATAGTTTAGACTTAAACCAAATAATTCACCGGATTGCGAGAATCCACACTCTTGCGAACGGCAAAGGTAATCAATTTTTTTGACAAAATATCAAATAAAATCTGAATTGCGCAATATTCACTCTCAAAATGTCCTATATCGGCTACCGTGAGGGCTTTATCGGGGAGTGTGAACTCGTGATATTTCATGTCGGCGGTGATGTAAATGTCGGCTCCGGCACGGCACGCATCGCCGATGAGCGAGGCTCCCGAACCGGTGCAAACGGCCACTCTTCTGACCTGTTGAGTGGCAATATCGCTGTAACGCACCGCACCGACATGGAACATCTCCTTCACGCGGCGCATAAATTCCAGCGTGTCAACCGCCTGCGGCAGGTTGCCCACCACACCGAAACCCGAATTTCGGGCGGCATCGGTCACCTGCAACACCTCCAGTTCCGCGACACCCATCATTTCGGCCAGTCGCCAGCTCATGCCGCCGGGTGTGCTGTCCAGATTGGTGTGGCACGCATAGAGGGCTATGCCCCTGCGAATGGCGCGCTCGACACAACGCTGGGTCATGTCCGAGGAGTTGAAGCGTTTGAGGGCGCGGAACACAATCGGATGGTGGGTGATGATGATGTCACACCCCTCTCTTTCCGCCTCGTCCATCACCTCGTCATTGACATCGACCGCCAACAGTGCCTTGTGCACCTCATCGTCCCATCGTCCCACGATGAGTCCGGAGTTGTCGTACGACTCCTGCAAATCGAGCGGAGCGAACTCCTCGATGGCATCGGTTATATCCTTTATCTTCATAGTTTTAAAAGAGTGATTGTTCGTAGAAGGCAAACAATTCGCGGTCGTCGGCATCGCGATATTCGCGCTGCTCGCTACGCCGTGCCTGCTCGGTGAGGGGCTGCTCATCGGGCAGGGACTTCTCTCCGACGGGTTCATCGTCGGGAAATTTCAACACGGGGCAATCGGGATTGCGGCGCGGTCTTACGGGGGAATTGTTCACCACCGCCTTTTTCGGCAAATCATCGCCACCGCCCTCTTTCAGTTCCTCGCGCACCTCCACCAGCAGGGAGCGTATCTTTTGCAGATGCTCCATGAGCTGGGCATCGCGCGAGAACAAATCGTCGCCCCCCTTCTGCTGTTTGAGCACTCGTTTGGCACCCGACAGCGTCATGCCGCACTCACGCACCAGATGATAGACCACCTTCAGCATCTCGACATCCTTGGGCGAGAACAGGCGGTTGCCCTTCTTGTTGCGCTGGGGACGGATATTATCGAACTGGCTCTCCCAATGACGAATGAGCGAAGGTTTCACATCGAACATCTCCGACACCTCGCCCATGGTATAAAAAAGTTTCTCTGCCATATATCAATTCATCATTTTCACTCACTGCTTGAGAATGCGCAGCGAGTTGGGATACATATTATTCACACGTCTGCCGATACGCTTGGCAAATCCCAAAGCATACCCCCGGCAGGTGATGAGGTTGAGCCCCTCCTCCAGATGGTCGGCCGCGATTTCCTGACGGCGCAGGAACGAGAGCGCCTCCTCCTCGGAGATGTCCGCCACGGGCAACGCCTCGCGCGACAGCCCCACATAGAAGGCCAGCGCAGGGTCGGGTTTGAGCTTACCCTTGAACATCTGCCCCACGGCCACACCCGAATAGATGACGGGCAACGACTCCGAAAGGGCTTTCACCTCCTCGAAGTGCGACTTCGGCCAGCCGTAAATCGTACCCATCACATCGGCGAACTGCATCTTCGGTGCATCGACAATCCATCGCGACAGCTCTTTGAGTGTCGCCTTATCGACCTGCTCGAAGACCGAACGGCGTCCCTTGGGTTTGCGCTGACGGCCTGCCGCGGAGTCGCTCTTGCGAGCCACGGCAGCAAACAGCCCCTCGCCGCAACATCTGTGGGGGAAGAAGCGGAAGGTTTGAAAAGCACCGCTGCGTCCGCAGACAATGCCCCACTCCCCGGGGATATTCACCTCCCCGGCCTCCACAATTTCGTCACCTGCCCATGCCGACATTCGTTCCAGAGAACCCTCGTCCTCCTCGCGGTTGAAGGTGCAGGTGCTGTATATGAGTTTTCCACCGGGTTTCAAGGCTCGCCATGCCGCCACCAGAATGTCGTCCTGACGCTGGGCGCAGAGCTTCACATTGCCCTCCGACCACTCCTCGCGTGCGCCATCGTCCTTGCGGAACATACCTTCACCCGAACAGGGGGCATCGACAGCCACCACATCGAAGCACGCCTCGAAGTCACCCAGAGCCTTGGCATCGCACGCCGTGACCACGACATTGCCCAGACCCCATTTTCTCACATTGTCGGCCAACACCTGCGCCCTGCGGCGGTCGAGTTCGTTGGCCACGACCAATCCCCCGTCACCGACCAGTGACGAGTAGAGGGTCGATTTGCCGCCCGGAGCGGCACACATATCCAAGACGCGAAGACCCTCGACATCGCCGGCCAGCAGACCGACAAACTGTGACGAAGCCTCCTGCACATAGTAGGCTCCGGCATGGAACATCGCATCGAAAGTAAACTGCGGACGCGAGTTGAGATAACGCCCCTCCTCACACCACGGCACCTGCTCCCCCATGTCGAGATGCGGGCAGTCGCCCTTTTTCGAGGGGTGGAGTCGGATACTCACCGGCGGTTCGGTGTCGAGTGCGGCACAGAGTGCGTGTCCCTCCTCTTCGCCCAGCTGACGAAGTATTCTCTCTACAAATTTTTCAGGCAGCGTCATGCGTTCCTATTTCTTGAGCTGTTTCTGCTGCTGTATGGCGTCCAGACGCGCACATATCTTCTCGAAGACGGCCTTGTCCTCCACAAAGTCATCGACATCCTTGTCCACCACAAACACTTCGCCCTCGTAGATGTTTTCAATCCAGTCGTTGTATTTGTTGTTCAGACGGTTGAGATACTCCTCGTCGATGTTCATCTCATAGGCACGACCACGCTTCTGAATCTGCGAAATGAGGGTCGGCACGCTGGCCTTGAGGTAAATCAGCAGGTCGGGTTTGGGAATGAGTGCCGTCACCAGCTTAAAAATCTTCATGTAGGTTTCGATGTCGCGTGACGACATGAGACCCATCTCGCGGAGGTTGCCTGCGAAGATGTGGGCATCTTCGTAGATGGTGCGGTCCTGGAAGATATCGCCCTCCTTGCCCTCCTCCAACATATCCATCGTCTGCTGGATACGATTGGCCAGGAAGCATACCTGAAGATTGAACGACCAACGGTTCATGTCGTTGTAGAAATCGCCGATATAGGGGTTGTCACAACAATCCTCCAAATAGGCTTTGGCATGATAACGCTCGGTGAGCATGGTGGTCAGCGTGGTTTTTCCGCTACCGATATTGCCTGCAATGGCTATATACATGATATTAGGGTTTAAATGTCGGACGCGAAGCCGCACCGGGCTGCTCCCGACCGATTATCTTTTGTATGGTTAATTCCTTATATATTATAATAGTATGCCCCGACAGTCCGAAGACCGACCGGACACATTGTTTTCTCTTGTTTTGTCTCTCGCTCCTCAACGGGCGCCTCCCCTACTTCTCTTCGTGAGCCGAAGCACAGAACGCGAGGAAATCGTCGGCAAAGTGGCGGTCATTGACCAGACGCGGCACCTTGTTCTTGTGACGCAGACGCAACCACTCGAGGAAGCGTCCCTGCTCCACCACACGGATATGCTGACGCATGAGGGTGGTCTTGCGCTTGGCATCGTAATCGGAATTCACGCGGCGCAACTCCTCGTCCAGCACCTCGGCGAAGTGCTCCTCGGAGTCGGGCCGGCGCTCGAACTCTATCATCCACTCGTGTGCGCCCTGCTCGCGCAACGACATATAGCACGGAGCCACGGAGTATTCGCTCACCACAGCTCCCGTCCGACGGCAGGCTGCCACCAATGCCGTGTCGGCATTATCGACAATCAGCTCCTCGCCGAAAACATTGATGAACTGACGGGTGCGTCCCGCAAAGCGGATACGGTAGGGATTCACCGAGGTGAACTCCACCGTGTCACCGATTTCGTAACGCCACAGGCCGTTGTTCGATGAGATAATCATGGCGTAGACCTTGCCGCACTCGACACCCTCCAGCGGTACGATGACATCACCCGAACGGAACTCGAAGAACGTGCCGTAGTCGAGCATCAGCAACATATCGTCTCGCGAGGGGTCGTCCGCCAAAGCAAAGAAGCCCTCCGAAGCGTTGTAGGTCTCCATATAGTTCATCTCCGACGAGGGGATAATCTCCTCGAAAGAGTGGCGGTAGGGTTTGAACTCCACACCACCGTGTGCGAACATCTCCAAATCGGGCCACACCTCCTTGAGGTTCTTCTTGCCCGTGTAGTCCAACACCTTGCGCATCAGCTCCAGGTTCCACGAGGGCACGCCCGCAAACGAGGTGATGTGCTCATTGACGCACTCCTTGCAGATGGCGGCACACTTCTCGTCGAAGTCGGGAATGATGGCAGTGGCGATTTTCGGAGCACGGAACCAGCCGCTGCAAAACGAGGTTTCGTGAATCAGCACCGCCGAGAGGTCGCCCACCAGATTGCCGTTCTCGCGCTGGCACGAGCCGCCCAGCGTGAGGGTCTTGCCCTCGAAGACGCGGCTTCGGGGATGGTTGGCCGAATAGACGGTTGCCACATCGCGCATACCGAGGGTGTGGTTCCACCACAACGACTCGCGGGTGACGGGTATATATTTGCTACGGTCGGATGTCGTACCCGACGATTTGGCGTAGAGGGTCACCGCGCCCCGACAGGTGACATTCTTTTCTCCTGCCACCATGCGCGAAATCCACGGTTTGAAGGAGTTGTAATCGAAGGTGTCCACCCTGTTTTGGAACTCCTCCACCGTGTGGACATTCTCCAGCGAATAGTGACGGCCGAAAGCCGTATGACGGTTTTTACGCAACAGATTGCGGAGCATCTTCTGCTGCACCTCGTGGGGGTGACGGCGGAAATACTCGATGGCCGGCTCGCGGTGAGCAAACCAGGCCTTCAATATTGTACTTCTCAGCGACATGATTAATTAAAAAATGTACCCACACTGGCCACCGAACCCGGCATGGCAAAGACTACCACACGGTCATAGGGGTTGATTTCCATATTATCAACGGCAATGAAGACCTTGTCGCCACGTACGATACCGCCAATCATGGTATCCTCGGGCAGACCCAAATCCTTGATGCGCGCCTTGATGGCCGGCGAATTGGGTTTGACGATGAACTCCATCACCTCGGCATCGCTACCCGTCAGACACTTGATGGCCTGCACATCGGTAGACATCGTGAAACGGAAGATGTTGGAGGCGGTCACCAGCTTCTTGTTGATGATGGTGTCGATACCGATGGACTCGGCAAGGTTGATGTAATTGAGGTTCTCGACCTCGGCAATCACCTTCTTCACACCCATACGCTTGGCAAGCATCGCCGCCAGAATGTTGGTTTCGCTTCGTCCCGTCACCGCCACAAAGGCGTCCATGTTGGCCAATCCTTCCTCCAGCATGATGTCGGTATTTCGTCCGTCCTCGTTGATGATGAGCGTTTTGTCGAGGGTCTCCGCCAGACGGTACGCCTTCTCGGCATTGTAATCCACCATCTTGATATTGACCTCGTCCTGCAACTCGGTGGCGATACGTATACCGATGCGCGAGCCGCCCAGAATCATCATGTTCTTAATCTCGATGTTCTTGTGTCCCGATGACTCCATCACCTCCTTCACGGCGTCCTGACGCGCGATGATGTAAATCACATCGTCCTCCATGTAGATTTCGCCCTGACGCGGAATGATGGTCTGCTCGCCGCGTGTGATGGCCACCGTGCGGTAGCTCAGTGCGGTCTGATTTTCATCGAAACCCTCCACCTCGCGGCCGACCAGCGATGATGCCGGCTCCAGACGGAAGACCACCAGCGAGAGCTTGCCGCTCGAGAAATCGACATACTCGGTGGTGGAGGTGTGACCCAACAGGTTAATCACCTCGCGGGCTGCCACCTTTTCGGGATAGAAGAGGTAGTCGATACCCATGTCGATGAACATCTCCTTGTTGTTGGGTTCGAGGTATTCGTTGTTGTCGATACGGGCGATGGATTTCTTGGCACCCAGTTTCTTGGCCAGTATGGCAGAGATGACGTTCTCGTTCTCCTCGTGATTGACGGCGATAAACAAATCGCAACGGCGCACCGAGGCACGGCGCAGCACCGTGAAATTCGTGGAATCACCCTCCACTGTGATGACATCGGCAAGGTTGCCCACCTCCGACAACAGTTTGGGGTCTTTGTCGATGATGGTAATATCGTGACCGTTACCACTCAACATTCTCGCCAGATGGCTGCCCATCTCACCGGCTCCCGCGATAACAATTTTCATAGCTTGTAACTTTGTTTTAGCATTGTCCTCAATATAAAATCCTCCGCAGAGGTCGGCGAATAACACCGTTTTCAGTGAGCGGTTTACTCCCCACAAAGATGCTCCGCGAATAAGGATGCGGAGGCTGGTCGGACAACATTTTTGCAAAATATCATACAAATGTATAAATTTGCCACGGAAAGCACAAAATAAATCGAAAAAAATCAGTCTATTATGTCATCAACATTTGCAGTTATCCTCTGTTCCATTTTGGCCGTCGGATTTTTCGTCCTCGGACTTTCGCTGACGCTCATCATCAAGGGACACCACATAGATTCCGAAATTTCGACCAACAAGGATATGCAACGCATGGGTATCAAGTGCGCCGTGCAGGAGACTCGCGAGGACGATGGTACGGCCAGCTGTTCGACCACTCACACCCTGTCGGGTTGTGCGGGTAACTGTGCCGCCTGCGATGTGGAGCAGACCGAGCGCGACCGCGAGAAGCAGGCGATGAACATTCGCAAGAACGCCGCCGCCCACCACGACGAGGAGGACGAAGAATAATCCACCGACAAGGGGGGGGGCACGCTTCCCCGTCTAAAGACATTCACAAAATCGGAACACACATTAAATCATACAGATAAGACGGTCATCAGGCAAAGAAGCAGACGCCGTATTTTCAACAAAAAAAAGCGACACTTCGATGATGAAGTGTCGCTTTTTTCATGCTTGTTTTCCTTCCTAAATCTTCGAGTATTTCGAACGGCATTCGAACCACGGATTGTGCAAATCCTCCTGATTGTACTTCAGCGGTTCTTTGTCGGGGAGCGAGCGTGTCTGACCGCCGGCCTCCGCAAGAATCAGCTCACCGGCTGCCGTATCCCACTCGTAGGTGCGGGTGGTGCGCACGTAGTAATCGACCGTGCCCTCCGCCAGCAGACAGAACTTGTAGGAGCTGCCCTGCACGAGGATTTTCAAATCGGGGAAATTCGTTCTCAGACCTGCGATGTATTCGTCCGTCTCACGGGTTTGGTGCGAGCGCGAAACCGCCACCACCTGCCGGGGGTGCGAGGCTTCCGACGCAAGGGGCAGACGCACGGCATCGGCAACAATCTGTTCGTAGGTAAATTCGGCTTCCGATGAGGGAGCGATGTGGGTTTTGAGGTAGGAACCGCGTCCGTATTCGGCGATGTAGATTTTTTCGAAATAGGGAACGTAAATCACCGAAGCCATACATATTTTGTTCTCCATCAGGGCGATATTGACCGTAAATTCGTTGTTGCCCTTGATGAATTCCACCGTGCCGTCGAGTGGATCGACCAGCCAGTAAAGTTCCCAGTTGCGGCGTTCGTCGAAGCGCATCTCGCGCCCCTCCTCACTTAACACGGGAATACGCGTGGGACCCAGGTAGTCCTTGATGGTTTTGTGCGCCAGACCATCGGCGATGGTCTTGGGGGTGTGGTCGCTTCGCAGACTCACATCGTAATCGTCACGTTGTTTATAAATTTGCATGATGGAGGCACCGGCTCGGACTGCGGCATTGAAGATGGCCGGCAGCAACAACCTCCTCACTGTATCATCTATCATTGTATCAGGTAGGTTTTGGTAGTTGACTTTATGGTTTGTCATGGTAAAGATAGTGATTATTTACAACATCCTAAAATTTTTCAAGGCTCAATCCTTACAAATTCATCAAAGAGCCTGCCAGGCCTGCGTCGGGCATCTAAATAACGACCCGAGAGGGTCGATTCGCATAAAAGATGCAAAAAATAACAAAAATGACACAACAAGTATTGTTTATAAGATAAATATGCCTATCTTTGCATCCTGAATTATGTTCAATTACATAACCAACTAATAATGTACGTTATAGTAGAGATTGCAGGTCAGCAGTTCAAGGCTGAGAAAGGTCGTAAACTTTATGTTCACCGTCTCCAGGGCGAAGAGAATTCGTCCGTAAGTTTCGACAAGGTCCTGCTCACAGACAACGACGGTCAGGTTAAAGTAGGTGCACCTGTAGTAGAAGGCGCCTCAGTTAAGTGCAAAATCTTGAAGCACCTGAAGGACGACAAAGTCATCGTCTTCAAGAAGAAACGCCGTACGGGCTATCAGAAGAGCAACGGTCACCGTCAGGCTCTTACTCAGATTCTCGTAGAGGACATTGTTGCATAAACCTTTAAAAACGAAAAGACATGGCACACAAGAAAGGTGTAGGTAGTTCGAAGAACGGTCGTGAGTCAGAGAGCAAGCGACTCGGCATCAAATTGTTCGGCGGTCAGTTCGCAAAGGCAGGCAACATCATCGTTCGCCAGCGCGGTACTGTACACAATGCCGGTGAGAATGTAGGTATGGGTAAAGACCACACCCTGTTCGCCCTCGTGGACGGAACAGTAGCATTCTGCAAGAAGAGCGAAGGCAAATCTTATGTCAGCGTTACTCCCCTCTCGGAGTAAGCTCCATAGCTTTCACAACAAAAAAAAGAGTTTTCCAAAATGGAAAACTCTTTTTTTATACCCCTATACGAAGGGGCGGAAGAGGGGCAGCTCATATTCTACACGTACCCACGCTCTACACGCGTCAGTTCTCCCCTCCTACTTGCCGACTCTCCATATCCGCGACTCCACGTATCTACTCTTCCCCCATATTAGGACTCCTCATCCTGCCACGGAATAAGAGCCACCCCATTGGCTGATAGCTGCGCTTCTTATCCACACACGTACTGCCCACGGGCGACACTCCCCCACAGCCGGGCATATCGGGAAAATTCTCCCCCTGCTTGCCGTCCACACGCACAGGCACAAAAAGAAGTCGCTCCCCTTTCGGGGAACGACTCCACTATATTGAATCTAATTTATCGAATCAATTACTTCTTCTCCAAGGGGAAGGTAATCTTGAACGACTCGCTGGCGTTGATAACGCTCTCTATCAGCTCGGGAACGTTAATCTGCATACCCATTGCGCTCACGGGAGGAACAACACCCTTCAACACCTGGAGAATGGGCAGGTAAGGCAGAGCCATATCACGGTCAATGTAGATGTCCAACTGGTTACCATTTACGGTGTACTTCAAGGGAATACCGAAGTAGTCACCGGTAGTCTTGATGGGCAGCTTGTTGTCGGCAATCATCTTTGCCAGCTGCTTCGAGAAGTTGGGGCCCATATCTGCGGCAGCCTTCTCATCAATGAACTTCTTGCTCAAACGGAAGTACATCATCGAAGCGTTAGCCTCGTAAGCTACTGCATTGGCAGGAATAACGGCATCAGTCTCTGCGCTGGGGAAATCCTTTACCTCGGGCAGGAACTCGGGCTGCATGAGCGAACCGAGGATAGAACCGGTGTCGGTACCCTTCATCTTGATATCCTTATACTTTGCTTTGATTGCACCGTTGGGAGCAAGAGTGAACTCCTGGAGACCACCTGCAACCAACTGCGATACCATAGCGTTCATCAACGAGATAACAGAGCTTGCGGGCATGAAACCACCTACTGTGGGCATATTAACACCCTCTTTCCACTTGAAGTCCATCACGAAGTTCATGTTCTGAACCTCACCACCGTTGATATCGGGATTCGAAACCTCACGAGTCGAGGTTACGTAAGTACCGGCGATGGGATAGCCACTACCTACACCGTCATTATCATCCGAGCAGGCAACAAATGCAGTGGCCATGGCACAAAAAGCAAAAATCTTGAGTAAATTCTTTTTCATAATATAAAAGTGTATTGTTATTTCATTTTTTTAGTAATGCAAAAATATTGCCACTGCACATCAAAAGCAAAACAATTCAATGAAACGGCCGATTTTTACCACCAAAAACCCATTTACACCACAAACCACCAATAAATTCCCATAAAAAGTTCAACCCAATCGCCCATCGAGCCCCCTAAAAAAGAAGCCGTGGAACACTCCATCGTGTTCCACGGCACTTTGCCCGAAGGCATATTTCGTTGTCAGAATCAGATTACTTGTTCGAAGGGCAACCCTCGCAAGCCTTCTTCTCGCCGCAAGCTGCCTTGCTCTCGCAAGCCTTCTCTGCGTCACAAGCCTTCTTCTCGCCGCAAGTTGCCTCGCCCTCGCAAGACTTCTCTGCGCCGCAAGCCTTCATCTCACCGTCACATGCCTTCTCGCAGTCACCGCAAGACTCCTTCTCGCCTTCGCACTTCGAGGTGCAACCCTCGCAAGCACCCTCGCACTCCTTGGCTGCTGCCTTCTCGCAGCACTCGGGAACAACCTGGAATACAGCCAAAGTCTTCTTGTCAGCGTCGGTCAGGGTCAGCTCGTTGCCCTTAATCGAGTAGCCGTTTACCTTTGCCAGCATCTGGAGGAAAGCCGACTCCGACTCCATGTCGGGGCATGCCATACGGGTAGTACCAGCCTCACCCAATGTGAGCTTGTCACCCTTTACCTCGTAAGTACCGAAGAAACGGTTGCAGTTGGTGCGACCGCTGTACTCACCTGCCTCGCTAGCCAACGACAGAACGAAAGCGTCCTCCTCAGCGTTGATTGCCTCAGCCGAGATACCCTCCATCTGCGAAAGTTTCCAGTTGGTATTCTCCAAATTGGCGTTGTCTGCGTTACCGCAGCATGCAACCATTGCTACGAGAGCTACGGCTGCCATCAAAATCTTTTTCATAGTTTTTTATTGTTTTAAGAATTAATATTCATATATCTTCTTGCGAAGATGCTATTCGTCCGCGAATATAGGCACAAAAAAGGCGGTAACAAAATTGTTGCCGCCTTTTTTTCTAAAAATAATTATATGTTAGTATTCAATCTTTGAACGACGAACATATCCGTTGTAACGCCACTTGGCATTCTCCTCGGCAGCGTGGAACAACTCGTCAGCCTCAACAGGGAATGCTTTCTTGAGCGAAGTGTAACGAACCTCCTTCGAGAGGAACTCCTGGAACTTCGACCAATCGGGCTCCTTCGAATCGAGAACGAAGGGGTTCTTACCCTCGGCCTCCAACTCGGGGTTGAAGTGCCACAAGTGCCAGTAACCGCAGGCAACAGCCTCCTTACCGACAGTCTGTGTGCGCGACATACCGCCCTTGATACCGTGGTTGATACAAGGAGCGTAAGCGATAATCAACGAAGGACCGTTGTAAGCCTCAGCCTCCTTCAGTACCTTGAACAGCTGCTGCTGCGAAGCACCGATAGATACCTGAGCCACATAAACGTAACCGTAGGTCATAGCCATGGCACCGAGGTCCTTCTTGCGGATTCTCTTACCGCTCGAAGCGAACTTGGCAACGGCACCCACGGGAGTAGCCTTCGACGACTGGCCACCGGTGTTCGAGTAAACCTCGGTATCGACAACGAGGATGTTGACATCCATACCCGAAGCCAATACATGGTCAACACCACCGTAACCGATATCGTAGCCCCAACCGTCACCACCGTAGATCCACTGTGACTTCTTGATGAGCCAATCCTTGTACTCGAGAATCTTCTTGCAGTTCTCGCACTCACAAGCCTCCAACATGGGCAACAGACGCTCTGTCACCTCAGCCGAAGTAATCGACGAGTTACGTCCTGCAATCCACTCCTTCATGGTCTCCTTCAACTCGTCGGAGCACTCGTTGCACTCGAGAGCGGCCTTCATAGCCTCCTCGATGCGGTCGCGGAGCTTCTCGACACCGACGTGCATACCCAAACCGAACTCGGCGTTATCCTCAAACAGCGAGTTAGCCCATGCGGGACCCTTGCCGCTCTGCTGGTTGGCACAGTAGGGAGTCGAGGGAGCCGAACCCGAGTAAATCGAGGTACAACCTGTTGCGTTGGCTACCATCATGTTCTCACCGAACAGCTGCGAAATAGCCTTCAGGTAGGGAGTCTCACCACAACCTGCGCACGCACCCGAGAACTCGAACAGAGGCTGGGTGAACTGGAGGTTCTTCACCGACTTGGTCTTGTCTACATACTTCTTGTAGCCAATCTTCTTGGTGATGTACTCCCAATTCTCGGCCTGCTGGAGCTGCGACTCGAGAGGTTTCAATACCAGAGCCTTCTCCTTTGCGGGGCAGACATCCACACAGTTGTTACAGCCTGTACAATCGAGGGGAGAAACCTGAATACGGAACTTCAGGGTCTTGGTCTCACCCATACCCTGCTTCCAGGGCAGACCCGAAGCAGCGGCCTCCTCCTCAGTTGCCAGGAAGGGACGGATAGCTGCGTGAGGACAAACGTAAGCACACTGGTTACACTGGATACAGTTGTCAATCTGCCACTCGGGAACCTTCACTGCGATACCGCGCTTCTCATAAGCGGCTGTACCGTTGTCCCAAGTACCGTCCTCGCGGCCGTTGAATGCCGATACGGGGAGCTGGTCGCCCTTCAGAGCGTTGATGGGGTCGCAAATCTTGCGGAGGAACTCGGGACGCGACATATCCTCGGTGTGTGCTGCGCACTTCACCTCGATGTTAGCCCACTCGGCGGGAACCTCTACCTTCTCCACGAGCTTACCGCCGGCGTCTACTGCCGAGTAGTTCATGTTGACGATATCCTCACCCTTCTTTCCGTAAGACTTCAAGATGGCTTTCTTCATCTCCTCAACAGCCTTGTCAAAGGGAATGACATTGGCAATCTTGAAGAATGCCGACTGCATGATGGTGTTGGTACGAGAGCCCAGACCCAGCTCGGCAGCAATCTTGGTGGCGTTGATGATATAGAAGTTGATGTTGTTCTTTGCCAGATAAACCTTCATGTGGTCGGGCAGCGTAGCGCAGGTAGTCTCTGCGTCGTGTACCGAGTTCAGAAGGAACGAACCACCCTTCTTCAGACCCTTCAATACGTCATACTTGTCAACATACGAAGGAACGTGGCAAGCTACGAAGTCGGGAGTGGTTACCAGATAGGGAGAAGTGATGGGGAGGTCACCGAAACGCAAGTGCGAAGAGGTGTAACCGCCCGACTTCTTCGAGTCATAAGCGAAATAAGCCTGACAGTATTTGTTGGTCGAACCACCGATAATCTTAATCGAGTTCTTGTTGGCACCTACGGTACCATCGGCACCCAGACCGAAGAACAGAGCCTCGAAAGTACCGGGCTTAGCCAGAGAAATCTCCTCACCGACGGGCAACGAAAGGTTCGTTACATCATCGTTGATACCCACTGTGAAGTGGTTCTTGGGAGTCTCGGCAGCGAGGTTCTCGATAACGGCCAGCATCTGTGCGGGAGTGGTATCCTTTGACGAGAGACCGTAGCGACCACCGATAATCATGGGTTGCAACTCCTTGCCGTAGAACATCGAACGAACGTCGGTGTACAGAGGCTCGCCATCAGCACCGGGCTCCTTGGTACGGTCGAGCACGCAAACGCGCTTAACAGTAGCGGGAACTACATCGAAGAAATACTTCTCCGAGAAGGGACGATAGAGGTGTACGGTAATCAAACCTACCTTCTGACCCTGCTTAGCCAGGTAGTCGATGGTCTCCTTGATGGTCTCGGTTACCGAACCCATGGCTACGATAACGTTCTCGGCGTCCTCGGCACCATAGTAGGTGAAGGGCTTGTACTGACGACCGGTAATCTTCGAAATCTCCTTCATGGTATCGGCTACCATGTCGGGTACTGCATCATAGAACTTGTTCGAAGCCTCACGAGTCTGGAAATAGATATCGGGGTTCTGTGCTGTACCGCGAGTAACGGGGTGCTCGGGGTTCAGGGCACGCTGACGGAATGCCTTGAGCGCGTCACGGTCGAACAACGAAGTCAGAGCGGCCTCGTCGATGACCTCAATCTTCTGAATCTCATGCGAAGTACGGAAACCGTCGAAGAAGTGCAAGAAAGGAACTCTCGACTTCAGTGCAACGATGTGAGCGACACCGGCCAAATCCATCACTTCCTGAACCGAAGAGGTAGCCAGCATGGCGAAACCTGTCTGACGGGTAGCCATAACGTCCTGGTGGTCACCGAAGATAGAGAGCGACTGTGCTGCCAGAGCACGAGCCGAAACATGGAATACGGCGGGGAGCAACTCACCCGAGATCTTGTACATGTTGGGAATCATCAGCAGCAGTCCCTGTGATGCGGTGAAAGTAGTTGACAGTGCGCCGCTCTGCAACGAGCCGTGGAGCGCACCGGCAGCACCGGCCTCAGACTGCATCTCGATAACCTTTACAGTCTCTCCGAAAATATTTTTACGACCTTGAGCTGCCCACTCGTCAACCAATTCAGCCATGGTCGAGGAGGGTGTAATGGGATAGATAGCCGCTACTTCAGAGAACATGTATGCAACATGTGCAGCAGCGTAGTTACCATCACACGTAATAAATTTCTTTTCTGCCATTTTTAGAAAAAATTTTAGATGATATATTGTTATGTTTATGTCTTTGTGATTGGCTTATAAAAAATCCGCGCTGCAAAGATAGCAATTTTTGACGGAATAACCTTGAAGTTTGGGCATAAAATATTCCTGATTATCGACCTTTAAACTGTTATAAAAATGG
>RCNH01000503.1_pt1 | contig 15780 bp, 14 predicted proteins | sample 2041161 | NCBI WGS metagenome assembly RCNH01 (sample SAMN09708215, study PRJNA481090) | Feces metagenome, whole genome shotgun sequencing project. | biome: feces | host: Leptonychotes weddellii | place: Antarctica: Sion Island | collected 2010-03-01 | reverse complement strand
AAAAAACAAGGTTGAGCAGCCAATGCCCAACCTCATATTTCCCATTTTACAGTGTTGGCAATGAGCCTTAGAGTCATTACCGGCACTTTCACACCGCAAAGGTACTACTTTTCTGTGAAACACAGAATAACATCGAGCATAAAAGCAATCCAACCGCAAGGAGAACAACCTCCCTACGGTTGGATTGAATACAAAAATACCCCATTATAGTCATCGGTGCATACCGCTGCTATATTCCACCTTTTCCTCCTGATACTGTTCCATCTGACTTAATTCCGAATGGACGGATTGCAGGTTTGAATCGAGGGAATTGTCGTGGTCGTAAGGGAACTGATGGATGGGAACAGAACCGGCATTGACTACCGTTCCGACATCAAGCGTATCGGTCTCCCTGTTATATCCGGCATAGAGAATATCTCCGCTCGGCATTTCAAAGACAGGCATTCGCTGTTTCGTTATAACCTGGAACTGTTCTGCCACCATATCCTTTGCCACCTCTTTGATGTCATCGCTTGCCAGACGGGTTCCATACCTGGTAATATGGTCACGGATTTCCTGTTCCGAATATTTCAGCATCACCTCGTATGTGCCACCCACGCTGTTGTTATAGACCACGGCAAAATCCTTGTCTTCAATCAGCAGGTCATCCCCCTTGTTCTGAAGGGGAGAGACAAAGGTATATTGCTCATTGATACCGTTCCCGTCATAATACTCTTTGGCAGCTTGGAGCAATCCTTCATAATCACCCTTGTCCCGAAATTCGTCCAGCCGGGAAGTATCATCGGTTGATTGCAGGTAGGTGACTGAAGAATAGAAAATCTTTTCGCCGGATGCAGGTTGTTCAACTTTCATTCCCTGCTTGTTGTCCTGCTCTTCCTTTTTCTCTTTTCCCAATTCTTCCGCAATCTTATCCACGTTTTGCGTAACCATCGAAGTAGCCTTCTTCACATCCAAAAGCGTGGTCTTGATGAATTGTGGAGACTCTTTCAGTTGCTCCAGCCACGATTTCAGATAGGCACAGCTATCCTCCTTGATATGCTTGGACATACCGTAACGCTGCGACACCAGTGCACTGCCAAGTTCGGCGACCAGCTCTTCACGGGCATATTCGTCCGAGCCGAAAGCAGTGGGCTTGATGCGGTCAAACTGCCCCTCGATACCTGTGCTGTGGATCATTTCATGCCAAAGCGTGCCATAGTACGATTCCCCGTCCTTGAACTGTGCCTTATCAGGAACCACAATCTCGTTTTTGGTAATGGAGAAGTAGGCTTTGTCCTGGTGCATCGGCTTGATGGGACAAATCCAGCGATTATCACGGATCATCACATCCATCGGTTCAAAAGACATCTTCTCGCTCTCGTCCAATTTTACGGCATCCCCATTCGCCAGCTTGTTCCAAAGTTCCGGACGAGCTTCCTGAAGATTGGTCTGGGACACATTAAAAACCCGAAATACCTGCATTTTCGGATATACGTTGTACATCTTCTTCTCTTCGTCGGAGAGCCTCTTGTAATCGTCATACTTGATTTTCTCCTTGGTCTCCTTATGGATGCAGGTAAAGGTGGTAAGCATGACCGGGAACGATTTTTCACCACGGTTGACGGCAACCCTCGGCAGTTCCACACCCTCTTTAGCCTGCTTTTCTGTCGGCTTGTTCAACCGCTGCACACAGTCAAAGGTACAGAAACGAGGAATCTTATATCCGTTCTTCTCGCAGTGGAGAAGCAACATCAGCGCGTTCATCCCATTGTACTCACGCCCGGACAGGTTCTTCGGCCACCCTAAACTTTCCTCGGTAATCCACGGTTTCGACCAGTCCTTGCTGATGGTCTCGATGCGCTTGATCATCATTTCCGCAAAAAGGTCAAGAGCTTTGTCTTCTGCGGAAGGGCCATCGTTGTTATATTTCTTGTAACCGGCCATACCTGTCAGTTGTTGGGGTTATACGGAGGCTTGACATACGCCGACATCTCGGCAATCTTACAGGAAAGGTTCAACCTGTCGTTATAAACGGACAGTTCCATGTCGCCTTTGACCTCAATGCCTGCCTGGGGTTGCAGCCACTCTTCACGTTTGCAGTCAAAGCCAAAGAACCGTACCCACAGGTATTCGAAGCCGTCATTGACTTTCTCTGCGGAAAAGCCTGAGAACTGTAAAAAGTCCTTGCCTTTCTTGTCAGTCTTCTCTTCAATGTATTTTCCTGTCTTTCCCCGGAAGTGCATTTCTCCCTTGATGGAATCTTCATTGGAAGCTGATAGAGTGACCTCCGAAGCCGAAAGATTAAAATAGAGTTTGTCCCCACGTTTCTTGAAAGTCAGTATGCCCGACACATTCACCCGTTGTCCCATGGCACAATTCTTCAGTTCGTTATCCTCTCCATCTTTGGCAACGGAGATTTCCACGGTTTTGTTGATACCGCTTTTGGCAGGAACCACACAATTAACGGCAAAAGCAGTGAATACTTTATTCTCTCTGTTGGTGCGGACGGTAGCCACACGGCAGATTGTACCGCACATTGTTACATTACACTTTATCATATTGCTTGTAGTTTAATTTTACCAAGACCATTTGACCAAAATATCCTGTTAAATGTGAACCACTTGCCTGTGCAACCTTCTTAGTCGGGCGCACGGATTTTAATCCAGACTATCCCGATGGCGATGACGACCTGCACCCCTATGATCACGAGTGTCGCCACCAAGCCGAACAGCTTGTAGCATACGAGGGTGTACAGTGCTGCCATGGACAGCCCGACAAACAACAATCCTATTTCCATCATCACGCGTTTCATTATCTCTTGATTAGTTCTTCCCGGCCCTGTTGTTCCGACATTCCCTGCTCGAAGTTCTGCGAAGCCTGTTGTGACAGCACCAGGGCATTGACCATCCCGGCTACACGCATACGCTTGCTTTCTTCCGAGAGTCCCGGACTGTTCAGCGTGACAGACAGGCGGCGCAGTTCATTGGCACTCAACTCCCGTGAGAATTGGACAGAGCTGTTGTCTGCCTGCAATACGGCTTTGTTGTTCTCTCCAACCACGAGAGCGCAGGTTTTCATGTGTGGCAAAAGTGTGGTCAAATCCACTTTCCGTTCATCGGCCATTTTAGAAACGGCACTTATCTGTTTCTCTTCTTCCTTGCTGTCAATGACTACTGCCAGCATCATCAGCGAAGAAAAGGATTTGACCACCATATCCATAATCGGGTCATTAGTCCCCGATAAGCCGACACCACTGTCCTCCGAAGAGAGCAGCTTTTTCATCCAGTCTTCAGGACGTTGAATATTGTTTTCTTGTGGAATGGTCTCTGCCTCCGTCTTGTATTTTGCCAGCAAGTCATTCCCGTTATGGAGGGCTTGCAGCCGAATTTCGCCTTTTTCGGCAATCTCAGCCAGATAAACAGCCGGATCCATAGCTCTCTTCTGTCCATCCGCTGAAATCAGTACCACCCCAAAATGCAGGTGTTCGCCGGTAGTCCGTGTCCCGGTATTCCCTGAAACACCGACTTTCTGCCCAGCTTGGACGGTATCGCCCACCTTGACATCGACAGAAGACAGGTGCATATAGGTGTTCTGCACCTTGCTCCCGTCGCTCCTTGGGTATTCGATGGTGACGGACTTCCCTCCGGCGGTATTTGCATTTTGGTTGACGGACACCACCTTGCCGTTGTTCTCAGTCGCCAGTACCGCATCTCCCTTGCAGCGGATGTCGATGCCCTTGTGCATCTGTTGCTTGCCGGCATCCATCGGGTCGGTGCGCATACCAAATGGAGAGGTGACAAACATAAATTCCGCACGTTCCACAGGGAATGAATATACTTCCTTGTTTGCATCGGCATTCATTTCTTGTCCAATCTCTAATCCCTGCGTTTTCATTTCCGCCATCACCATCCGGTCATACTTCTGCAATCCGTTGACCTCAATAATTTTTTGCAGGCTTCCGGCATAATTGCTGCCGCTGGCATATCCTGCCTTGGCAAGCCCTTCCGTCCAGCCCTTATAGTCATCTGAAGCCAAGGCGAAACATTTGTCATACCGCTTGTTCTCTACCAAAAATCTGGAGTGGTGTTCGTAAGAATCACCCACACTGTCATAACTGCAAAACTTCTCGTTGGGCTTGTCATCGGTGTATAATCCGTACTTGCCACCCTCCGCAATCCACTTTGGAGTGGCTTTGATACCGAAATGGTTGTTCTCGTTCAGAGCCAGACGGCTTTGTCCGTTGCTGCTTTCCAATATGCCTTGCGCCAAGGTCACAGAGGCAGGAATGCCGTACTTGCGCATCTGTTCCATCGCAAAATCGGCGTATTGTTCCGTGTATTGTTGGTTCTTGCTCATATTCCGTTTCGTTTATCGGTGCATACCTCGTGATACCTCTTCCTGTTTCCCGACTTCCTCTTTAGGCTGTTCAGGCTTGATTTCCTCTTTCCGACCGACTTTTGCCTCCTCTTCTTCTTCCTGTTTCTCGGAAGAGGTCTGCTCCTGTGATTGGTTCTTGTTCAGCAGATCCGCAAAGAGTGTTGCAGCCAAATGCTGCTTGAAGCTGTTCCGGTCTTCGGCAAGCCACATCCGTTGCCATTGTTGTGGCGTGACACTTCGGGGCTGTGGCTTCTGGTTGTCTATGGTGGGAGCGCAGAATATCGCACCGTTCTTGGTCTTGAACACAGCCACACGCTGGATGCGGTTCAGGTCGATGCGCTCGTCCGATGTGTGGAACAGATCCACCTTCAGTTCGGGTTTGCTCTCTGCCAAGGCATAGTATTTCTTCGCCAGTTCGCCACGTACCTTGTCGATGTTATCCAATGACTGCTTGAGGGTGGTGAAGAAACGGTTCAAGTCATCCTTGTCAGGATAAATGCTGTAACCGGACTTGCCTTCGGGTTTGATATACAATGCCCAACGGTTCTTGTCGTCCTGCACCATTTGGATTTGCTCAAAGCCAAGGTCATAAGCCTGCTTTACTGCCGGATGAGCGTCAATGATGGAGAGCGTTTCCAAAGTCCAGTTCTTCAATCTTGCCACTTCAATCTGCTTCTCGGCAAAATATCGGTCATCGGGACGATACCCCAATGCTCCGTCAGGATTGTAGAAGCGGACATTTTCAATCCCGCTTTTCTGCAGGGCTGACTGTATGCGCTGTTTGTTCATTCCCTTTATCTCGTTGTTCACCTCCAAGGATGCGCCGGCAGGTAAAATGACATCGGCTCTCTTTCCGTGTCGGTCTACGACCAACACGATGGTCTTGTTATCCTTGTCAGGGTGTTTCTTAATCTCGTCAGCCACGAGGAAATGCTTGGGCATCTGCTCCTGCATCCGCTCGGTCTGCCTGTGGTTACGATAGGTCGCATACTCGATCTTCTCGCCACGTTCCGCCTTGCGAATGACCTCTAAGGCATTGTTCACATCGCTCTCGATGGCATCAATCAGATTGGGATTCTCTTTGAGTTCCCGGCTCCAGTAGTCCACCATCTTGATATTCTCATCCGACAAGCGTGCCGGAAGTCCCATTTCCAGCATCTTGATTCCCGAAGCGATTTCGGAGATAAGATGTTCCTGCTTAACGGCATCTTCAGTGGGTGACACTCCGTTCTTCATCACCATGCCTTCACGGGCAAGGCGTTGCTGGTGTCCGGTAGCCGCTATGATCTGCCGCAAGGTCTCTTGTGCATAGTCGGTATAATGTTCAAAATCCTTTTGACGGGGAATGTAAACCGCATCCTTTTGACTGTCGTAATGTGCCACGCCGCTTCCGTCCGTGCGGACGGGCACCATGTTTTTGGAAATGGCTTGCACAAAGGCATTGAAGCGGGGGCGCAATTCACGCAGCTCCTTTTCGCCGAATCCCTGCTCCACGCTGTTGCCGTGCTTCTGCACAAGGGTCTCATATACATTCTTGTCAACAAGGGGCAGCAGGGTCTGGTCTATGGTGAACAGTGTGCGAATCTCCCTGTTGTGTATGCCCTTGTACCGGTTCCTCTCTTCAGGAGGCAGTTGTTGGTAGTCGTTTCTTGAAATGATGTCGTTGGGATTGTTCCGGTTTACATACTTGTTCCAGTTGTAGAACAGGAAGGGCACACCTTTCTCGTGTTCTCGGACAGACTCTCCCCGTGCCTTGGCTTCGCTGTATAAGGTGAAGAGGTTGGTCTTGCTTCTGGTCTTGTCTGAATGCAATGCCATGAACAGGGCGTTGAACGGACTGACCGCAACTCCTTTCGGATAAAACTTCGGATATCCCTTGCCCGTGGCGTTGAGCCAATGGCCGCCGGCACTGACTGCACCGTTCAATGCTTCGGAAAGCAATTCGACTTGCTTGTCCGCAGCATTTTTCTCAAACTGTGATTTCTCTTTCATATATGCTTGTCTTTTATTGTATTCCTCTGGTTCTTATAATGGTCTCCTGTTCTCCATCCTCAAAGTTGCGCTCCATCATGGCCCTGGTCTGGTCGCTTTTGGCGAGAATGGCGTTGGCAAGGGTGTTGAGAGGCAAAGCTCCGGCGTGATAGGCGGCTGTTACCTTTTCGGATAGCTGGATGGTACAGGGTACACGGTCTATTGTCGCTATCAAGTTGTTGCCTTTCAATATCGGATTGAAAATGCGCGGATTGAGCGGTTCATCCGGATAAGTACGGTATTGTACCGCTCTATTGTACCCCTCATTCCGTTTCCAGTCTATGGCTTCATGTCCTGCCTTGTTCAACAGGTTGGCACCGCCCAATCCAATCATCAGCATTTTAAGAACAGGGTTCTTGACAAACAAGCCGGCTAAGACGCTTGCCATAGGTACGATGTTGTCTCCCATATCCAAAGATTTCGTCCTGCCTGTAAACATCCCCACCAGGATGTCGGGCAGCATGGAGAACACATAGCCTAAGTTTCTGCCTATATCACCCATACCGTTCAATCCCAGGGAGGAGAACAGCCCATTCCAGCCGTTTTTGTTGGTGAGGGTATCGGATTGTACCGCTTGTTCTTCTCGTGTAACCGCTTTCAAATATGATTGTTGCGATATTTTTTCATTATCATCCTGTCGGGACAAAATCTGTTCACCAGTATCAATCTCTTTCTGCTGTGTAACTTCGGCAGAAACTGTTTCTTCTGCCTTCTCGTCTTGTTCCTGCTCTGAATTTTGCAGATAGGCTTCCCGGTATTCCGGCATAATCACCAAAGGCACATTCTTATACCGTTCCTTGTTTTTCTTTTCGTCAGTCAAACTCCATATGGGCTTGCTTGTTATCGTATGTTCACTCATCCATTTCGTGAAGTCAAAAGTTTCGATGGGAATCTTCTTGGTCAGTCGCTCATTGGTAGCGATGATGTACGGATTCTTGTCCTTCTGTATGTTTTTGGCTTGTTTGCGGAAATCCGCAAAGACGCTGGTTTCGCTTCCAAACACGCCTTTACTAATACAATCCTCTACCGATTGCCCATTTTCTTTATTGCCTTGGGAAGGTGTCAATGCGGAAAAAGCCAGATCCACCCCGACAAATTTGGCAAAGCCCGTCCAATTGGCCACACCACCTAAAGAGAGGGCGTCAATCCCTGCACCGATGACACGGCTTGTCCCTTTTTCTAATTTGGAAGGCTTGTAGGCCGCTTCGCCACGTTGCTCGATCTCGGCGGCAAGCGGTGATTGGCCCAGTGTCGCTGACAATCCTAACAGCGTATTCTGTGCAGCTTTGCGGATGATGTAGTCTGCCGATGACTTGGGCATACGTTCCCGGACCAACCTGTCTATCATCAGTTGTTCCATACGGTAATCCGTGTAGGCGTAGGCAAGGTCGCATCCTAATTGTCCGGATAATGTGTCATAACGCTCCCTGCCGATTTCTCCGATTACAGCGGAACGCCATTCGCCGGCCATCATCGCCAGGTCGGTCTGCATATCCTTGTTGCCGGAAATTTGGTCCTTGACCATCGCCAAATAGTCTTCCGTAGTCTTGGAGTTCCATTCGCCTGTTATTTTCAGTGTCTGGTACGGATCGATCATCGGATTATTGGCGGCTGCCATTGAACTGAGAATACCGGCTGCACTGGTAGAGTATTCCGCCATTTCCTCCACCTGCTTGCGGTTGAGATAACTTTGCGTGTCACGCATGACAGGGGCAAGGTGGCAATCGAAGTAGTCACCGAATATCCTTTCTAACTCTGCAAAACGCTCTGTATGTTTGATTTCGCCCATATTCTAATAATTCAATTGGTTCAAAAGCTGTTCTTTGGTCTGCTCTATGGCATTATGGTATATCTCCATCTGTTTGGGAAAGAATTCCTCCAGCCATTCATCCTTTTCTATCCTGTCCTGAATGAAACGGATGGCATTGTTCCGATCTATCTCTACCGACAGTTCGCCTTCCTCCCGGTTGTTGAACCAAGCCTTTGTCCACCATCGGACTCCGGCACGGTCAGGATAGACGGACACGACTCTCGGAATGTCAAAACTCTGCACATCAATCTCCAATTCTGCCAAAGGATCGATGATTCCACTACTCGCTATGGCCTCGGATTGAAGTTTTTTTTTATATCCTCACCCATGGTGGATAGATAGACATTGTGCCGGAGAGCAAGGTAATTCAGAAAGTCGGCTATCAAAAGATTCTGTACCTTGCTTGCTAACGGCAGGGCACGGCTGCCGATACCTAAAGGATTTGCCATGCTCGGCATCGTCTCAAAGAAATAATTTTTGGCGGCACCCACTGCAAACACGTTCCGCAGCGATTGCTCGGTGTATTCGGGTACGATATACGCTCCACGAAACAGGTCTTCCATATAGACCGGCAGGAAACGGATCATCAGTTCCTCTATTTCTTCCTTGTCACGGTCGTATCTTGTCTTCATCTCGCCGTCAAATTGGATAAACTCGTGGGCGGCTTCGTGCCCGGCTTTACGCAATGCCTGGATATTGCCGTAGAGCATGGTCAGGAACTCTATCGGATTCAGTTCCTCTCCGTTAAACGCCACTTCCATGTGAAGGGCACTTCCACTGACGGCTACCGTCTGACCTGCTTTTACCTTTTGTCCGAAACGGACGAATACATTGGTAAGATGGGTGTAGGTCACTTCGTATTTTCCGTAGCGTATGACAATATACACGCCACGTTCCTTGTCCGTAACGATTCCCGATACGATACCGCTGGCTACTGCCGCCAAAGGGCGGTGACTGGCATTAAAGTCTATGCCGTGATTAAAGAAAGATTCTCCGGTTACGGTATCTTTCTGTTCGCCATAGCCTTTTGAAAGGCTTACTTCTTTATTGTTTTCTTCCTCGAAGGGCATACAGTAGCCGCTTGGGGAATGTAAAATCATTTCTTCCGTATATTTCATTGTTGTAATATTGTTTTTCGTGGGTGTTATCTTCTCATTCCTCCGCTATGGGTCTGTTCTTCCTGTTGGGAGGGTGTCTGTCGGGGTGCGTTGGCGACTGTGGTTTCTTGCAGCAGGTTGGCGTGATTGCCGATGGTCATCATCATCAGGAAGGCACCGGCAATCTTGCCGAGCCATCCGAAACGGCCGAATACCAAAAACGCTCCGGCAATCAGTCCGGCAATGCTCATTCCCGATACCTTGCCGTTTGCAAGGTTGCTGAAGAAGTTACCCAACATATTGCCGCCGTTCCCATTGGACACATTCCCCAAGAAGGTGGATGCCCCGTTGAGAGTGGATGAGAGGTTGCTTGTCGCCTGGTTTACATTGGCCATGGTCTGCTCTGCCTTGTCGGTAAGCCGGCTTACTTTGTCCCCGGCTGACTTGGCTGTACCGCTGATGGCATTGGTGGCTTCTTCGCCTATGACGGCATCGCTCACGATACGCACCACGCTCTTGTCCGTGGTCAGTTTCTCCCAACCGACATAACCGACAGCACCGCCAGCGGTGGCTGTCTTCAACGCACTTCCTGCTCCACGCAGTGTTTGTGAGGGGTGCAATACAGCGTTGCCTACACTTTTCCCGGTAGCGACTGTTGCCTTGCCACCGTATGATATGGCTTTACCGCCGGTTTTTAATAATGAACTCCAAAATCCCATATTTTTATATTTTATTCGTTATTCTAATAAGCTCCGGCTTTGCCGCTCCGTTTCCACCGTCTTATGGCAGATCGGGCGATTTCCACCTTGTTGGCTTTCGGGCGTGCCTCTTCGCTGATTTCTGCCCATATATCGCCCATGGAGGTGTACTTGACCGCAATCGACAGCCGTTGCAGTTTCTTGTTCATCAGCTGCAGCTTGGGGCGGATGCCGAACACGATTTCCATCCGCTCTTTCTCCGTCATCTTGTTGTCCGACAGGCAAACCGTCCGTATATCGTTGATTATCTCTATGGAATTGTATATCAATTCTCTGTATATTTTATTTCGGTTCCTGGATAATACAACCGCCAAGGCATTTGTCGGAGAGTTTTTGAGTTGACCGGTGAACTCGCCCATATTCTCCGTCAAGTTTGTTATCTCGTGGTAGAAGCCGTATATCTGGGCGGCATAGCAGACAACCGAACGGAATGAATCCAGATAGTCGTTGAACTCCCTTTGCAAGTCGGTGACGGCTTCCACCTCTTCCTTTGTCCAAATGTGGCCGGTGGTTTGGAGCAGCATGACTTTCTCCTGGTTCTTCAAGGTCTTCTTTGCCTTTTCGGTGTAGGTTAGAACCATTCCGGCAAGGGTCGGGTCTGTCTGTGCATAGACTTTCAACCCCATGCACAGGAGGATTGTTATGAAGATTGTCCGTTTCATTGTATTCTCTGTATTTTCATCTGACTGTAGCAGCCCTGTGCCATCTTCGCATCGCTATCTGTGCGATTTTTCCATTGTTCCGGTCCAGCATTCCAGCGGTGGCATTATTCCATACATCGGTCATCGTGTAGGTGCGGATACTCAGGTAGAGCAGATTGAGTTTCTTCTGGAATGAAGAGAGCTGATCGTTCAATGCCCATAAAGTCTGACTCCGTTCTGCTCCCGTAAGCATATTCTCCCTGCCACCCTTGGCAACGGCATCACGGAGCAAGGAGAATACGGTTACAAGTTCGGTCGCCGTCTCGATATAGAGGTTATTCATGTTCATGGAAGCCACAATGCCTTGCGAATTATCGCTTACGGCATTTTGTAACTTGCCCAATGTGATGAAAATCCTCACACCGTCATTGTACAGATGAGTACAGGCTTTAATGGAAGAAGCGAATCCACTTGCCGTTTTGAGATAGCTGTTGTATTTCTTTTCCCACTGGCGCATTTGCTCAAACTCTGCGGCAATGGTGTTCTGTAAAAGAGCGGTCTTTTTCTGCCCGTCAATCTGCTCTCGGACCTTGGAGAAAATCAACTCGTTGCCTTCTGCCAATGCTACGTATTCCAAAGGATTGGTCGTTACAATCTGTGCCTTTGCAGTGTGAATCAGCAACAGAACGAATGACAGAACCAGTATTTTAATGATTGGTGATCTCATAGATGCCTTTTCTTTTTTTGTTTAACTCTACACGCTCCCTGATAAGTTCTACGATGGCTGTTTGTTTGGACAAGCCTATCAGAGCTAACTTGGGTGTGGTCCTGTCCATGGAGAGTAGCGTCACAGTTTTCAGTCCGAAAATCTGTTGTAGCAGGGTCTGATGTTCGTGAAAATCCACTACACGGTACAATTCGATATAATCCGTGCTGCGTTGGAACACGCCATGTTCTGCCGTCAGTTGTTCGCTCCCGATATGATAGCGTATTCGCTTCAGATAGATGAGCCGGTATGCCAAGTAGAGGGAAAGGAGTACGGCAAAGAGTGTGGCAATGGAGCCAAGAGGTATATCCTCCATACCGCCATAAACCAAGCCTGTTATAGATACGAACAACAAAGGCAGCTCATCAATGAAGAACTGCGTGGTTTTTGGACGAAGCGAAATGTCTCTGTATATCTGTCTGTTCTGCATGGCTCTTATCTGTGGATGGTGGGTTTGTTTACTTCTTCTTCGCCGACTGTGCTTCCTTTTCTTGCGAGTGGCACACCTAAGGGAATAACCGCATCTTTGATGCTGTCAAGGTATTCTTCGCTCATCTTGCCAAGCAGGGCATCGTTCCAGTCCTTGTAACAGGGCATCAAAGGGATTGCTCTAATCTGTTCCGGATCGACATGCATGGATTTTGCGATAAGCCGGAATTTGTTTACAAACTCGCGCCCGGCACTGTCGTTGTCGAAACACAGGTAGTGGTTCACATTCGGGGTGGCGGAGAGCATTCCCCGAATCTGCATATCGGTGGGCGTGCCACCGGTGGAGACAAACACGCTTTTCTTGGAAAGTTCGGGATTATCCCGGAAGGTGCCACGGTGCAGTTGGTGGAATGCCATTGCATCGTAGCCGCTTTCAAACCAGGCGACACCTCCGGCTTGATGCAAAGGCTCTTCACTGAAATTGGCTATCCACAAGCCTTCGCTACTGTTACTTCCCTCGGCCTTCCCTTTGTAGCTGCCGCTGCCGTCCATCTTGGGACGTCCACGTTCTTCCAAACCGACAACCTTGTCAGGCTCTTTGGGCAATACCAACGGGAAAGCAAGGTTGGCGTATGACAGACCGTCTGTCCTGTGTTTGGTTGCTAAGAAAAAATGGTCGGCAAAAGCACGTTGCGTGAAGATGTCAATGCCACGGCTCTTGAAGTAGGGATAGAAACGCTTGTGGGTCTCCCGGTCGTTTACGTCAAAATGGTGTATGTCGTAATCATGGAGACTGAACGGACGGCTGTGCTGCTTGGGTTGGATGATACGGATTGGCCTGTCTTCGATGGGGTGGTTCAACAGTCGGTTACAGACAAGGTTGACCAACCTGTCGGAAGACACTCCATTTCTGTGTTCCGCAAACTTTTCGGGGAACGATTTGATAAAGGAGATGATGTTGTAGAGCTTTTGCTGTGGGGGCTGGAAGCAACATTTGCCACCTCCGGTCACGATAAACTTGTCTCCACGAATGCGTGTGCCATTACTATCAGTGCGAATATAGGACGGATAACGCAGACCGTCACGCTTGTTCAGGTGATAGCCTGCATCTATCAGTACATCCTGTATGTCCAACCGTTGCAGGAAGTCTTCGTATGTCAGTTCTCCGTTTGCCATTTGTGTATCTATTTTAGTTAAAAACCTCTGCGTATCTCTGCTACTTCACGGTTCATCTGTGCCTCGAAGTTCCGCGCGGCTACATCCCTCGGTGAATCCACTCCAGGCTTGAAATAAGGATGGGGCGCATTACACAAATACTCACCGTATAATTCCGGACAGGGATGGTGATGTATGCCGTGGGCAAGGTCGGAAACCACGACTGTTCCTGCAGCAAGGGCTGCGAATATCTTTGCACCCAAGTTGCTCCGCATCTCCGGGCGTGTCTTCATATCGACCTCGTTGAACACTTTTGAGAAGAGCTTCATGCGGTGGTAGTCATCCACTGCCAGGAACTTATCGTACTGCTTTTGGCTGATTTCGTGGGTGATGGCTTCTCCATTGATAATGGCTGTCATCCTGTATTTGCCTTCCGTTTCTGCCGGCTGTACGGCAATCGCTTCCACTTCCACTTCCACCTCCCGTCCGTGTTCTCCTTCCCGATACCATCCCTTGTTTTCATGGAGATACGGCAAGTCACGTCCGTCAATCAAAGCCCCTTCCTGTGGTTCTCTGATAATGGATTCATCTTCTTGCAATAAGGTCTGTTCGTTTGATTGTGGTGCAAGTCCGTTTTCTGCTTCCAAGGGCAGGAGTATTTCCTGTTCCTGCTGTTGGCGTACTGCCAAATCTTGCTCTACTTCGGAATGCAAGGAGATACCGATACGCTCGGTATGATTCAGGGAATCCATCGTGATCTTATCGGCGAAGTCTTCCTGAATAACCGTGTTCATCAGTTCCAATCGTCTCTCTATCGGGTGCTCCTCAATAGAATTGGAGGTAAGTGCAGATAATTCCGCATCTGTGATGTCATAGACTAAATCTGCATTAATCTGTTCCGACTGTATTGTCAGAGTCTTTTCTTCCTTGTCTATGATGATACCGTGTGAGGACAGGCATTCCTGCCACTTCTCATTAGAGAAATAGACAGGAGAGGTTATCAGCTCCTTATAAGGCTTTGCCGGCTCTTCGCTTCTGGACTTGCCTACCATCGGGGTGATGACGACTTGCAGTTCTTGCAATACATCTTGTTGGATGGGCTGCGTTTGCTCACGAGGTTGCGGATGGCCTTTGTAATAGAATCCGTAACCGCCCGATTGGAGTTCTCCGGGTTTCATACGTCCGTCGGGACGTTCTGCCACCATGGGCGTTCCTGCATAGAAAAGCTGACCGCCAACCCTGCGGAGGTGATAGCCTGCCTGCTGTCTGGGGGTCCAGCCTAAGAAAGGCGGCGGCATCCCATATCTGCCAATCCTGCCGTATTCTCCGATACCGATACGGTAGCCGTGCAGTCCCATGGTCACCCTGCCATTGGCATTACGGGCATGAACAAAGTTACGTGGCAGATCAAAGTCATTCTTTACTATCTCCGTAAAGGTGTTATATGCCTTCTTGTTGGCATAGTTCGTTCCCCAGTCGGTAAGAGCTAAGAACTGCTGCTTGCTGATGGGGTATCGTAAGAGCGGAGAGTCGTGCCCTTGTACTACCAACTGGTAGCCCTCTCCGGCAGGCACGATGTGGGCTTGCATACCGTTGCGCATCAAAAGGTCACACATTTCAGGTTGCAAGTCCGCTATCCTCGGATTTGTATGTGTTCGTATGGCCATAGTGTCTATGCTTCACCGCTCTCCATGGCGGCTTCTAATTGTTCGCTTTTGTAATGGACGAACTGCTCGGCAGAGGCATTGTTGATTTCCAATGCGTGTTCCGTACAGTATTCCGCCAGTTCATCCTGCCATTCGGCAGAAAAGTGGTTGACATAATCCAGCCAACCGTATTCTCCACTTTCCATCTTCTCGATGAGAACGTCTTCGGGATAAAATGCGTTTTGTGCCATAATCATAAGGATTGAAGATTATTTGTGAAGCCCTGCGCCCATATTGCGTTGGGCACTCTTTTTCTGTTCGTTCCAGAGTTCTTCCGTATACTGTTCTTCGGGTACATAGTCAAGACCTCCGTCATCGTCCATGATCCAACAGCCGTAACAGCCGAAGGTGTATTTGTCCCATTCTCTTTTGGTGTGCTCGCTCCATTTCTGACTGTCGCCCTGGCAGAAGCGGATGCCGTTCTTCTCGTTCAGGTCTATGCCGACCGTAACCGGCTCGTCTTCCATCACGAAGGTCAAAGGTTCTCCTTGCTGCATCACCTTGATTTCGGCATTGCTGAGTTTCAGTTCCTCTGCCAATACCTGAAGGTTGCGGGCGATGACCTGTGTGGGAACGGACATGACCTGTTTGGTTTCGGTGTCGATCTGCACGAATACCTTGGTCTTGCGGCCGTCAGCCGTTACAGAATCTGCAACGATGGTCTTTCCGGATTGGAGCTGCTTTTTCTGCTCCTCGTTGTATTTCTCCAAAGGCGATTTCTTCAATACCGGGAAGAATATCACATCGGCTTCTCCGTTTTCCTTGCGCACGAAAGCGAAACGGCTTCGCTCGGTAACGGTGTTTCCGTTCTCGTCATTTACCTTGATGGGCAGTACGGGAGAGTGTCTGCCGTGACTAATCGCCTCCAAGGTCTGCATGGGCAGGTCTTCAATCATTTCTTGGGTAAATCCGAACTGCGACAGGGTCTCGTATGGCAGTTCCTCAAATTCAAATCGTACTTGTTTCATATTTTAATATGATATTTTAATTATACTTTGACAAAGGTATATACTATTATTCACACTTCAATT
>RCNH01000502.1_pt1 | contig 15782 bp, 14 predicted proteins | sample 2041161 | NCBI WGS metagenome assembly RCNH01 (sample SAMN09708215, study PRJNA481090) | Feces metagenome, whole genome shotgun sequencing project. | biome: feces | host: Leptonychotes weddellii | place: Antarctica: Sion Island | collected 2010-03-01 | reverse complement strand
ACACAAAAGAGCTCGCCTTTATAAGACGAGCTCTACATTGCATTATAGATAAACCACTGTTACTTTTCTTTATGTTCTGTAGCTTTTTGCTGCTGTTTTAATTCAAATTTTTCACCCTTAGACTTAGCACACATAGCGACACCGCCAGACAGAGCAATAAGACCAATAACGTTAGGGAGAACCATAAGTTGATTAAACATGTCAGCCAATTCCCAAACAAGTTCATTAGAAAGTAAAGAACCCATGAAGATAAAGACTAATGCCAAAACGGAGAATACGTTAACAGCCTTCTTACCAAAAAGATAATCAACATTAATCTTGGAGAAGAGATTCCAGCTAATAATGGTCGAAAAGGCAAAGAATAGCAAGCATATAGCAACAAACATGTAACCAATATTGGTACCAAAAACAGATGCAAATGCCAACTGAGCCATGTTGGTCTTATCGACACCTTCATACAGACCTTGCGCCAAAACACCATCGCCACAGTAGAGAGAAGAGATGACAACCAAAGCGGTCAAAGTAACAACAACAAAGGTGTCAACAAAAACGCCCATAATTGCAACAGTACCCTGCTCATGAGGATTCTTCACGTTAGCCAAAGCATGTGCGTGTGGTGTAGAGCCCATACCGGCTTCGTTGGAGAACAAACCACGCTTAGCGCCCTGACTTAAAGCTGCAATGATACCAAAAGTAACGCCACCAATAGATGCTTGCGGATTGAATGCACAATAGAAAATAAGCTTGAAAGCTTCCAAAGTCTGCTCACCGTTGGCAAAAAGAACAATACATCCACCAATAAGATAAATAATAGCCATGATAGGAACAAGCTTCTCAGTTACAGAAGCAATACGGTTCAAACCACCGATAAAAATGAAACCCGCAACAACACAAACCAAAGCACCAATAATCCAAGCAGGAACGCCAAATGCAGTATGCATGGTGGTCGCAATGGAATTAGACTGAACCATGCAACCCATAAAGCCTAAAGCCAAAATAATTGCTACTGAAAAGAATGCCGCCAAAAACTTACCAAGGTTATTATTGAAAGCGGTTTTAATGTAATAAACAGGACCACCATGGATGGTACCGTCTTCATCAACAACACGAGTTTTCTGAGCCAAAACAGCCTCAGCATAGTTGGTAGCCATGCCAAAAAATGCAATGAGCCACATCCAAAAAATCGCGCCCGGGCCACCAATCAAGATAGCGCCACAAGCACCAACAATATTACCGGTACCTACCTGAGCCGCAATAGCAGTAGCAAGAGCCTGAAAAGAGCTCATACCACTCTTATGCTTTCCACCATGTAAAGAAAAATTACCGAATAAATTCTTGAGACCTTCGCCGAAACAACGAATTTGCACAAAACGGGTCCTAAAAGAAAAGAACAGACCACTGCCAAGTAGCAAAACAATAAGTACGTAGTTTGAAAGATACGAATTGATGGTCTGGACGACCTGTAAAACAAAATCCACGTTAACCTCCTTTAATACAAATACTGACTCTAAAGAAGATTTAACGGGTCGGTCAACAGCACGATAGCTGCAGTATTCCGGCTCTGTCCGTTTGCCTGAGAGATTCAGTTTCCCGTGGAAGAAAACCTTGCACCTTCGGCACTCATTTAAGAGATTCTCCAGAGCTTTCTCTGCTTTCGGTCTCTAGCGATTCCGAAAGCTTCATTGAAAAATGCGTGTTTCAAATTATACGTAACTCGACATTAAATACAACAATTTTTTAAAAAAATTTTCAGTAGCGATATATTGGTCAATCTTTACTTATGATACGGTTCGCCGCGACTAATCTTAATAGCCCGATAAATTTGTTCAAGCAAAACAACACGAGCGAGATTATGCGGAAGAGTAATGCGGCCAAAAGAAAGCTTCTCATCTGCAATTTCATTAATAGAGTTACTTACACCACCAGAGCCACCAACAATAAAGGTGATTTCACTGATACCAGACAATGTCAATGCATCCACACGAGCTGCGATACCTTCGCTTGAAAGCTGCTTACCTTCCACATCAAGCAAGATAATATGAGATCGTTCGGGCAAGGCTTCAAGAATCGCCTTACCTTCTTTTTTACGAGCACCTTCTTCTCCCCCGCATTTATTGGGATCAAAATCTGGAACTTCACGAACCTCAATCTTGGTATAGCCCTTTAAACGCTTTATGTACTCAGCACAAGCATCTGCCCAAAATTTTTCTTTTAACTTGCCTACGGCGATTACATTAATCTTCATCCTATACCTCTTTTACACACATACCGCATGCAATCTAATCGTTTTACACTACTTACTAGACTACAAAATCCACCCAATACACCAGTGCACGTTAATTCCTGCCCACTCTATGGCGTTTTCTCATGTCAGTATTGCTTAACTCTGTCATTTGTTTGCGCTAGCATCACGCAGTGCCATCAGTTTTTCACGAACCTCAGGACGCAATCTATCCGATAAAGTATTTTTCACAGCGACACGAGGAGACTCATCAAGATCGTATTCATGCTCATTCAAATCAACAGCAAAAGAAAACCCATTAGCACTCATACGATCAACGCCACCGCCAAATACCGTGTTTTGAATAGTCGCATCACTACTTACAACCAATGTTTCGATATTGCGTTCGCGTGCATCACGAGAAAGCTTTTCAATGATCTTATCAGCAGAGGATCCCGCAGGAGAAAACATAATGCGAACCCCTGCAATACGCTCCATCTCTCCGGTAGAAAATTCATTACGAGCACCATCAAATACAATAATCGCCTCAAAATCTCGTCCAGCATAGGCCACTACGTCATTAATCAACGCTTCACGTGCACGATTAAATGCATCATCCGCATAGTCAGGGTTAGGGCCGGCATCGCGCAAGTGAATGTAGCGCGAACCACTGCGCAATACATTATACCCATCCACAATTAATAATTTTTTTCTTTGACGTGCCATTGCGACTCATCTAGCTCCTGTATCGATTATGTATATCTACAATGATTGCGCACGTCAGGTATAACGCATGTTATACGGCGCACGCATTATTCAAAAAATTCGTGTTCATCTATATTACCTGTTCATAAAATAGATGCGACCAGCTTCTTACGAACTGCAAAACAACATCTCATGTTTTAGTAATTATATCTTTAATTGTTTATCAGGTCTCTGTATCGCAGATATATTTCCTTCCATAAAAAAACCCGCCAAAGCGGGTTTTTAATGTAACAACACAAGGTAAAGCGTAGTGTTTACTTATAAGTAGACTGACGCATCCATTCATACATGATAGATGTTGCAGCCTGGGCAACATTTAAGGAGCCAACTCTACCAGCCTGTGGAAGCTTGGTTAAAAAGTCGCAGTTCTCCTGAGTCAAACGAGCAAGGCCGCTTCCCTCAGAGCCCATAACCAATACAATCTTACCAGACAAAGGAGCATCCCAGATAACCTGCTGCGCATGTTCAGATGCACCAGCCACCCAGAATCCCTCTTCCTTTAGCTTATTAATAACCTGAATCAAGTTAGAGACCTGAACGCAATTAATATGATTGATAGCACCAGCAGAACTCTTATACGTAGCAGCTGTTACCTGAGCAGAGCGCTTATTAGGAATAATAATGCCGCTTGCGCCAACAATTTCAGCCGAACGTGCAATAGCGCCCAGATTACCTGCGTCTGTAATGTGATCCAAAATAACAATCAAGACATTACCATTGTTTTCTTCGGCATGCTTATTAGCTGCATAAATCAGCTCATTTAAACCACCATATTGATATGGCTTAGTTTCAGCCATAACGCCTTGATGACTACCGCGTTCACTTCTCTCATCAAGATCTTTACGACGTACCGTTTTGACCTGAATATCCATCTGACGAGCCTTGCGTAAGATATCTTCAATCTGACCGTCATGCTTTACATTGTCAGCCAATAAAATGCGAACCAATGGAACATGAGCACGGATAGCCTCAATCACAGGACGCTTACCCTCGATATAATCTGCCACGTTTATCCCTTCATTGAGCCTTTATAGGCAACTTTTGCACCCTGTGGAGTATCTTCAATAACAAATCCAAGACCACTCAAACCATCGCGTACAGCATCAGCCGTACCCCAATCTTTGCTCTTACGAGCACACGCACGAGCTTCAAGTAACGCCTCAACGGCAGCTATAGCGTTATCGCCCTCAAAACCAGCAACCTCATGAGCAAGCTCAATTACTTCAACTGGATATTCATCGTCTACAGCAGAAGTAATCTCGATACCCAATACGCCCATAAGTTCACACAAGGTCTCAGCAGCACTGCAAACCAAGTCGGCATCTGTAATAGCAATTCCTTCACCTGGTAACAGTGCGTTTAATGAGCCGACAAATCCAAAAATCTTGCCTACCGCACCAGCAGTGTTAAAGTCATCGTCCATTGCCTCAGTAAAGTCTTCACGCAAAGAAATCAGAGCTGCACTTATTTCAGCAGTATCTAAGGTAGCGTCTTTTTCCTGAGCATTATCGGCCATCCACAACAAACGTTCATAGAGGTTCTTTACGCGCTCAAGGGATGTACCTGCCTCATTCAAACGCTCCTGAGAAAAATCCAAAGGGCTACGATAGTGCGTCTGAAGCATCAACATACGTAAAACGTTTTTGTCGGTTTCCTTCAAAACATCGCGCAACAATAAGAAGTTACCTAACGACTTAGACATCTTCTCAGAGTTAATCTGCAGCATGCCACTATGCATCCAATACTCAGCAAATGTGCAACCACAAGCTGCTTCGGACTGAGCAATTTCGTTCTCATGATGAGGGAACACTAAATCAGCGCCACCGCCATGAATATCAAACGGAAGGCCCAAATATTTATCAGACATAGCAGAGCACTCGATATGCCAACCTGGACGGCCCATGCCCCATGGGCTTTCCCAGCTAGGCTCACCTGGTTTTGCAGCCTTCCATACAGCAAAATCCAAAGGATCGCGCTTACGGTCTTCAAGACCCTGACCATCCGCACGAAGCTCACGATGGCCAGATTCCATCTCGTCAATATTGCGATGAGAAAGCTTGCCATACTCAGTAAAAGAACGAACGCTGAAGTATACATCACCTTCAACCTCGTATGCATGACCCTTGTCGATCAAGGTGCTAACCAAGTTAATCATGGCATCGATTTCTTCAGTAGCCTTAGGACGAATGTCTGGATCTAAAACGCCAGCAGCACGCATATCAGCAATAAATGCCTCGGTGTATTCCTGAGCTACCTCAGCAGCAGTGCGACCTTCTTCGTTGGCCTTTTTAATAATTTTGTCATCAACATCAGTAACATTTTGTACAAACGTTACCTCATAACCACGCCACATAAGATAACGACGGATAACATCAAAACTAATAAAAGTACGAGCATTGCCGATATGGATATAGTTATAAACGGTAGGACCACATACGTACATACCCACTTTACCTGGGCTAGTGGTGACCAACTCACGCTTAGTACGTGCTTTGGTATCATACAAACGAATCATTGTTATCCTTACCTTTCAGAAATCATGCGCTCAAGTTGTTCAATGCGCTGTCTCAATACTACAATTTCGTCTTCTACAGGATCTGGCAGGTTTTCCTTATGCTGAGCCGCATCCTTTTTCTCCTGAGCAACAAGTTCGCCATCGCGCACAACAACACGTGCTGGAATACCTACAACGGTGCAATTCTCAGGAACATCTTTTACCACAACAGCACCGCCACCAACTTTAGAATTATCACCAATAGTAATATCGCCTAAAACCGAAGCACCAACACCCACCATAACATTATTACCTAATGTTGGATGGCGCTTGCCAGTTTGCTTACCCGTACCACCCAATGTTACGCCTTGATACAGCGTGCAGTCATCGCCAATAACGGTAGTTTCGCCAATAATGACTCCCATAGCATGGTCAATAAAAAACCTTCGCCCAATTGTAGCAGCTGGATGTATCTCTACACCCGTCATCCAACGAGTAAACTGGCTAGAAACACGAGCTAAACCATGCACACTATGAGTCCAGAGCCAATGTTCAACAATATGGCTCCATCGTGCATGCAATCCTGGGTACGAAAGCCAGATGATAAAACTATTTGGCGCAGCAGGGTCTCGTTCCTTTACGGCCTGAATATCCTCTTTAATAATAGTAAATATATTCATGAGATTTCTCTTTCGTGTTTGTATGTTCTAATGAAATGGAACAAAAAAGGAACCCATATGAGTCCCTTTACGGCTTAAGCACTATACATATCATACGAAGAGCTCGCAGCTTTATATACCTGTCTTAAGCCGTTTACATACATCGACACAAAAGAGCAACGGCAGAAGCAGAGATACCCTCCTGACGCCCTTCAAATCCTAAATGTTCAGTTGTGGTGGCTTTAACACCAATATTTTCAACATCAATATGCATAGCTTCCGCTAAACGAGCACACATAGCCTCACGATAAGGTGAAAGTTTAGGAGCCTGCGCAGAAACAACGCTATCGATATCTACAATTTCAAATCCTAAAGAGCGAACGTGATCACACACCACTTCAAGCAATTTCATAGAGTCGGCACCGGAATACTGTGGATCGGTATCAGGGAATAACTTTCCAATGTCACCAGCACGAGCAGCGCCCAAAATAGCATCCGAAATAGCATGAGCCAATACGTCAGCATCAGAATGACCCAATAAACCCAAATGATGAGGAATTTCTACACCACCAATGATGAGTTTACGACCCTCAACAAGTGCATGTACGTCGTAGCCCAAGCCAACACGCATGCAAGCTACAGGATTAATATGTTGTGGCATATCTAACATATTTTAAGCTTCATCCTCCTGGAGTGAAAGTGCATCAATAACTGCGGACAAAATAGCATAGTCTTCAGGAACAGTAAGCTTAATATTATCACGCTTACCCTCAACGACAATAACCTTACCACCTAAACGCTCAATAAGAGAGCTATCATCTGTACCTATAAATCCATCACGTAATGCTGATGCATGAGCACGACGATATACTCCTGCACGAAATACCTGTGGTGTTTGGGCATTCCAGAAAACACGACGATCTGGAGTGCCTACAATGACGCCATTTTCTACAACTTTTAAAGTATCAATAGCAGGGGTAGCCACAATAGCGCCATCCGCGTCAATAGTTCCCTTTAAAGAATTGATAGTATGACTGATTAAGCTTGCAGAAACAAGCGGACGGGCACCATCATGCATAACGATATATTCAAACTCTTCTGGAACATATTCAACACCCGAAAAGGCACTTTCCTGACGTGTAGTGCCAGAGGGAGCCACTACAACAGGTGTTACAAATTCATATGAATCAAGTGCTTGAGCGCGATACTCATCAATACGATCACGAGGGCATACGACAACAATAAGTCCAATATCCTCTACAGCATCAAGTGCCTCAACAGACCATGTAAGCATAGGCTTCCCAGAAATCTCAACAAGCTGTTTTCCGCCTTCTTGACCAAAACGCTCGCCAGATCCACCAGCTAAAATAATAGCAGCAGTATGTGGGTTTTTAGACACTACACCTTCATGACTATGAGACGCATAGTCAAACGCCGATGAAGCAACATCAGATAAATCCAAATCAGCTAATGCTGAAGGCACAGACACAGGGTCCACGATACAAGACCGAGACCTATCGAGCATTTCGTCCATATGTATCCCCTCTACACAAGCACGCGTATACTTACTAATCACTCCTACACTTGTTCACTATACCGCAATAGACCACAACACGCATGAGTAATTTAATTCCACTGCTCAAAATACAAAAAACCGCAGACCATACCCGTATGGATACAAGCCTGCGGTTTAGATATAAATGCTATGATTTAGTCGCAAGCCCCACCAGACAAGGTAGAACTTGGACAAGAACCCCCGCTACCACAAATAGGCGTCATAAATGACTCAACCTCAAGCGCCAAGTTGTCACGTTTTCGAGGGGCAGGAATCTCACCTTCCACAAACCTGAAAGTAAGCTCATCCTTAATCAAATCAACCTGAACAATATGACCAGCAACAAGTTCACCCATCAAAATCTTTTCAGACAATGGATCTTCAAGCAAACGCTGAATCGCACGACGCAATGGACGTGCACCCATAGATGTGTCAGTACCCTCCTTGGCAATGTATGCACGTGCAGCTTCAGAAAGCTCGATAGACATGTCCATCTCAATCAGTCGATCACGTAAGTCGGCAACCATCAGATCAACGATTTGGGCAATCTGCTCAGCAGTCAGAGACTTAAAGACGATAATTTCGTCTAGGCGGTTTAAGAACTCAGGACGGAATGTCTTTTTCATCTCAGCCATAACGCGGCTCTTGATTTCTTTATCAGACAAGCCATTCTGACCATCAGGAGCAAAGCCCAATGGAGCAGAAGCGGCTATCTCACGCGCACCAACATTGCTCGTCATGATAATGATGGTATTTCTGAAGTCTACTGTTCGACCTTGGGAGTCAGTTAATCTACCCTCTTCGAGAATTTGAAGCAAGATATTAAAGACATCAGGGTGAGCCTTTTCAATCTCATCAAACAATACAACAGAATATGGACGCTGACGTACAGCTTTGGTAAGCTGACCGCCTTCATCAAACCCAACGTATCCTGGAGGAGAACCAACTAAACGGCTTACCGTATGCTTTTCCATATACTCAGACATATCAAAGGTAAGCAAGGCTTCCTCGGTACCAAACAAAAACTCTGCTAAAGTCTTGGAAAGTTCAGTTTTACCAACACCAGATGGACCCAGGAAAATAAATGAGCCAGCTGGACGACGTGGGTCTTTAAGACCTGCACGAGCACGTCTAATGGACTTAGATAAGGCCGTAACGGCCTCCGTCTGACCAATAATACGTTCGTGCAAAACACTCTCCATACGCAAAAGTTTTTCAGTTTCGGCTTCAGTTAAATTACTTACAGGAACACCAGTAGTCATAGAAACAATATCAGCAATTTCTGCTTCACCGACTTCAGTAACACCTGTGTTCTTAATACGCACACGGGCACCAGCTTCATCAATGACATCGATAGCCTTGTCGGGCAAGCAACGATCTTGAATATAGCGGTTAGAAAGCGAGATTGCAGAATGCAATGCTTCATCAGTGAAATGGATTTTGTGGTGCTCTTCATAGCGATCACGTAATCCAAACAAGATACGAAGCGTCTGCTCTTCTGTTGGCTCATTAACCATTACTGTCTGGAAGCGGCGAGCGAGAGCAGCATCTTTCTCAAGATGCTTTCGATACTCTTCAGTAGTTGTAGCGCCAATAACCTGAATCTCGCCACGGGATAGCGGTGGTTTTAAGATTGCAGCTGCATCAATAGAACCTTCAGCAGAACCAGCACCAATAATAGTATGCATTTCATCAATGAATAAAATAACATCGCCCGCGTCGATAACTTCTTTGACAACCTTCTTCAGGCGGTCTTCAAACTCACCACGATACTTGCTACCAGCAACCAATGCGCTTAAATCCAAAGTGATAAGACGCTTATTGCGAATAATTTCAGGAACTTTATCAGCAGCAATAAGCTGAGCCAATCCTTCAACAACAGCAGTTTTACCAACGCCAGGTTCACCGATAATCAAGGGATTATTCTTTTGACGGCGAGACAAGACCTGTAACACACGATCAATCTCGCCAGAACGGCCAATAACAGGATCGAGTTTTCCATCGCGAGCCTTACGCGTGAGATCTGTACCAAATTCCTCAAGCATATTGCGATGTTCGGTGCCTTCTCCCGAAAGAAACGGCAAAACGCCAGCAGCTACAGGAGCTGGAGAGCCTACTAAGTCATTCAGCTCTTTTCTAATCGTATCAACCTTGATGCCTAAGCGAGCAAAGACGTCCATAGCACCACCCTCTTCTTCACGAAGAAGAGCCAAGAGTAAATGCTCAGTAGAAATATAGCTTTGGCCCATCTGCATAGCCTCACGAAGCGACGTCTCCAACACGCGCTTTACACGTGTCGTAAACGGCAAGTGGCCAGATGAATCAACACTTTCATCGACAGTATTTATTTCTAACACGTGAGCCTTAGCAGCGTCGAATTTAACGCCCGCCTGATCAAGTGCCTGCGCAGCCATACCATCAGGTTCTTTACATAATCCCAACAAAAGATGCTCACTACCAACGTGGGTTTGATGCAATTCACGAGCTTCTTCTTGGGATAAGACCAGAACGTGGCGCGCTTTATCAGTAAATTTCTCGAATGCCACGATTAACCTCTTTCATGTGTACACTCAAAGTGTACCTGTTAACTACCACAAAGGGCAAACGCTTTCCTTTTATGTGGTTGTTTCTGTAACCAAATTGACACTATACAGGAAACACTCCGTTACACCAAAAACAGAATAGACACATGCCGTATATCATAATATCTACGGTAAAAAAATGGGTGGCCCTTCAAAGAACCACCCATACAACCCATATACTAGAAATACGTATGCATATTAGTACATTTTAGCGCCAGCAGGAATATGGTCATCGATTATAAGAAGATGTAAGTGCTCTTGGCCCTCCTCTTCATGAATTGCTGAAATCAACATACCGCATGAAGCAATGCCCATCATCTTACGTGGAGGCAAGTTAGTAATTGCTACCAACGTTTTACCAACCAACTCTTCCGGCTCATAGTACATATGAATACCGCTCAAAATAATGCGGTCTTGGCCAGTACCATCATCAAGCGTGAACTGCAAAAGCTTGTTGCTCTTCTTAACAGCTTCGCAAGCCTTAACCTTTACGGCACGGAAGTCTGATTTAGAGAAGGTTTCAAAATCAACTTCTTCCTCGAAGAGAGGCTCGATTTCAACCCTAGAAAAGTCGATAGACTCTGGCTTAACGATCTCAACACAAGATTCAGTAGCAACCTCGGCAATACCCTCAGTAACAGCACGCTTGGCCGCATCAGAAGGAGCCTGAGGACGCATAGTAGGAAATAGCAAAACATCACGAATAGAAGGAGCATCAGTAAGAAGCATGACCAAGCGATCAATGCCTAAACCTACACCACCAGCGCATGGCAAGCCATACTCCAAGGCACGAATGTAATCTTCGTCATAACCCATAGCTTCATCATCGCCTAAACCCTTAGCAGCCATCTGAGCTGCAAAGCGCTCTTCCTGATCAACTGGGTCGTTAAGCTCGTTAAATGCATTAGCATACTCATGGCCCATAATGAACAACTCAAATCGATCAGTAAGTTCAGGATTGCCAGGAAGCTTTTTAGCCAATGGAGAAACTTCCAATGGATGTTCGGTGACAAACGTAGGCTGGATAATATTCTCTTCTGCAAATGCTTCAAAGATTTCAGCAATAAGTTTGCCTTTGCCCCACGCTTGCTCGACATGAGCTCCACCGCGCTCAGCAATAGCTACAAGCTCTTCGCGAGTACGGTCAAAACTGACCTGTTCGCCAGAATATTCAGAAGCCAAATCGCACATGGTACGGCATGGCCATTCACCAGACAAGTCAATGTCAGTACCCTGGTAAGTAATCTGCAACGTGCCACAAGCAGCTTCAGCAGCAGCCTGAATAAAGCCCTGGGTCAAATCCATCATACCACGCAAGTCAGTAAATGCCTGATAAGCCTCAATAGTGGTAAACTCAGGGTTGTGATATGGATCCATGCCCTCATTACGGAAGATACGCCCGATTTCGTAAACACGTTCAAAACCACCGACAAGCAAACGTTTCAATGGAAGTTCGGTTGCGATACGCAAGTAGTAGTCATAATCCAGCGCATTATGATGCGTAATAAATGGACGAGCATTTGCGCCACCCATAATGGAGTGAAGCATTGGAGTTTCAACCTCATAAAAACCCAATCCATCCATATAACGACGAATTGCAGAAACAATAAGAGAACGTTTCCTAAAGGTATCACGAACATCAGGATTCATAATCAAGTCAACATAACGCTGACGATAGCGTAATTCCTTGTCAGCTAAGCCATGGAACTTTTCTGGCAAAGGACGGATACTTTTAGAAAGAAGCTTAATCTCAGATGGAGCAACAGAAAGCTGACCGCGACGAGAACGCATCACAAAACCAGTAACACCTACCCAGTCACCTACATCCAATGTCTTCATTTCTTCATAAGCTTTTTCACCTAAGTCATTTACACGACAGAACAGCTGAATGTCACCAGTGGTATCACGAAGAACCAAAAAAGCAATTTTGCCCTGATTGCGGAAAGCTATGATACGACCCGCAACCTTAACTTCATCCTCAGTAGAAGCACCGTCTTCAAGCTCAGCGTATAAGGATTCCAAATCGCTTACGTGATGCGTATAGTCAAAACGCTCGCCATATGGATTCTTTCCTGCAGCGATCAATGCGTCACGCTTTGCAAGGCGAACCTTGATTGGATCGTCTTCTACCTCGCAGGATTCGGTATTCTTGATTTCTTCAGTCATGATTACCTCTTCGGAACTAAACTTATGCAAAATTACAGTTGTAATTACTGCTCAATCTTTAAGATGGTCATATGGATTTCGCGACCAGTAGGACCAATTGCCAACACTTCGTCGTCTTTCTTATGACCCATTAATGCAAAACCAACAGGACTTTCGTTGGAAATCTTACCGGAAGCTGCATGAGCCTCCGCTGCACCAACAATAGTGAACACGCGCTCGCGACCATCCATATCAACAGTAACGATACTACCTACATTAACCTTGTTAGAACGCTTAGATGCCTCGACAACAGTTGCCTCAGACAAAATCTGGTTAATTTCAGCAATGCGTGTTTCGAGCATAGCCTGCTCATTTTTTGCATCATCATACTCAGAATTTTCAGAAATGTCACCAAATTCACGAGCGACTTTAATACGCTCGCCTACTTCTGCGCGTTTTTCAACTTCAAGGTAACGCAATTCCTCTTCAAGCTTTTCTTTGCCTTCAGGGGTGAGGAAATATTCATTTGCCATGTGTTAAACCCTAACTCTAAAAAACATGCACGCAATATGCGTGCTGATTAAAAAAGGACATGTCAGCAGGTACCGGCATGCCCTCGTATGACTAATTGATACTATTCAGCATCTTCAGACTTTGTAGCGGTTGCAGGACGCTTCTTAGCAGGAGCCTTCTTGCGAGGTTTTGGTACTTCTTCTTCCTCAAGCTCTTCTTCATCAAGTTCTTCGAGTTCCTTCTTTACACCGCCACCCATGCCGTCACGCAAGTTCTTGACAGTCTTACCAAGTGCACTACCGAGCTTTGGGAGATTTTTAGGGCCAAAGATGAGCAATGCAACAGCTAAAATGATGAGGAGCTCAGGCATTCCAAGTCCAAAAATTTTCATTCCATCCTCCATAATCTAGGACCTCGTACACGAGGCAGATAATTCTTCCGTCGGGAAGACTAATACATATCGTGGTCGGGACGACAGGATTTGAACCTGCGGCCTCTGCGTCCCGAACGCAGCGCTCTACCAAGCTGAGCCACGTCCCGACATCAGTGTAAACAGCGGGCTATATACTAGCACATTACACGCAAAAATGAATAGTTTTCACACTCAAGTTTAATAACTGCAGTAATAATACGCAATCTAGAAGCGCAATGAGCAATAGAACTGCGACCAAGTTGAATAACAAACAACTTCTCCCGGTTGTGGAGCATGGATGTATCTGCCACCACCAGATTCTACGCAAATGCCAACATGTCCACCATTATATAAAACATCACCAGGCTCCGCTTCACCCACAGAACCAATCCATGCAGCATTTGCATATTGATCCCATGTAGTACGACCAATCCATTTACCAGTAGCCGACTTCCAGCACCAGCTAGTCAGACCAGAACAGTCCAAACCAACACCTGGTGTGGTACCACCCCATGCATAAGGAACACCTAACTGAGAAACAGCATAATCAACAACAGAACCTGATGGAGGAATATATCCGCCCCCCGATTCACTGCTAGTAGTATCAGTTGCCCCGCCACTACTATTTCCGTTAAAATCGCTATTGGACTGATTGCTAACCTCTTGCTGCGTGCGCTGCTCTTCTTCAAACTTGCGACGCTCTTCTTCAGCCTTAGCCTCAGCAGTCGCACGACGCTCTTGCTCAACTAGTTCAGCAACCTCAGCGTCAAGCGTATCGACCTCAGCCTGATACTGAACAACCAAGGTTTCGGCTTCTTTCTGGATAGCCTTAGCTTCTGCAGTCTTTTCTTCAGCAATCTTTGCCTGCTCATTATATTGAGCCTTTTGAATCTCATTATCCTCACGCAAGCTCTTGGTATTAGCAACCAAGTCAGCATCTGATTGGTTCATCTTTTGCAAGAAATCCCAATTTTGAACAAAAGATTCAAATGAGGTAGCGCCTAAAAGTAGGTCTAAAAACGTTGATGACCCTGAACGATACATATCGTTTACGCGAATGCCAAGCCTGCCCTGAAGCTTAGCGATTTCTACATTATTCTCATCAATCTTAGCCTGTGCAGCATCTCGCGCTTCAATTGCTGCATCGTATTCAGCTAGGGCCGTATGATAATTATTAGAAGCTTCTTCAAGCTTTCCTAACATATCATCAAGCTTAACGCGAGCGGCATCGGCCTGAGCCTGGACATCTGCTGAAGTAGGTTCAGCATATGCAGGTTTAGGCACACATAATGCAGCTGCGCCAAAAACGACCGCTCCGCCAAGGAAAGCGCGTCGTGTTACGTGCGTGCTCGCTGTGTTCATAACGAAACCCCTTTATCATCTAATATGGTGCATTGCATAAACGCATCTTTACTAGGGTAACAAAAAATAGCCTATTCGCCTCTAATGTCAACAGATTACCCACGAAGTGTTCATACTTACAACGTACGCCGTGCTTCAATCGCACGTCCTAAAGTAACCTCGTCAGCAAACTCCAAATCCCCGCCAACAGGCAATCCAGTTGCTAAACGAGTTACCTTAATGCCAAGAGGCTGTAAAAGACGAGCTAAATATACCGCAGTAGTATTACCTTCCATGTCGGCATTAGTAGCCAATATAACTTCAGTAATATCCTCTGTTGAGACACGTTGCAACAATTCCGATATATGCAAGTCATCAAGACCAATACCATCCGCAGGAGCAATGGCACCACCTAAAACGTGATACACGCCAGAAAATACTGCAGTTCGTTCAATTGCTACCACATCACGAGGTTCACTTACCACACAAATCACACGATGGTCTCGTTTAGAAGACGCGCATATCTCGCACAAATCCCCTTCGGCATAATTAAAACAACGAGGACAAAAATGGACAGAATCCTTTACCTCAATAATTGCATTTGCTAAACGCGCCGCAACCTCTCTATCGGAGTTAAGAATCCAAAATGCAATACGTTGAGCACTCTTAGGACCTATACCCGGCATACGCTCTAATTCATCAAGCAATTTAGTAATAGCTGGAGCACACGTCATGCGTACAACAACCTAATTTACATCAAACCAGGAATATTCATGCCACCAGTAACAGCACTCAGACGTGCGCTACCCTGAGCATTAACAGCACGCAAGGCCTCATTAACAGCAGCAACAATCATATCTTCAAGCATTTCTACATCTTCAGGATCTACAGCATCTTTATCTAACGTAATAGAAGAAATGGTACCATCGCCCTTAGCAACAGCCTTTACCATACCGCCACCAGCAGTAGCCTCAGCAGACATATCTTTAATTTCTTCCTGAGCCTGAGCCAATTGCGCCTGCATTTTTTGTGCCTGGCGCATCATTTGTTTCATATCCATATTAATCTCCTTATAAGACAACATTTCAACAGGAG
>RCNH01000501.1_pt1 | contig 15786 bp, 13 predicted proteins | sample 2041161 | NCBI WGS metagenome assembly RCNH01 (sample SAMN09708215, study PRJNA481090) | Feces metagenome, whole genome shotgun sequencing project. | biome: feces | host: Leptonychotes weddellii | place: Antarctica: Sion Island | collected 2010-03-01 | reverse complement strand
CTGAAGAAGATTTAACTTAGGGATTTTTGCTCAACCAGGGAAAAAAGATTTTGAGAAAGCTTATAAAATTATGAATAAAATTGGTATAGGCCATCTGGCTGATAAAGATTGTAACAAAATGAGTGGAGGAGAGTTACAGATGGTTTTGATTGCAAGAGCTTTAATAAGCGATCCAAAGCTAGTTGTTATTGATGAAATAGAAACAGGATTGGATTTTCATAATCAGATTTTAATTTTAAATTTACTGAAAACTTTATCTAAAGATGAAAATATTTCAGTTATTATGAATACCCATTATCCAAACAATGCAATTAATATATCTGATTACACATTATTACTTAATAAAGATAAGCAAAATAAATATGGTAAAACTGATGAAATATTGACGGTTGAAAATATTGAAAAAACTTTTAATGTAAATGTTATATTAGAGAAAGTGACAAAAAATACCCTGCATCAATAGATGCAGGGTATGATTGTTTGACAAAAGATGCACTAGAAGCGCAATGATAAGCAGGATAAGCCACCGTCAACCTTACGGTATTCAGAGGTGTCAACTACGAGTGTCTTATAGCCTAAGTCCTGAACGGCTTTGAGAACGGTTGGGTAGCCTTCTGGAACGATAACAGTGTCGTTAACCCAGATGCAGTTTGCACCGTAGGCCTCTTCTTCAGGGACGATAATCTTGTTGTATTGTGCAAAGTCTGGCTTATCAATAAATTCGCCGGAGACCAACATATTACCGTCTTCGATATAGTTGACGCCAGTCTTAAGGTGCAGGACTTCTTCAAGCTTAACTTCAGAGCATTCTAAGCCCCAACCTTCCAAGATTTCCTTAAACTGACGAATGCCTTCTTCGTTTGTACGAGCAGAGCGGCCTACATAGAAGTGGTCGCCAACCATCATGACGTCGCCACCCTCTAAAGTACCAGGAGCCTGAATGTGCTTTACATGCTCGTCATCAAAGAATCGACGGATGTATGGCTCGATGTCGATAATCTCGCCTTTACGGGTTTCGGCGCCTGGGTTAGTAATAATGGCGCCACAGCGAGTGATAACAGCAGGGTCTTCAACAAAACAAGAGTCTGGATATTCCTCCATAGCAGGCAATACAGTTACATCCACACCGCAACGAGTCAAAGCGTCGATGTAGTCGTTATGTTCTTCAATAGCGCGCTCGTACTCAGGGATGCCGTCATAAGTGCCGCCAGAAATGCCATTGGCAAGGGACCTGCCTGGACGGCGTGCAATGATGTGATTAAACTTCTTCATGAGATTCCTTTCTCTTGAAACTAGCCTATGCTAGAACTCTTAAGAAGGTTGTGAAAGCCTTCACTGCGCTTGTGATTGTATACCTCCTGTATCTTTTATCAAGGCTTGATTTATTTATTGACGCTATAGTGTATACAAATAAAGACCTCAGATAACGAGGTCTTTAACGTTTGATATGGAATTATGCTGAATGTATACAACTTGGTGATAAATATAAAAGGGCGTATTGCTTGTGATTTTACGGACAGTTGGTTCTAACTACGATTCAAGTAACTTACTAATTGCATGCAAGATAGGGTTACTCGGTTTTCGGGGGATACTTCATAAGTTCATCGATTGTGATAAAACGATAGCCGTTTTCGAGAAGATAAGGAATTGCTTCATCAAGCGCAGCAATGGTTTGGCTGCGGTCGCCGCCTCCATCATGCATTAGTACAATGTCACCAGGGGTGCAAGTTTTTAGACGGTTCACAATTGTGTCAGTTCCTGGTTGACGCCAGTCCTCTGTATCGATATCCCATCCAATTTCAGCAGCTACTAAATCTTCTGTGTTTTGCCAAACTTCTAATGGATAATTACCACCTGGAGCCCTGAAATACATAAGGGGTTCTACCCCAAGGGCGGATTTAATAGCATCGTGTCCCTTGATAATTTCATCACGCTGCTCTTGCTGGCTCATGTAGGAGAGATTGGTGCCTTGGCCTGAGCCTGCTGCATGATCCCATGTATGAGTGCAAACTAAATGCCCGGCTTCTGCGGCACGCTGCATCTGTGCGACCCCTTCGTCTTTAATAAGTCTACCTACAGTAAAAAAAGTTGCTTTGACTTGGTATTTTTCGAGAATATCAAGAATCTCTGTGGTCTGGCTACCCCATGGGCCATCATCAAACGTAAATGCAACTACTTTCTCGCCGTTGGTGTTTGGGTAGTAGCGTTGATAAATCTTGTCTTGTGCGGGTAAGGTTTCAGTTGTAAGCGTCTTTTGAGAGACGGAGCCGGTCTTGGTAGTGGCTTTACCCTCTATGCCTTCTTGGGTAATTTTATGAATAGGACCATGGCCAATTTCAATTACTTTATATGGAAGTGATTGCTCATCTAAGACGACAGACTCTTCTTCAATGTCGTTGCCATCGCTAAAAACAACGTCATCGCCCTTAGATAAACGCTTGGTAGGATTACCTGGCTCGCCGTTAATGGTGAGTGCATAGGTCTCACCATTACCAGTCTCAAGAACAACTCCTTCAATATCGACAAAATCACCTGGGTTTACATGTACAACACCTTGTTCGTAAATATATTGAGCGGTTTTCTTTCCGCTAACTTCAATGGGTGTTCCATTAACGGTTACTTCAATAGGAAGAGAGCGAATCCAGAAAAAAACAGCACAGAAGATTACGATTAGTATTGCAGCAATGATAAACAAAGGTTTTAAAGAAACAGGTTGCTTGGTCTGTCCTGTGTTGGCATAGCGGCTTGTATTGCGATAAGAATCCGCAGCTGTACTCATGGCGGCATAGTGTTGATGTTGGTTGGTGTTGTACGTAGGGCAGCCCTGCTGTTGACGCTGACGGCTACTTTCTGCCATGGCACGATCATCTGCGGCAGAGCGATGATATTGTCCTTTAAATGAATATCGCTGTTCTGCTCGTGCGGGCCGTGGGCTTGAATTCGGACGCTGACTTATGTTTGATTGAGGCGTAGATTTGTTGTATGGGTTGCGTGGCGTAAAGGATTGGTCAGCAGAATGTGGTGCTCCATCTCGGATACTCTTAGAAGTGTTGTCTACACGCTGATATTGTCTGCTTGAACGATAGGCTTGATTATTAGCATCGTCAGAGCGACGATAAGGAGTGCTTGATTGACGAGAATCTTGTCCATTGTGTGGCTCATGGGTCATTGTATCTCCTGCCAGCTAATGCACGTATTATAAAGCGTAATGAGAAACGACAATACGTGAATAAAGCGTGATGTATTTAAAGTGGTTTTGCTTATGGTAAAAGTTAACAGCATTGTACCTTAGAAAGCACCAAATCTATTCAAATGTTATGTATATGGTCGTTTGTGGATTCTTGTCCAGAAATGCTCCATAACTTTTCATTTTTTACGGTGTTTATGTGTGAACAATACTCGAACAGACATGAATAGCGGTATTCTAACTTTAGCTATATGTAAAATCGAGTACGTGTGCATGTTGCATGCGTATTAAAACTTTTAACACAACAAGGAATTCACAGGTATGACCAATTTTAAACGCAGAACATCTTCTGAATCCCCTGCAAGCCCACGATACGTACAGCGCGTTTCACGTACAGAACAGTCGTCTTCACGTGCATATCCAATAGGCCAATCACAGCAGCGTACTGCCCATATAGGCTCATCGACTCAGCGCTCTTCGCGTGATAACACAATATCGCAGCGTGCGGCTCAAGACGCTCAGTCTTTCGACCGTATATCGCCAAGCATCCAGATGTCTAGCCGTTTGACGAATAGCCAAAACAGTCAAGAAGAAATGGCGGCATACAGTCGTACGTCTCAACGCGATTATTCTCAACGCAAAAAGCAAAGCAAGCGTCGCAAGATAATTGCGGGCGTAGTAGCTGTTTGTGTGGCGTTACTTGTTAGTGGTGTGGCTTTTGCGTGGAGCTATATCAATGATATTTCCAATAGGCTTGCAGAGGGCGTGGACGATGATTTGCGCTTTGCGCTAAGTGAGGCACCTGCGCCAGGTGAACCTTTCTACATGCTTCTTATGGGTGTGGATCGTTCTGAAGAACGTGCAGCGGATGAGGAAAACGGAGATAGTAACTTCCGCAGTGACTCAATGATTTTGGCCCGTATCGATTCATCTCAAAAACAGGTGACACTTATTTCGCTGCATCGCGATACGCTTATTGATATGGGTGAGCTTGGTGTACAAAAGCTCAACGCTGCTCATCAGATTGGTGGTGCAGCATATACTGTTGAGACGGTAAGCAAGTTTGCTGGCGTCCCCATTTCTCACTATGCTGAAATTGATTTTGATAGCTTTAAGGCTATTGTTGATGCTTTAGGTGGTGTGGAAGTTGATGTTCCTATGGAAATCAACGATGACGATGCAGGTGGACACGTTGATGCTGGGCTTCAGACATTAAATGGGGATCAAGCATTGATTTTGGCCCGTGCACGTCATGCATATGACGAATTTGGTGACGGAGACGTATATCGTGCTGCTAATCAGCGTATGATTTTGGGGGCTATCGCGCAAAAAATCTTAGCAAGCGATTTACCGACTATCGCTAAAACGGTAAGTATGGCGGCGGACTATATAGTTACCGACATGACCATTGATGAGATTATTAAGGTTGCCCAGTGTTTACGCGGTATGGATACCTCAAAAGACATTTATTCCATAATGGAGCCAACTGAGGCTGTGTATATGGATGGTGGCTGGTATGAGTATGTAAATGAGCCAGCTTGGCGAGCTATTATAAGTCGTGTTGACCAGGGGTTACCGCCGGTTGCTGACGAGGAGGTATATGCAAATAACGGTGGTATTACGGATGGCTCTCTTGATAAGGACTTTATTGCACAAAATGCCTTATCCTCAGGTAATGCACGCTCGCCACAAGAGGTTAAGACTCCCCATATCGATGTTTATAACGGCAACGGTATAGGGGGTGCTGCGTCTGTGGCTGCTGATTTGGTGAAAGGTGCTGGTTTTGCGGTCGGTGAAGTAGGCAATGCTGATTCAAGTGACCACAGTCAAACGCTTATTGTGTATAACAACGAGGCAGATAAAGCGGATGCTCAAAAAATCGCTGCAGCATTAGGCGTAGGTGCTACTTTTAAAAATGACGGTAGCTATAGCTTTACGGGCAGGATTCTGGTTATTGTAGGTCAGGACTTCTAGTCTTACATGTAAACAGTAGCCAAGGCAGACAAATTCAGGGTATTTCTTAACGATTGTCCATAGGTTTGTCTTACTGAATTGTCTTACATGGGTTTTGTGCTAACCTATATGCTTGTTTTAATTTAGGCATTTTCCCATGTTGGGTGTATGCTGCGTACCTGGGTCATGCGTTTAATGGGGCGCATATATGTAGTAAAAACCAGCAGCGCTATGGGGCATTGCTGTGCTAAACATGTAATTTGGGGTGTCGTTACCGTATCGTTATATGGTAACGATACTTCGGTGTTAAACTTCGAGTCGGCCGGCTCGTACAAGGAGGGTCATTATGACTGTATTAAATTCTCAGAATGCTCAGGTAGATCATCTGGACAAGCTCAATCCTACGTTTTATGAGCGCGAGGATTTGCAGGAGATTTTGTACTCTGCTGAAGCGATCGCTCAGCGTGTTCGCGAAATCGGTATGCAGATTAATGAGGACTTCGAGGACAAAGTCCCTCGTAGCTATGGTGAGGATCAACAGTCTTTGTTAGTTATCAGCGTATTGCGTGGTGCTGCGATTTTTATGGCTGACCTTGTTCGTAAGATTAACCTCCCTGTTGAAATGGACTTTATGGCTGTTTCTTCTTATGGTGCTGGTACTAAAAGCTCCGGTGTCGTTCGCATTTTAAAGGACCTTACTTCAAGTGTTGAGGGTCGTCACGTTATTATTGCGGAGGATATTTTGGACTCCGGTTTGACTTTGAAGTATCTCATTAAGGTACTTGAGTCTCGTAATCCTGCTTCTATTACTGTTGCAACTTTGTTGCGTAAGAAGAATTTACAGCAGGCAGATATTGAATGTAAGTATGTTGGCTTTGAATGCCCAGACGAATTTATCGTTGGTTATGGCTTGGACTATGCTGAGCGTTATCGCAACTTGCCATATATTGGTATTTTGAAGCCAGAGGTTTACCAAGGAAAGTAATGACTGAAAAAGATTCTAAACCAAATGGTCCTGGCAAAAAACCTAGTTTGCCAGCTCAACCGCCTAAGCGTACGAGTATTATTACGACTATTTTAGTCCTCATGGTCGCGTTTTTTGTCGGTAATCAGATGCTCTCTATGTTGAACCATGCTGAGACTGATACATTGCTCACAAGCGAATTTGTCCAAGCTGTTGAGCAAGACCGTGTTGTGAACGTTGTATATGATGCTGGCAACCACGTCGTTACAGGCAAATATTATCCTGCAGCAACTGCAGGTGCTTCTGTTGCCAATGAATACAATGAAGCTATGGAAGCCTTAAATGCTCAGATGTCTTTGCATGCGACTGATGCAGGGGAAGCCCTAGACACTGTATCTACCTCTATGCTGAGCGAAAAGCGCTTGACCGAGGAGCGTGGATACACTGCTACATGGTATGGCGGTCAAGACTTTTTAATTTCCATGCTGTCTACTCATCCAGACACCACCTATGAAGTGAAACTTCCAAGTGGCTTTATGGATATTTTAATGTCATTGCTTCCTATTCTGGTTATTGCGGGCTTGATGATTTTCTTCTTTAGCCAGATGAGCAAGGCCAACAATTCACAGATGGCTTTTGGCAAATCTAAGGCTAAAAAGACGATAGCCGACCGTCCGGATGTTCGCTTCTCTGATGTAGCAGGCGAAGATGAGGCAGTTGAAGAATTGCAGGAAATTAAGGACTTCTTGGTTGATCCTGAGAAGTATCAGGCACTAGGCGCCAAAATTCCTCGCGGTTGCTTGCTGGTCGGCCCTCCAGGCACTGGTAAAACTTTGCTTGCTCGTGCAGTTGCTGGCGAGGCAAACGTTCCATTTTTTAGCATCTCTGGGTCTGAATTTGTGGAGATGTTTGTTGGTGTCGGTGCAAGCCGTGTACGCGACTTATTTAAGGAAGCTAAAGAAGCTGCTCCTGCCATTATCTTTATTGATGAAATCGATGCTGTAGGTCGTCAGCGTGGTGCTGGCCTTGGCGGCGGCCATGATGAGCGCGAACAGACCTTGAACCAGTTACTTGTTGAGATGGACGGCTTTGAGAAGAATGAAGCTGTCGTTATGATTGCGGCTACTAACCGTGTCGATATTTTGGACCCTGCATTGCTTCGTCCTGGTCGTTTTGATCGTCAGATTGTTGTTGACGCACCTGATGTACGTGGTCGTGAGAAGATTTTGCAGGTTCATGCCAAGAACAAGCCTTTAGCTGACGACGTAGATTTGGCTCGTATTGCTAAGCTTACAAGCGGCATGACTGGTGCAGAACTTATGAACCTTATGAATGAAAGTGCGCTTCTTACTGCACGTAAGAATAAGAGCTTGATTTCTATGAAGGAGCTCAATGAGTCAATGGAGCGTTTGATGGCTGGTCCCGAGCGTAAGAATCGTGTTCTTAATGAAAAGACCCGTCGTGTTATCGCATACCATGAATCTGGACACGCATTGGTTGGCCACTTGCTTCCTAATGCAGACCCAGTTCACAAGATTACTATCGTTCCTCGTGGTATGGCTTTAGGTTATACCATGAGTATTCCTGATGAAGATAAGTTCTTGGTCGGTCGCAAGGAAATGTATGATGAGCTTGCAGTATTTATGGGTGGACGCGTAGCAGAAGAAATCTTTTGCGGTGACATTACCACTGGTGCTTCTAATGACCTTGAGCGTGCAACCAAGATGGCTCGCAATATGGTGACGCAGTATGGTATGTCTGATGAGCTGGGTCAGCAGACTTTTGGTCAGGCAAATCATGAAGTATTCTTGGGCCGTGATTATGGTAATACTCAAGACTATTCTCCAGAAACTGCTCAACGTATTGATGAAGAGGTTGCTCGCATCATGCGCGATGCTCATGACTTGGCTTACAAGATTTTAACTGAGCATGCGGATCGAATGCATGTTATGGCTTCTGTATTGCTTGAGCGTGAAACTGTTGATGGTGAGGCTTGTGTCGCGCTTCTTAATGGTGAATGGGAGAGCTATCTTGAACGTGAAGGTGATATTTTAGCCAAAAAGGCTGCTGAGGAAGAAGCAGCTCGACAGGCCCAGGAAGCTAAACGTGCTGAAATGAAGGAAGCTAAAGAAGCTGCCTGTCTAGCAGCTCAGGTTCAGGAAAACTCGGAAGCAACAGATACTGAGATATCTACTGATATAACAGATAATAAGTAAGAGATTGGACTTTAATGATCTGGCAATGTGCACAGTTCAAGTTTGATACAAGGATGCCCATTATTATGGGCATCCTTAACGTTACCCCTGATTCATTTTCTGACGGGGGGCAACATAACGATATTGCAAGTGCTATAGCATTTGCGGATGAAATGATTGAGCAGGGCGCTCATATTATTGATGTAGGTGGCGAAAGCACGCGTCCTGGTTCTGATGAAGTGCCTATTGAAGAAGAGCTTGCACGCGTAGTTGATGTAGTATCTGCTTTGGCTGATAAGGGGTATTGCGTCAGCATTGATACGCGTCACGCTGAAGTTGCGCGTCGCTGCGTTGAGGCTGGCGCTTCTATTATTAATGACGTGTCGGGATTTCGTGATAGCGAAATGGTTGAAGTTGCTCGCACGACGAATGTTGGTTGTGTTGTTATGCATATGGCTGGAGAGCCTAAAACCATGCAGAAAAATCCTGAGTATATTGATGTTGTGCTGGAGGTAAAAGACTACTTGCGCACCCAGGCTCAAATGCTTGAGGATGCAGGTGTAGACTTTAGTCGAATCTGTATTGACCCAGGTCCCGGTTTTGGCAAAACTCCATCTCAGACCATGGATTTGCTCCGAAACATGCATGAGTTTGTGCGCCTGGGATATCCGGTTATGGTTGCCGTTTCTCGCAAGAGCGTTATCGGTTGGGCTTATCATATTGATGACCCTCAAGACCGAGATGTTGCTTCTGCAGCTGAGGCTTTGCAAGCTTGTGAGCTCGGTGCTTGTGTTATTCGCACTCATAATGTTGCACTGACTGCAGATACTATGAAAGACCTTCGCCCATATGTGTTACTAGGATTGGGTGCTAATGTCGCACTTGTTGCTAATGAAGGCGAAGAGACCGAGGGGAAAATTGCTAACCTTGAGCATGCAATTGCTGCCATCTGCTCACTACCTGATACTCAGATTGTTGATATTTCAAGTTATTATGAAAGTGAGCCAGCATACTACGAAGACCAGGATACGTTTGTAAATGCTGTTGTCTTGTGTCGTACGGGTATTCCTCCCAAAGAATTGCTTGGTTACTTGCATGCTATTGAGAATAGTTTAGGTAGGGTTCGTGAGATTGAGAATGGCCCTCGTACACTTGATTTGGATATCTTGGACTATCAAATGTATGTAACTGATAACGACATTTTGACATTGCCTCATCCGGGTATTTGTGAGCGAGATTTTGTTATCCAGCCATTGCTGGAATTGCTTCCACACCATGTTTTAGCTGACGGTAAAGTTGTTGCTCCAGCTGAAATTGTTTATGGCAAGGCTGATAAACTAGGTTAATTGATTATATGCAGTGGCAGATCATCTATAAAGATACAACGCAGTCAACTAACGTTGATGCATATGAGCTTGCGCGCGATGGTGCACCGAGCGGTACAGTTATTGTTGCGCGCGAGCAGCGTGCAGGTAAAGGTCAGTGGAATCGTGTATGGGTAAGTCCACGCGGTGGGTTATACTTTTCCTGTATTCTTCGTCCTGCGTTAGACCAGTGTTTGTGGTCTAGCTTAAGTCCTTTGATTGCTAAGGCGGTACAAGCCGGTATCGAGCATGCATGTGATATTTCGCATGATGTTATGTCGATTAAAGAGCCCAATGACGTGGTATGCACAGCAGGAAAGTTGTCGGGCATTTTACTTAAAGGGCTTGATGGAACAACAATCATAGTGGGTTGCGGTGTGAATGTTGTTCGCCCTGAGCGAGAAATTGTTACTGATGGTCGCAATGTCGCTGCGTATCTTGAGGATTTTGCAACTGATGTGGATGGCTCACCTGAGTGTTTGGATAGAATTCTGTTGAGTATTTTAGACGAAATATCTCATATTGCTTATGAATGATTGTACAATTAAATAGCAGAATGACGCCCGCTTGCGGGCGTTGCTTGTAAATGGGTGATATCTTAAACGTTAGGTATAAGGGTGTCAGAAACAGAAATCACAATAACTTCCAAGGAACAAGAGCGGGATTTATCGTCTGTAAATAGGCTCGGGACAGGCAATATTCTTACGCTTGTTATTGAGTTTGCCATTCCTGCAATTGTTGGTATGGTGGTCAATGGCGCATATAATCTTATTGACTCGGTTTTTTTGGGGCATGGAGCAGGAGAAATCGGCCTGTCAACGCTCACTATTGCAACACCAACTATGACTATTTTTCTTGGTATTGCAATGTTGATTGGTGCTGGCGGCAACGCACTGTGCGCTCTTCGTCTTGGTGAAGGAAAGCATGAAGAAGCTGAGCGAATTTTAGGTAACACTACAATGCTTAGTATTGTGATTAGCTTGGTTATTGCGGTGCTGGTGCATATTCCTTTCTGTATGGATGCACTTTTAAATATTTCGTCTGCGACAGATGATGTACGTCCGTATGCGGCAATCTTTATTCAGATTATTAGTATTGGTTGCGTATTTCAGATTGTGGGTATGGGTCTTAATAACTTCATCCGTACATGTGGCGCTCCTAATTACGCATTGGCAACCATGGTTGTTGGCGCTGTGGTATGCACAATTTTAAACGCAGTGTTTGTTTTATGGCTTGGATGGGGTGTAGTTGGTAGTGCGTTTGCTACCATTATTGGTCAGGCAGTAAGCTGCATTACGGTTGTGTGGTATTTCGTCAAGACGCCACATGCTCCATTGGTGTTAAGGCGTATGTGTTTACGTTTAGATCCAAAACTCGTTCGCGGTATTTTTATCATGGGTAGTGCTCCATGTTTAGTTCAGCTTGGTGGTGCATTGTGCCAGTTTGTTATGAACATCGTATTAGTAAAGTATGGCTCTTTAGATCCGATTGGTGCAAACAACGCGTTAGCTGCTGTTGGCGTGGTTCAACGTATTGGTACGTTTGTTGTTTTGCCTATGATTGGTGTATCTGTGGCTATTCAGCCATTGCTCGGATTTAATTATGGTGCCAAACTTTGGAAGCGTGTATCTAAAACTTTAAACGTTGGTATCGTTATGGCAATGACAATTGGCAGCGTACTGTGGGTTTTGCTTATGGTATTTGCTCCAGAGGTGGCAACGTTTTTCGGTATTATGGATGAGTCGCTTATCGCATTTACTGCATTTGTTATGCGAGTTGACTTAATATTATTGCCATTTATTGGATATCAGATTGTTGGAGCTAACTACTTCCAGGCTACAGGGCAGCCAGTTAAGAGTGTTATTTTAACCATGTCTCGTCAGATTCTGTTCTTAGTTCCCCTGTTCTTTATTTTGCCTGAAGTTTTGCCTCATTTTGTTCCTGTTTTGGATTCGCTTGATGCGGTATATTTCTGCATGCCCTCGGCTGACTTTTTGGCAATCTTTACTACGTTGGCATTCTTATACATTGAAAAGCGCCGACTTAACGCACGTGCGTTAGAGTGTGACGAACAGACTCCTCATAAGGAAGCGGTATGTCAGTGATGAAATTGAATATGAGCCACGTTACTCAATGCTACTCAGGTACAAGGGGGGAGATTCTTGCTCTTGAGGACTTTAACATGAGCGTTCAGACTGGGGAGGCCATTGCTATTCTGGGTCCTTCTGGTTGTGGGAAGTCTACTTGTTTGCTAGCTGCGGCGGGTCTTCGTGCTGTAACGGAAGGTACTGTAAAAATTGATGGAGTATCTATCGATTCGCCGCGCTTGGAGACGGCACTTATCTTACAGGATTTTGGTCTTATGCCATGGAAGACGGTTGAACAAAATGCTGGTCTTGCGTTGCAAGTTCGCCGTATGCCTAAGGCCGAGCGTACAAAGCGCGTACGGCGTGCACTCGAGCAAGTTGGTCTAAGCGAGTTTGCTCATGTGTATCCGTCCGAGCTTTCTGGTGGTATGCGACAGCGTTTGGCAATGGCTCGTGCGCTTACGTGCGATATTGACTTGTTACTGATGGACGAGCCATTAAGCGCTTTAGATGCGCTTCTCCGTGAGGATATGCAGAACATGCTTAAGACTTGCTGGATGCAACAACGATATGCTCAGGTGCTAGTGACTCACTCAATTGAAGAAGCAGTATATTTAGGGCAGCGTGTATATGTTATGTCGCCTCGACCAGGCCGTGTGGTTTATGTACTTGAAAACCCCGAAATGACTCAAGACGGTTGGCGTGACAATCCACTCTTTTTTAAACGTTGTCGATTACTGCGTGATATGTTGCATCAATATGCTGATACACCTGATAAACAAGCTACTGAAGCTTTTAATGGAGTGATACATCATGCGTAAGGCGTTTGGATACATTTTTGCCATCATATTTATTTTGGCTGGTTGGCAGATAACGGCAATGCTTGTCCAAAATCCTGCACTACCGGAACCGCTTGATGCTATCCCTATGGTTGTAAGATACTTTAATGATATTTGGCCAGCATTTCTTGTTAGTTTATATCGTGTAACTATAGCTATGCTTATCGGTACGGTATTGGCGATTCCTCTTGGGTTAGTGTGTGGCAGGAGCTCTAGGATTGATGCCGTGTTTGCGCCAATCCTATACTTTTTGTATCCATTGCCTAAAGTTGTTTTACTTCCTGTTTTGATTGTTTTATTAGGTTTGGCTGATGCGCCCAAGATTACACTTATCGCATTGACTATTTTCTTTCAGGTATTAGTGACTGTTCGTGATGCGGCTCAAGGCGTTCCGGAGGAAAGTGTTATGTCTATGCGATCGTTAGGTTCTAAGCGTTGGGATATTTATCGACATGTAATTATTCCAGCAACGCTTCCAGAGCTGTTTACTGCTTTGCGTATTTCAAGTGGTACAGCTGTTGCAATCTTGTTTTTTGCAGAAAGCATTGCCGGTTCTACTGGTCTTGGCTACTTTATCGTGGATTCATGGGCGCTGCTTGCATACCCTAAGATGTTTGCAGGTATTATCGCCATGGCATTCTTAGGTGTAATTTTGTATGAACTGTTTGATATTGCTGAGCGTAAACTTACGCAATGGCGTACTCATAATTAATGAGATACCACCAGGGCGAATCAAATTGAGTAGAGGAAATTGTTTTTGGTTCGTTTGATTTATCTGGTGCTCTTTTCTGGATTGCTTGACTATCTTCAAAGTTACTGCATAAAAGACATTAATTGTCTAGCGTTTATGGTACCTACAACTTTGCCTCTAATAAGAGGTAAGGGGTTATTTTTGAGCTGAGGTGCAAGTCTGGTTTTTCTTAAGGCTTTTAATGGCAAAAAATGCGGCAATGGTAATAATGAAGGATGCGATGACGCATGTAGTTGGTAGAGCGAATGAGGCTTGGAAACCGAGATGCTCTACGCTCATTCCAGCCAAAAATGCACCCGCCGATAAGCCGACATTTGAGGCTGTATTCATCCATGAGAACATTTCACCTTGGCGTTCATGAGCGGTAAGATTGCCTGCAATTTGATAATATAAATTATCGGTGGTAGCAACAGTGATGCCGACAAGACTTAAAATTGCACACATAGGAATAAACGACATGCAAAAGGGCACTATACACGCGACAACTAGTACGATCGCTGTAAAGGAAACAAGTTGTGCTGGGGTAGACATGATGCGAGGACTTGGCTGGAAACGGTTAAACAAAACACCCCCAGCGACAGAGCCAATTGACCATGCAGAAATAACTATACTGCCAAGCATTGCATTGTTAAGATTTGTATAAAATAAAGGAATGACAGTCTCAAGCCATGCAGCAAATGTGATACGCGAGAATAATCCAAGCATTAGAAGCACGATAGGGATAGTAAACAACGGCGCTTTAATAGCATTAATCGCTTCATCAAGGGCCTGACTTCTCTTTTTGTTGTGGTGTGCGCATTCTCGAACAGGTACTATGCGTGCTAAAGCTGCAGCACCAATAGATGAACCAATAGTAGTTAAGATAAGTCCTAATTCAGGTATGCCAAGTCCTACGAAAATGCTTGCAAGAAGTGGACCTCCCACATAAAGAGCATCAATAATAAGCAAGTCCAAATTATATGCTGTAGATATGAGTGATATGTCAAGCATTACAGGCCATAAGGATCTAGTAACTGCTGCTACAGGTGGCATAAATGCGCCAGTAGTAAGTGCGGTTACAAGAACCGCTAATACAGGCATTTGAGAAGTGACAGCCCATGTCAACAGAAAAACGCTGACGAGTTCAAGAAAGGCTGTTAAGTACAGCATGGCTGGACCATAGCCCTTATCAACCTTTCGACCAAAAATAGGTGCAATAATAGCCATACCACCCATAAAGGCTGCTGTAGCAATACCTGAGATTGATGCAGAGTAGTACATGTTGACAAAAATGACGAGCACAATTGTTACTACGCCGACAGGAAGTCGTGCAAGGGTCATGCTCGTTATTAACTGTGGAACATATTTTGTTTTAAGAAATGAACGATATCCAGATTCGTTCATGATACCCCTAAAATTGAAGTTGCTACTTACGCTTCTGGAAAGGCAACGCACGATTAATAAGTAAATATACCGTTTCAGCGTCTACGGTTGTATAGTATTTAAAATAGCTAAACAACCCTAAGAAAAAAATATAATAGCGCTCAAAAGTATGAATTGCACGAAGACTTTCAGGCATATCTATGCTATCTAGCGTTTGTAATACCAAATCTGCGCTTCGTTGGGCAGACCTGTCGATTAAATCGCCATATAGAGCAGCGTTTGATTTATCGTGTAGCTCACAAATGAATTTATTTTCGTGGAGTTGCGGTAGATATGATGTATAGACTGCTTCTGCAAGTACGTCCATAATTTGTGTGTGTTTGGTTTCTTTAACAGCTTTTTTAAAACGTTCCACATATTCATCAATATAACTATCTAAAACTGCCTGCGTGACGGCTTCTTTGTCAGAAAAGTAATGATAAAACAATGAACGAGTTAAGTTTATGTGTTGTGTAATATCTTGAATGTTTGTGTTGGAGTATCCTTGCGTCTCGTAGAGCTCACGAGCTGCGGTAATAATGGAATCACGCCTTTTGCGAGATGAGGGACGCATGGTTGGCTCTGGAGATCCTGAATGAGCTCTGTTGATTGGCAGCGGTCGATATGCCGCCTCGTTTATAGGTGTAGTAATTTCTGTCATATTAACCCCTTTTCCCCATTGCGCGGTGGGTATGACCGCGTAGTGCATAAAGTTTATGAATAAACACTGATAGTTATAATAAAGTCAACGGTTAGTTTCAAGGAAAATGCCTAAATAAAGTTGATTTAGAGCAAAAGCAAAGCATTTTGTATGAATATTATATATGAAGTAAAATAAGTTTTTTTGATAGGTGAAAGGAAATTAACAATGTTCTTTTCTGCTACGGATTTTGTATACGCGATGACTGAATTTTAAATGATACTCAAATACGCACAGATAAAACCATGATATATTAAAGACTTGTTAGGATACATAATGGGTTTTGTGTGTATGCGGGGATGTATAATGAGCGGTATTCAAACTCCAACACGACAGGTTTGTAGT
>RCNH01000499.1_pt1 | contig 15826 bp, 11 predicted proteins | sample 2041161 | NCBI WGS metagenome assembly RCNH01 (sample SAMN09708215, study PRJNA481090) | Feces metagenome, whole genome shotgun sequencing project. | biome: feces | host: Leptonychotes weddellii | place: Antarctica: Sion Island | collected 2010-03-01 | reverse complement strand
TATAGGAGCAATGGTGGAGATAAGGGGGTTCGAACCCCTGACCTCTTGGCTGCCAGCCAAGCGCTCTCCCAACTGAGCTATATCCCCATTTGCTGTATTTATCTTATCAGAATTGCAACGACCGTCAAGTTGTACACATAAAATTATATTATCCCTACGAATTATATCAATGTATTATCTAAAGGTTTCAAACTGTATGAGTCTGAATGCTCGTTTAGGGGTATGATATAGGTATTGTTGCCAAAAACGAGGAGTTGAAATGTTAGACAGCCCCAAAGTAGCACTTATGATGGCCGATGGCACAGAAGAATGCGAAGCCCTCATCACTCTTGACCTTCTTCATCGAGCAAGCATCGATTGTGATCTTATTTCCGTTCAGAAAAATACAGCAATCATGTCCTCTCATGAGGTTGTTATTATTTGCGATTCAACTGTACAAGATACAGATTTCTCTCAGTACGATGCGATTGTTTTGCCTGGTGGAATGCCTGGAATGGAAAACCTCTACGCATCTTCCAGGCTCATTGATGCAATTCACGCCTTTGTTAAGGAAGAAAAACTTGTAGCTGCAATCTGCGCCTCCCCTACTATCTTGGCTCGTGAGGGTCTTTTGGATGGAATTCACTCCACCTCATACCCAAGCTTCCGCAAAGACCTCGTTCGCAAGGGTGCTATTGTTGAGCCTCACAAGACGGTTGTTCTGGATGGCTCAATTCTTACTGCAAAGGGACTCGGCTGTGCATTTGATTTTGCCCTCGCAATTATCAAGTACCTCAAGCCTTCCTTCTCTCGTGGAGAATTGCGCGAGCAGATTATCTACAAGATGGAGCGTCCTGGCCAATAATCCGACCTCTATGGTTATATTTGGTTCATATATTTATTTGTGATAACATCACTGGTTCAAATTTTGCCCATGGGGCACACTATAGAAGTAAACCTAACTTATAAGGAGATAGATATGCTTACACTCACAAACGATAACTTCGAAGCAGAAGTACTCAACTCAGACAAGCCAGTTGTTGTAGATTTCTGGGCAACCTGGTGTGGTCCATGCCGTATGTTCTCACCTGTAATGGATGAGGTATCTGCAGAGATGACCGATCACGTTTTCGGTAAGGTAAACGTAGACGACGCACCTGAGCTCGCTCAGAAGTTCGACGTTATGAGCATCCCTACCGTCATCTTGTTCAAGGGTGGAGAAGTTGTTCGTCGCTCAACCGGAGCTATGAGCAAAGAGGGTCTCATCGCTTGGATCAACGAGTAAGCACTCTATATTCAACTTTTATCAATACGTCACAGTTTACCTGTGGCGTATTTTTTTATCTCATCTGATACACATTCATCTAAATACCCAAGCCCCCTAGCCTCTCATTTCTGATTTGTAACGAAAATAAATAGAGAATATGAAGTGGGCAATCTTCACGGAACTACAACATGCGTTCGGTATCATTTCATGCTGAAGACATGTGAAAAAGGAGGATGCGTGTCATTACCTCGTACCAAAAATGCCCTTGATGTTACCTCAGGAAACATAGTTAAACAGCTTGGCATTTTGATGTGGCCTATATTTGTAACCTTTCTATTCCAGCAAATGTATGGCGTATCCAACCTATTTATCGTTAGTTATTTTGCAGGAAAGTCAGCACTCGGCGCCATTCAGGCAACTCGTCCCCTTTTGGATCTTGCGATCAGCCTGTCGCTAGGAATTGGAGCTGGCTGCGGTGTTATCGTTGGTCAATATTACGGAGAGCACAACGATGAGCGCTTGAGTGACTCATCACACACGGCGATCACCCTCGCACTTATCGGAGGCGTTATTGCTTCTGTCATTGCAGTTGCCTGTGCTCGACCTCTTTTGAACCTCATGGCAACACCTCCTGAGCTCATGGCAGAATCCATGCAATTTGCCCGCGTGTATCTTGGAGGCTTGGTATTCTCCATCACCTTAAACATGGGCGGAGGAATCATGCGTGCGGTTGGAAATCCACGCACCCCTTCCTACGTCATCGGAATTACCTGCGTAATCAATGTAATCCTTGACCTCATTTTCGTGGGATATTTCCAGCTTGGAGCTTTAGGATGTGCTATTGCGACAGCGTCAAGTATGGCTGCAGGAGCAGCTATTATGCTTGCAATCCTTCACCAAGCAGAGGGAGCTTGGAAGATTGACTTTGGAAAGCTTGGAATCGATCCGAAGCTCTTGAAGATCATGCTGAAAACCGGTGTTCCAATTGGCATTCAGGGTGGAGTTTACGGTCTGTCTAACATGATTGCCCAAAGTGCGATCAATCAATTTGGTACAGACGCAATCGCTGCTTGGGGTATTTCTTTGCAGATAAACAACCTCATTTGGATCGTAGCCGACTCCCTCGCCATTGCTCTTACCGCGTTTTGTGCTCAGAACTTCGGTGCGAGAAACTATGACCGCATGAAAGAAGGTCTACACGTAGCTCTCAAGCTCTCCTTCATAGGAGTGGGACTTCTGGCAACAGCGATTTACGTTTACTCCGAAGGCATCTCTCGCTGGTTTATTGCAGATGTAGCTGTGAGCACCCAATCGGCCTATATCCTGCGCTTTATCATGCCGTTTGTAATTGCATTCAGTGTCATGGATTGCATCTCAGGCGTCATTCGTGCAACCGGTGAAACCTTCAAGCCAATGGTTCTCACCATTATTGGAACCTGTATCTTGAGAATCGGATGGATTGAGATCATGATGGCAATCAGCCCTCAGTTCGACACCATCCTTGCAAGCTATCCGGTAAGTTGGTGTACGACCGCGCTCTTATTTATCATCTACTATAAGCGCGGAACGTGGCTTCATCGCTCTATCAAGAAGAAGATTGAGCACGACCGCATCCTCAACGAAGATGATTCAACCACGACGGTTGAATCGGTCGCTTAATACTTGAATATACGCACAACAGATAACGGTGAGTTCGCATAGAATTCACCGTTTTTTATGTACACAAATCCACAATTAAGCCCAGTTATTCACATAAATATTAGGGTTATATTTATCGGTTTTAGTTCGATATTCATGCATGATTTAATTAGATATAGTGCATAAAGAGGAATTTTCTTAAAAATTATTTTTATACCGTTATCGACCAAAACGAACATTGGCCGGAATTGTTGGAAAAACCCTTACGAAATTGTAGTCTAACTGTTAAAATATGTTTCGCATTACACAATATCTTGTGCAATTGCAAGTTGCGAACACGCAAATATTCAAAGATTTAACCCTACGGTAATAGAGATGGAGATGAAAACGCATGACTATACTTGAGAATAACGAAGCCATGAACTTCGATCATCAAATTATAAAAATGAATCCTCAGCAAACATCTCTAGAGATGCCGTCTACCCCAAAGCAGCTCCACTCTAATTTTAGAAAGTGTGAGCTCCCTATTCCTGCAGTTTTGAACGAGGCAACCGGTATTGAGATGCTTGGTCGAACCATCAAGTCTTTCGTCTACTCTACCGATCCTTACATCATTCGAAACTGCAACGCTGATGCTGTCTTGGCACTTGCACCTTTCACCTGCCAGAGCATTATCACCGAAATGCTCATCAAGCTTGCTGAACGTCCAGTTTTCGTAGGAGTAGCAGGAGCTATCACCAACGGACTTCGTTCTGTAGAGCTCGCTCGCGTTGCTGAAGCACAGGGTGCAGCTGGTGTTTGCGTAAGTCCTGGAGCTGATGTATTTACCGTTGAGAGCATCGCAAACAGCGTTGATGTTCCTGTTATCGTATCGGTTGCAGGCTACGATCAATTCTCTAAGGATAAGATCTCTGCAGGTGCAAGCATGATCAATGTTGTAGCTGGTCGAAACACCGCTGAGGTTACCCGCCAGTATCGTGAGAACAACCCTGACATGATCATCTTGGCCACCTCAGGCAAGACTTCCGAGTCAGCTCTCACCACTATCGGAAGTGGAGCAGACGCTTTGAGCTGGACTCCTCCTTCAATCATCGAGATTGAGCGCAGGCTTATGCAAAACACCCGTGATAAGCAAAGTGCTCCAGATCTTCGTGAAGTAAACTTTTAAATTCTGAAACCGACTAGGATTCCTCCTGGTCGGTTTTTTATACAAAAGGGAGACCAGGAACTTGTCCTGATCTCCCTTATAAGTGTGTGTGTTGTAATCAGATTAGCTTGCGCGGCCAATAAGTGCCATGAGCTGCTCTTCTGTTGCGTATCCTGTGTGTCCTCCAGCAACTTCTCCCTCAGCGTTGACGATAACTGTTGTAGGGGTTGCGCGAACACCGTAGAGTCCAAAGGTGGAGTTGCCCTGATCGACCATGACAGGATAGCTTCCGCCATTCTCAGCCAAAACCGCCTTGGTCTCCTCAGCAGTTGCTTTATCGGTTGCAACACCGACGAACATTACTTCAGACTTCTTATTCTCGTAGACTGCCTGGATATTCTTTACCTCCTGCAAGCATGGAGGGCAATCGACAGACCAGAAATTAAGGACAACGACCTTGCCTTTCAAGTCGCTGAGCTTCTGCGTTGTACCATCAGTGGTGGATATGGTGAAATCCGGAGCCATCTGACGTCTATTCTCAGGCTCAGAAGACTGGACATTTTGGCCTGCTGTGAGGCCATTTGAGAGTCCGAGCTGGTCTTGGAATGCATAGCCTCCACCCAAGATTACAAAAATTACTGCGATTAAGAATAAAAGCTTTTTCTTAGAACCCATTAGCGCCTCCAATCAAACCAAACATCATTGCAATTCCTATAACGATAAGTAAAACACCTGAGAACTTTGCAAGCCTCTCAGTCCATACCATGTGCTTTCGAAGCCAAGGAAGGATACTGTCAGCGGCGATCGCTATCAGCATAAATGGTATTGCCATACCTAAGGTATAGAAGAATGTAAGGACCATGCCTTGCATCTGCGTTGCTGTATTGCCGACCAAGGTAATAACGCTGGCCAGAATAGGACCCACGCAAGGAGTCCATGCGAAGCTAAAGAAAAGGCCAAACAAAAACGCACCAAAAGGACCGCTTCCAAGCTTCTCCATACTTACTGGCAAACGAAAGTCCTGCATAAGCTTGTTTGACTGAATAAATCCCAGCTGAAACAAGCCAAAGAATGCGATGAGGATTCCGCCAAAGATTGAAAGTGCATGGCGATAGGAATCCAAAAGCCCTACAAATGAGGTAGCTGCAAATCCCAAAAGCAGGAACGTTACCCCGATTCCAAATACGAAGAAGAGGGTATTTACCAGGAGGTTTACCTTCTTTTCTTTACGCGAACTTTGAGCCGCTGCTCCTGAGAGGTATCCGATATAAACTGGAAGCAGGCTCACTATACAGGGAGAAAAGAAACTCAAGGCACCATACAAGGTGACAAGTCCAATCATTAAACCAAATGAATTTGATACATCCATAAACCTGCTCTCTTTCTGTCTTACTAATCCTAGTACTAGCATATCAAATACTGGCTGGCTTTAAGGAAACTTACATCTCATATGTGACCCTATTACCCTTCGTCAATCTGATAGGTATACCTGCATACAAATACCGCCAGCATTTCTGCCAGCGGTATTGTACTTATTGGTATTCAGTTAGTTAAGCTCGATTGCATCGTCAAGTGCTTTGATCTCATCGAGGAGTGAAAGTCCACGCTCGCTGAAGTGCAACTTCTCTGAAAGCTCGACGAAACGAGGAAGGTTATCTTGGGCTACAAACCTCATAAAGACGCTGTCACAGGAGAGCTTGGATATAAGAACAACAAGTTCCTGTCCGTCTCCGAAGGTGTCTTCGGTAAAGGTCAAGACGTTATCCACATGGCGTACAACCTCAGTAGTCTGCTCTGCTAGCTTATAGCAAGCCTCGTTGAAAGGCACCTTGCAGATTTCAAAGTTAGAAGTCAACTCACCTGCTTGCTGCACGACCACAGTCTCCAAGCAATGCTTACGGATTGCCTCAAACATGCCAATGACCTGCTTGACGACTGCGAGCTTATCGCGCGAGACTGCTCCAAGGGAGTTTAGGTGGTTGAACTTCGTCTCCTGCTCGCTTTCAAGCTCAGCTACATATACTGCAAGGTCATTTGCAGCATCGATGGCATCCTTGTGCTCTACAAGGAGGTTTCTAATCTCTGCATACGCCTTCTTCTTTATGCTGATCTCATGCACCTCAGAGAGAACTGTCGAGGTTAGAAGGTTAACGAGAGCTACCTTCTCTCCAAATGGGGCCTTCTGGGCACGCTCGGAGATAGTCTCATCGCTCGTTCCATCCAAGATCTCAGGAATCTTGTAGTCGTCCTTGTACTTATTGAACAGGTCATAGTACAGAGCGAAATCCTCAGCGATTTGAGGGTGCTGGATGTATTGAGAAATGAGAGGAAGGTCAATCTCAAGGCCCTCATGCTCATAAGCCTGAATCATGCGGCTGAGGTCTTCCCATCCACGAGCAGTCACCATGCTCGATCCACCCAAGCGAGCACGAACACTGTAGAAGTTCTCAGGCTTGTTGGTCAAGTAGGTCAAAATCGCAGGATGAACCCCGTGAGTTGATGCATAATCCATCCAAACGTTGACGTCAGGAGCAATGTCAATGCGCTTCATACGGTCCATCATGGCTGAGTCAAATTCACGAGCACTCTTATTGTATTCAGGAGGATTACCTGCAGATACAATGACCCAACCCTCAGGAAGGGCATGCTGTCCAAAGCGTTTGTACTGCAAGAACTGAAGCATTGCAGGAGCAAGGGTCTCAGACGCACAGTTGATCTCATCGAGGAACAAGATTCCCTCTTTGATACCGGTAGTTTCAATCGCATCGTATACACTTGCGATAATCTCACTCATGGTATAGCGGCTAACCTTGTAGTTCTCCCCCATAAAGCTCGCCTCAGCAATATAAGGAAGACCGAGGGCTGACTGGCGGGTGTGGTGCGTGATGGAATAACTTACAAAGTTAATTCCTAGGGTCTCTGCAACCTGAGCCACAATAGCGGTCTTTCCAACACCTGGAGGTCCCATCAAGATGAGAGGCCTCTGCATCTCGAAAGGAATGCGATAGAGCCCATTGACGTCTTTGGAAAGATAAGCTCGAGCAGAACCTTCAATCTGTTCCGTTGCTTTTTTGATATCCATAAATTACCTCTTCTTATGCGTAGACAGTCTTGCCGTCAAGCTGTCCGGGATGAAGTACAAGTTGAATTGCCCAAGGTGGAACGAGTTCAGGACGACAGTCTTCATCGTAGAAGCAAAATGCCGTCTTGTACGGTGGCATTCGGTCAGGATAGACTCCCCAACCATCCGTAAAGTAGATCACACCACCCAAGTCGTTGAACTCACCTGAATGGTAGAGCTCATTGATGTATTTGAAGGCAGGTCTGAAGTCGGTGCCTCCAAATCCTTTGAGCTTGAAATTCTTTGCCCATTGGTTAATCTCATTGACCGATGTAATCTTCGTATCGGATTGAACGGCGTTGTCACACTGGATAATGTGGATGTTAACCTTCTGAGCATAGGTATTTTCCGATGCCAAAACATCAAAGGTCGTATTAATAAACTCTTGAACTACAGTTCCAGTAACTGAAGATGATGTATCGATAACGATGCAGAAGTCCCTAATTTCGTTGTTAGTCCTATATTCAAGCGGCTCGATCAGAGGCATATCCTCATAGAGCTGAAGTCCATAGGTATAGAAGATGTAGTCAAACTCATCATCGCTCAGACGCATATCCTCATTCTTTACAGCAAACTGCCTGAGGAATTCTCGGTAGTCGATAACCTCATGCGTCGATACCTCAAGCTCCTTCAAAAGCCCTGATAGGCGCTCTCCTGAAGCCTTGCTAATCGTCTCGAGGTCAACCTTCATGGACTTAGCTGCCTTCTGCCAAGACTCTTCAAGCTCATCGATTTGCTCTTGAGTGAAGGCAGGCTCTCCCATTGGCTTTTGTTCTGCCTGCTCCTGAGCTGGCTCGCCAGGCTCTGGAGCATCGTCTTGGCTCATGAAATTCTGCTGGGTATCGCCTTGCGTCTCTGGCTGCTGGTCGTTGCTATCTGGCTTTTGGTGAGGGGTGCTCTCTTGCGGCTTTTCTTGCGATGGCTTCTGCCCTGGTTTCCTCTGGTACCACAGGTCATGGCTGTCGCAGAAGAAAATCTTCTCGAACTCGTCAAGGTCATCTGCAAAAAGCCCCTGCTTAAAGAGGGCATAGAGCTTCTCGGCGGTCAGGGTCTTCTCGATATGCTCCATGACTTGGCGCAAAGCTCCTTGCTTGTCTTCTCTCAGAAGGTCTTCCTCTTCCGGCAAGATCTCTAGGATAAGATTTTCAACCACCATATCGCAGGCAATATTCCACCAGCGTTGATTTATTTCAACCCCCACAAAAGGATGCAGGAGCAAAAAGTGCAGAAGGACGTGGACAAACTCACGTTGAGGAAGTTGCTGGGTTTTCTCGAACTTCTTGAGAAGCTGATAGGGATCGATATACAGAATATCGCCCTCAGTCATATACATAACCCCAGACAGAAGCCTTTTGTACTCGATATTGACCTGCGTGAGAGGAGCTGCGAGGAACTGATTGTGAGAGATGAGCTTGGAGAGCGTCAACTCGTAGACTTTACATGCAAGCTCAAGGATACGAGGTTCGATCTCATCTGGAGCCTCATTCATCGCAGCGATGAATTCAGACCCGTCTTTAATACGCTTATCCATAACACCTCCTTACAAAAGCAGCATGTCCAAGAGGCTGTCAGTAGCACTTTCAGCCTGAGCCTCTTTGCGATTTTTCATCTTCTGAGACAAAAGATAGGTCGACATCTCGACGTACTCCAGATCAGAAGCAACAGAAATTGCCTGCTCATAGGCCTCATCGCTCAGATGCTCTCCCCATGCATCCAGGGCTTTAATCTCATTCAAGCAGTTAGCTTGAGCTAGAACATACAAGAGCGTACCGTTGTGCTCGAGGGTCTCCGATGGCTTGAGATCCTCAACGAGAGTAGCAATGGTTGCAACCTCTCGCTGGAACCACTCGAGCTCATGGAGCTGAGCGAGCAAAACATGAGGAGCCTCACGGGCAATGAATTCGTAAATCTCAGCAGGACAACGAGGAACGATAAGGGCGCCTATGAAATCGTAAAGAAGATCATCTCCAAAGCCATTCTCTCCCTCGTGCTCCTTATGAAGCTCGAGCATGAAATGAGCCTCACGCAGACAAATTCGTCCGTCTTCGAGGTCTTCTTCACTTCTTCTGTCTCTAAACTTACGTGCAGCACAGATGACATACGCACGGAAGATGTCGTCGTAGACGACGTTGTCCACAAGACCCGCAACCAGGATTTCCCTTACCGCATCGGCTGCTTTTTGCATACTGAAGAAAGTCTCGTATGCAGGCTCGATAAGCTGCTCAAACCCTGTATATGGCCTGAAGATATAGGTAGCTGGAGTTGGATCGAGGGGGTTTAGGAACAGATACGTCGATGCCCTTGTGAGAGCAGAGCGCGTAAATGAGGTGTCTGGAGGAAGCATGACGCTCATCTGCTCAGGGCGCTTGATAGGTGCCAGAAGATCGACACCCTCATGCTCAATGAGCCACTTAGCCACATGGCTGTGTCCGGAGCGCAGAGCTAAAACCAAGGCAAAGCTGCGGTAAACATAAAAGTCGCAAGCACTGCAGAGCTTTTGGACCGCATCCAGGTCACCTGCCGCACAAGCGCGCTCAAGCAGGTCGCATGACTCGATGAGATTGACAGGATACTTCTCGTCAATAAGCCTCTCCAAAAGCTCATCCACTTTTAAAGACGTCACTGAAGAAGGGTCTGCCATCTGCTCATCGAGAGCCTCTCGCAGAAGGTTAAGAGTAGGTGTGTCTGTCATAAAACACCTCATAGTATGGGTAAATTACGCAAGGTAATTATTCGGATTAATGTATGTATTTCTATACTATCAATGATTTATTTCGCATAAAGCTCTTCACGAAATGAGCTACATTTATGCCGTTCACCTCTGATTTCCGCACAAAAAAATCTTTCCCACCACTTCTGGCAGGAAAGATTAAACATTGCTTAGTTTTTAGAATCGCTCATATATGAGCGCTCGGTAAGAAGAACCTCGAGATATTGCATTGAGTAGTCAATCTGTTCTGTATCTGATGCCAAAAGCGCTTGCTTGAGCGTACGAATACAAGACGCAATGCGCTGATTGAGCTGTCTAGCCTCAGAAGTAGTGCTTTCTTTGCAGCTGGCAAGAAGATCCACGCAACGCGCCATATCAGTAGAATCCCTGAGATTATATTCACAGATAAGGTCATCTACCAGGCGCTCAATATCGCCGATACCGAGGACAGAGTCATACTCATACAAATTATTCATGGCTGTTTGCTCGTCGGTAAAGTCCTTGCGACTCTTGACCGTCGAATACACAACAGCAGCTAAAAATCCGCCAACAATAATAAAAGGAATAATGTCTTGCATAACTCTTCCCACCCCTATTGTAAAGAAGGTTTATTTGTTCTCGATACTCGTAACGTTTTTAACCTGAATAGAGAGGGTTCCATCAGGGTTAGTTACAAACTCAATATAGTCAGTATCCTTAGCATATTCTGTAGGGAATACGATTTCAATACCTGTATCGGTCTTGATCTTCTGGTTACGAGTCATGCGCGTAGCCTGACTCTTCTTTATACTAACCTGCTCAGGAATAGGCTCGGTTTGCTTCTTTTGCTCGATGCGCTCCTCGTATACCTCTGCATATTGAGGCTCCTCTTCGAACACAGCCTTGCCCACCTCGATAGGATCGAAGGCCTGATCTTCTTCAGCTGATTCGGTTACGTAAGCCTTTGCCTTAGAAACTGCAAGCGTAGGGTTCATGCCCTTCTCGACTGCAATCTCCTGAACCACCTCGGCTACAACCTCTATAACCTCTTTGCTGGAAGCTCCGTGGCTGCAGGAAAGAAGACCATCAGGGATGATAAGCGATGGTGTACCTGCGATAACGCGCTCTTTGTCGCGATAGACAACCGTCTCGAGGTCACGACAGTTCAAGACGCAATATGAATCAATCTTTGCGGTTGGATTTGGAAGCGCAGCGTCTGAGCTCAATACCTGAGAGAAGCTACGTCCGCCCTCACCATACTTGGAATGGATGAAGATCTGACGCCTTGGCAAAAGGAAGATAGCAAGGTAATCGATATCATTTCCCTCGAAGGCATCCTCAAGAGCCTCCTCGCTCTCAGCCATAGAAGCGTCGTCTACGGAGTCTGAAAACTGTACAACCATAAGGTCGTGTGGGGTTTCCTCATCACTCTTGCGAAGCTCCTGGTAGAAGAACTCAGCGATATCTTTTGAGAGCTCGTGGAAGCTCACTTCACGCCTAAGGTATTCAGACACCTTCACGCTGAAAGGTGCATCAGGAGTGGTAAATCCATTGTTGTTATCTGGATCGTAGAGAGCCTTGCGACAACGGCGCTGTACGTAGGACTTGGCCTTCTTGTCCTCCATGTCGAGCTCACTGTCACTAATGTAGAGGTCAGAGGTTACGAAATCAAATGAATGCAAGATTGCATGTTTAACTAAAAGCATAAAATCCTTATCGATTAAAACTTACACAGTGCTTGAAATTATAACCCTCTCAAAGGCGATGGCATGCAAGCTTTGTAGGGCTTTGTAAATTCAACAGAGACGATGGGCTTGAGGGGTGAAGTTTGTCTGGCACCCCTTCGATCACCTTGTGATATACAGTTTTATATAAAATGTTAGAAATAAAGTAACAATATATTACATATTAGGGGTTATTTACGATAAAATTAGATTATCTATATCGATAGATTGTAATGTAAGCGACGAGAGGAAGGACGATATGAAGAATAATTTCAGTAAGAAATTTATATACATCATGTTCTCCCTAATGCTCCTCAGTCTCTGCGTATACTCTTCGCCAGTATTTGCAGATACTAATGCAGCAGCACCTACAGAAGTAAGTGCACCTGAAAATCTACTTACCGGTACATCAACCGATGTAGACACTCCAGGAAACACTGCGACAGGCACCCCTGCAAAAGCAGACGCCTCCTCGCCAGAGGGGGGGGTATTGCCTGGTAGCGAAAATGTAGTAGGAACACCTACTAGTGCTACCCGAGATGCAGGCGATACAAATCCTACGCCGGCAGGACCTTCTGCCATCTACTTAGGTGGAGCAGGTGCAGCAGACACCAACGATGGTTTAACTGCAGCCACCCCTGTTCTCACCTTCGAGAAAGCTAAGGAACTTGCAACCGCTCAGCAAAGTGTCACTCAGATTATTGTGGGTGGTAAGACTACGCTTGCAGGTGATGTTTCCCTTCAGGGCACCAACGCAATCATCATGCGTGCGGAGACCTATGACGACATCTTGTTTAGCGTAGATGCGGGAGCTACCGCTTCCCTATCCAACATAACCATCGATGGTGGTAGCCGTTTGATGAAATCAGGCGGAGCTCTCATCAAGACTGATGGAGGAACCATCAACATTGCCGAGGGAACTGTACTTCGCAACAACCACCGTGTTGACTTCTACGACAAAGCGAAGAATAAGGATTCTTCTTCCTATGGTGGAGCTCTTGAAGTTCGCAACGGTCACGTTTCCATGACGGCAGGATCTCTTGAAGGCAATCAGTCCTCACACGGTGGAGCCATCTTTATGTATAAATCCACGATGGAGATGACCGGCGGAAAAATCCACAACAACCAATCCCCTACGTATAGGCATCCAAATTACGCTCGCAAATACTATGGATACGGCGGAGCTGTACTTTTGCTAGAAGGCTCCAGACTCGACATGTACGATGGCGCACTCTTTGAGGACAACCATGCCGGTGAAGCCGGAGGCGCAATTGCAGTTGGCGAGGGTGAATGGAATGGAATTGCACCTGAGTTTTACATGCACGGTGGAACCCTAACCAAAAACAGCGCTGGCGCTGTAGGAGGCGCACTCTTCGTCCAATCTGGCTTTGCCTTCAATCACGGTCGTGGACATGCTGTAATTGAAGCTGGACACCTCACTCACAATAAAACTACCGGCAAGGGAAAGACCGAAAAGATGTTTGGCGGCGGTGCTATCTACGTCAATGGATGGTCTAAAGAACTTGCTGGTAATGACACTGAAAATGGTCTTCTTGAAATCAAGAATGCCGTTATTACCAACAATAAAAGCACTACAAGAGGTGGCGGATACGCAGGATGCCCTACTTCTTCAACCACCATTCGCACTACTAATGGTGTTGCGATTTTCAACAACACTGCAGATTCGACTCAATACAAACTGATTGATGGTAAGTATAAGGCCGTTACAGAAACACTGGATACCGATGTGTATCTCAGCTCTCGAACCCTTACTAACCGTAAAGGTCAAGCTTCCTATGACATCGACCCACGTATGCCTAATGGACGACCATATAACTGGACAGACGGAAATGGCAATCTTCATCCTGCAGAAAACTTGAAGGGCCCATTGCCTAGTGGCGAAATTACCTTTGTATCTTCAAGAGAAATGACTCCAGAGGAAATCAATTCCTTTGCAAGGGTTTTCATTACCGATAACTCCAGTGCTAATTATGGCGGTGGAATTGGATCGAATGGAACGGTTATCTTTGGTGAGGAGCCTAAGCGCGACCTTGAGCTCATTAAGACCTTTGATGCAGATACTACTCCTGAGCCTGTCGAGTTTGATCTCGTGCTCAAGGATGGCGATAAGGTAGTAAGCCTCGAAAGAGTAACTCTTAACGCAGAAAATGGCTTTAAGCATACCTTTGAAGGACTTCCAACAACTATTGGTGGCAAAGAACTTAAAGATCTCGTTTCCGTTTCTGAGATTTCAGATAAATACATCGTGGAAATATCTGAAGTTACCGATAAGAAAGAAAGTGCTACCCTCAGCTTTGCACTTAATCGTCCTGATCCTGATTTTGGCTTCGATAGCGCAAGCAGAGATTACATGGATTACTATCTTAATGATGATGAAGAGAACGCAATTCATAACGTCTTTGATGAGGAAGACTGGGATCTTAATGACTTTAAGGTAAAGATTAACCTTATAGGCTTTAACGGTGAGACTCTCTCTACCCAAGATATGACCTATACGAGGGATAATCATAAATTTAGAGGGCTCGTTACATTTACTGACATTCCTGTAGATGTACCTGCAGATACTCCAGTTTCTGTTGAGTACTACACCGATCCTGACGGCGATTACTTCGAGAATGCTCTCATGAGCTACGATGTACGCCTTGAGAAGGCAGCAGATGGATCTGTTGTTCTAAAGGTCCCAGAGCTTCAACCTGGTATGGCTCCAGCACCTACGGAGACTAAGCATGTTATTAGGGTTCAAGAAGAACCAACCATCTCAGGATCTGCAGCTCTACCCGCTCTAACCATTACGGCTTTAAATAAGAAAATCCCAACCGTTGATATCCCTGTCACCAAGACTTGGGTAGATGCAAACGACCAAGACGGCATTCGTCCTGATACGATTCACGTCAAACTCATAGCCGACGGAGATCTTGCAAATCCAGTAGCTGAGAAGGACATTACAACAGCTGATGGCTGGACTGCTATCTTCGAGGGCCTTCCGAAGAAGAAAGCAGGTGTCGATATCGTCTACACCCTCGTAGAAGATGCAGTTGAGGGATATACCTCAGAGGTTACAGGTGACGTTGGTGGCTTTACAGCTACCAACACCCACACGCCTGCTACCGTCGACATCCCTGTTACCAAGACTTGGATAGATGCAAACGACCAAGACGGCATTCGTCCTGATACGATTCACGTTAAGCTTATTGCCGACGGAGATCTTGCAAATCCAGTAGCTGAGAAGGACATAACAGCAGCTGATGGCTGGACTGCTACCTTCGAGGGTCTTCCTAAGAAGAAGGCAGGAGTCAATATCGTCTACACTCTCGTAGAAGATGCAGTTGAGGGATACACCTCAGAGGTTACAGGTGACGTTGCTGGTTTTACAGCTACTAACACCCATACGCCTGCTACTGTTGACATCCCTGTTACCAAGACTTGGATAGATGCAAACGACCAAGACGGCATTCGTCCTGATACGATTCACGTCAAGCTCATAGCCGACGGAGATCTTGCAAATCCAGTAGCTGAGAAGGACATAACAGCAGCTGATGGCTGGACTGCTACCTTCGAGGGCCTTCCTCAGAAGAAGGCAGGAGTCGACATCGTCTACACCCTCGTAGAAGATGCAGTTGAAGGATATACTTCTGTGGTTACAGGCGACGTTGCTGGCTTTACAGCTACCAACACCCACGAGCCTGCTACTGTCGACATCCCTGTCACCAAGACTTGGGTAGATGCAAACGATCAAGACGGCATTCGTCCTGATACGATTCACGTTAAGCTCATAGCCGACGGAGATCTTGCAAATCCAATAGCTGAGAAGGACATAACAGCAGTTGATGGCTGGACTGCTACCTTCGAGGGCCTTCCTCAGAAGAAGGCAGGTGTCGATATCGTCTACACCCTCGTAGAAGATGCAGTTGAAGGATATACTTCAGAGGTTACAGGTGGTGTTGCTGGCTTTACAGCTACCAACACTCACACGCCTGCTACCGTTGACATCCCTGTCACAAAGACTTGGGTAGATGCAAACGACCAAGACGGCATTCGTCCTGATACGATTCACGTCAAGCTCATCGCTGACGGAGATCTTGCAAATCCAGTGGCTGAGAAGGACATAACAGCAGCTGTTGGTTGGACTGCTACTTTCGAGAGTCTTCCGAAGAAGAAAGCAGGAGTCGACATCGTCTACACCCTCGTAGAAGATGCGGTTGAGGGATACACCTCAGAGGTTACAGGTGACGTTGCTGGC